>Ga0209826_1000121_pt1 | contig 52050 bp, 63 predicted proteins | sample GOMGulsemesocosm_5_FD_184637 | JGI IMG/M metagenome (GOLD analysis project Ga0209826, IMG submission 184637) | Methane-oxidizing microbial communities from mesocosms in the Gulf of Mexico - GOM15C Gulf of Mexico (SPAdes) (version 2) | ecosystem: Environmental > Aquatic > Marine > Cold seeps...
ATTGAATCATTTTAATTTATGCTTTTGCCTATGGTGGTATTCAAGTAAAATATGCTGCATTGATTATACCTGATTTATTTTTAAAGAGATCTTACTATGACAGAAAAACTATCCGCTGAAAAAATAGCAACTGAAAAAGTTGTTGTTATCTATTCTGGCGGCATGGATTCATTTACCGTACTTAACCGTGCGCTAAGAGATGGTAAAGAAGTTTATGCACTTTCATTTGATTATGGCCAACGCCACGTAAAAGAGCTTGAATACGCGAGCAGTGTTTGTAAGTCGCTTAATATTAAACATAAAGTGATTGATATATCTGCTATCAATCAGTTATTAGCGGGCTCTTCATTAACAGATAATATTGAAATTCCTGAAGGACATTACGAAGCCGAAAATATGAAATCAACGATTGTTCCTAATCGCAATATGATTTTGTTATCGTTAGCGGTTGGTTATGCTGTTTCTGTAGGTGCTGCACAAGTTTATTACGGTGCCCATTCGGGCGATCATGCTATTTATCCTGATTGTCGCCCTGAGTTCGTACGAAAAATGAATGATGTTTGTCAAATAGCGAACTATGAAAGTGTTGAAATTTTCAGCCCCTACTTAGATGTTAACAAAACAGCTATTCTCACCGATGGCATTAGCATGGGATTAGACTACAGCAGCACTTGGACTTGTTATAACGGTAGAGAAAAAGCTTGTGGTAAGTGCGGTGCCTGTCAAGAGCGCTTAGAGGCATTTCACGATAATAATATTACTGATCCAATTGCTTACGAATAAATAATCGCTAGTCTTAAGTACGCAAAGTCATCAACTCATTGCTAATTATTTAGATTATTAGCAATGTTATTACTGCACTGCTACTTTTGAGCCAGAAGCTGATTATCATCAACTCTATCAGCAAGAATTTACTTTATTTGAACGAATTTCATTACCCTTTTTTGTATCGAATAATAATTTATTGTATAAACGATTAAGCCAAAGAATAATACACTGAATATTAATCACTTTTGAGCAGCTACAAGTACTATAGAATATTATATTCCTTTGATTATATTTTAAGACTAAATCTATATAACCCTCGCCCCAAGCTAGACTAAGCTTAGTAGGTATCCACTGAATTTTTGAGGATAACTTATGAGTGCAATGTTCAAATACCAAGCACGGTGTTTAAACCAAATGATAGATGCAAATAATGATACTCAAGCACATTTGTACTTAGAGCAATTATTATTATTTCCTGTCGATATTCAAGATAGAATTATTGAAGAAATTAGCCATTTAAGTAACTGCAATAGTGACTCTATTGCTAATATTCTTGGTCATTATTCAAGTTTAGAGCTTAAGTGATTTTATAGCGCTTAAGTCGCTTATCGTTAACTTGAAAGTTGTTGAGTTCTCAACTTAGCAATGTCATCACGAATTGCAGCAGCTTGTTCAAATTCTAAGTTTTGTGCATGCACAAACATAGTTTTTTCAAGTTGCTCAATTTTATTGTCAATTTCTTTCGTGGTCAGGAGATGCAGCTCACCCTGCTCATCTATTTTATACCCTGCGTGTTGCTCGGCTACCTTGTCTAATTGTTTTCTTTTGGTAAAACCGCCCGTGTCCATAACATCGGTTATTTTACGAATTACGCCTTTAGGTACAATGTTATTGTCGATATTGTATTGATGCTGTTTAGCTCGACGACGTTCAGTTTCATCAATAGCCTTACGCATAGATTTGGTTACTTTACCGGCATAAAGAATGGCCCGACCATTGATATTACGTGCTGCTCGACCAATGGTTTGAATTAATGAACGTTCAGAGCGTAAAAAGCCTTCTTTATCAGCATCTAATATTGCCACCAATGACACTTCTGGCATATCTAACCCTTCACGTAATAAGTTAATGCCAATTAATACATCAAACTTACCTAAGCGAAAATCCCGAATAATTTCCATACGTTCAACGGTATCAACATCAGAGTGTAAGTAACGAGCTTTAATGCCGTGTTCATCTAAATAATCGGTTAAATCTTCCGCCATGCGTTTGGTTAACGTGGTAGCTAAAACTCGTTCATCTAATGGTAGGCGTTTATTTATTTCGGATAATAAATCATCCACTTGGGTTTCAACGTCACGTACTTCAATTTCAGGATCTAATAAGCCTGTTGGCCTGACGACTTGCTCGGCAATGTCTCCTGCTGACTTTTCAATCTCATAATTACTTGGGGTTGCCGACACATAAATAGTTTGTGGTGATAGCGCTTCAAATTCGTCAAATTTCATCGGTCGGTTATCAAGCGCTGATGGTAAACGAAAGCCATATTGCACTAAATTTTCTTTACGTGATCTGTCACCTTTATACATGGCGCCAATTTGCGGCACGGTCACATGAGACTCATCAATAATGAGTAAACCATCATCAGGTAGATAATCAAATAAGGTTGGTGGCGCTTCACCTTGCTCGCGACCTGACAGATAACGAGAGTAGTTTTCAATGCCGGAGCAATAACCAAGTTCAGCCATCATTTCAAGATCAAACTGAGTGCGTTGTGTTATACGTTGCTCTTCAACTAAGCGGTTATTGTCTTTCAGGTATTGAGATCTTTCTTTCAACTCAATTTTAATTTTATCTACCGCAGCTAAAATTTTATCTCTAGGGGTTGCGTAGTGCGTTTTAGGATAAACGGTGACACGCACCAATGTTCGCTCAACTTGCCCGGTTAACGGGTCAAACTGGCTAAGACGCTCTATTTCTTCATCAAATAATTCTACCCGTAAGGCCAATCGGTCTGACTCTGCGGGAAATATATCTATCACATCACCACGTACTCTATAAGTAGCCCGGGCAAAAGCAACATCATTACGTGTATATTGCAGCTCAGCTAAACGGCGCAAAATATCGCGCTGATTAATGATGTCTCCAACACTAATATGTAACATCATTTTTAAATAGGAGTCAGGATCCCCTAAGCCATAAATAGCAGAGACTGAAGCAATAATAATAACATCACGGCGCTCTAATAATGCTTTAGTGGCCGATAAACGCATTTGCTCAATGTGTTCATTAACTGAAGCATCTTTCTCAATAAAGGTATCTGTGGTTGGTACATACGCTTCAGGCTGATAATAATCATAATAGGAAACAAAGTACTCAACAGCATTGTTAGGAAAAAACTCTCTCATTTCACCATAAAGCTGCGCGGCTAGTGTTTTGTTTGGCGCTAACATCATTGTGGGGCGATTCAATTTTTCAATAACATTGGCAACAGTAAACGTTTTACCTGAGCCGGTAACCCCTAATAAAGTTTGGTGTGCGAGCCCTGATTCAATGCCTTCAAGTAATTGCTTAATTGCTGTTGGTTGATCACCGCTTGGCGTATAGTTTGACTCAAGTGTTAATGGTTTCAAGACATTTGCTCCTCAACCCTAAATTCACCATGGGTAAACTGCTTGGTAAATAAACGATAAGAAATTGCCGCCATAACAACATTGCCCATCAAAGCACCAACAAAGAAACCTTGCAAGCCAAATAAATAACTACCTATTAATGCCAAAGGTACATAACAAATAAAGAGTCTAACGACACTTAACATTAATGCCACCATAGGTTTATGCAAAGCATTAAATGATGAGTTAGTTAATATAACCACCCCTTGCAAGCCATAACCTAACGGTAAGATCCAAATAAATAATATGATAATGTCGGCAACTGCTTGCTCTTTAGCAAAAACAGCGGCGATCCAAGCGGCTGAAATAAGCAAAATGCCATAGATAAGCACTTGCCAAAATAATACAAACTTTATCGAGGTCTTATAAGCGTCCTCAACTCTTTGCATATTTCCAGCACCAAAATTTTGACTGATAAAAGGCGGTAATGTCATTGATAGCGCAAGAACAATTAACGAGGCAATAGACTCTATTCTTGAGCCGACACCAAAGCCAGCAACGGCATGTTCACCGTAGCTTGCCACTATTGCCGTCATAATTGCGGCAGCAATAGGCGTTAACATATTAGCACCTGCGGCAGGTAAACCAATTTTTAAAATACTACGACACGACAACACCAACTGTTTGAATGGTAAAAAATGTGTGTGGATCAAGTTTTTTTGTTTGGTCAAAATAATCAAAATCAAACCAAAGCCAAGTAACCAAGATATTGAAGTTGCTATTGCCGCTCCTTGAATACCCATCGCTGGTACAGGGCCAAAACCAAAAATAAAAATAGGATCAAGCACGGCATTAATTACCCCGGCACTGCCCATAATGATACTCGGTGTTTTAGTATCACCTGAGGCACGTAAAACAGCATTACCTATCATAGGCCCAATAAGGAAAACACTGCCAAGGTACCAAACATCCATATATTGATGAATTAAAGGCAAAAGAGAAGCTTGCGCACCAAGTAATGTAAATAATTGATCGGTGAATAGATAACCTATAAAAGATAAGCTAATCACCACAATAGCGGCAAGATATAAAGCTGCGGTTGCAGAGTCTTTAGCCGAAGAATGATCATCGTGCCCTAAAAATTTAGCAATAACCGCTGATGTACCTATTCCCAAGCCAATCATTAAACTAAGCACGGTAAACGTAACTGGAAAAGTAAAGCTAATGGCCGCTAAAGGTTGTGTTCCTAATAAACTGACAAAAAATGTATCAATTAAATTAAACGTCATCAGTAAGATCATGCCGTATATCATCGGGATGGTCATTCTTTTAAGCGTAGGTGCAACAGGATCTTTTAGTAAGTTGACCGGTTGTTTTTTACTAGATGTAATTTTATTTGACGTCATTAATAACTTTTAAAGGCTGATGATAAATTAGCTAATTGGTAAGCAGTATCTATTGTAATCAAAATCAAAAGAAATGCACAGCAATTGCTAGCAAATATCCTTATGCTCAAAAATCAAACCAAACAGTCAAAAAAACAACAATACTGACATAACATACTGATTATAGAGTATAATTTTATTTGTTCATTTAACTATTGACTTGTCTGCAGGCTAGATAAACGCATGATGTAACGAGTTCTTACAAATTAACTAACAAAGTTATCCACAACTTTAGTGGATAACTACATTATCATTTCTTTTTGAGACAAAAAACAAGCGATGCACATAAAACTCCCAATAAGTGCTGATAAACTAACTTTAGTGAACGCAATTTGAGCAAACAAACTAATAAATGATTTTTTTCTTATTTTTGTGTTGACACTTTGGCTACAGGTCTTTAATATTCCGCCCCGTTAGCCAAGCAGCTTGGCAAAACGATTACTCAAGCGTTAGTTAACAGAGCTTGAGATATTAGATATTGTTAATCCATGACATATCTAATAAAGAAATGAAAAAGATTTATTATCAGGTGTTAGTTGTTAGAGCTTGATAGATTAGGTACTGTTAATCCATGTAATCTAATCAAAAAAAAAGATTTATTCCCCAATAGCTCAGTTGGTAGAGCGATGGACTGTTAATCCATGTGTCACTGGTTCGAGCCCAGTTTGGGGAGCCACATTTTATATTGACGACAAATGAAGAGCGATGACTGTACCCTCTTAATAAAAGCATGTGTCACTGATTGGTTTTTCAAGCTCTGCTTGGGAGCCACATTTTATATGAGAACTAACAAACTCATAGAGTAAAGATTTATTCCTAAGTGTCAGTTGTTAGAGCTTAGGGAGATTAGATACTGTTAATCCATGACTGTCTAATTAACAATGAAAAGTTTTATTCCCCAATAGCTCAGTTGGTAGAGCGATGGACTGTTAATCCATGTGTCACTGGTTCGAGCCCAGTTTGGGGAGCCACATAAAATAAAAAAGGCTACGAGAAATCGTGGCCTTTTTTATTGTCTAAAAATACTTATTCCCAATTGTCAGTTGGTAGAGCGATGGACTGTACTCTTTAACTACTTACCTTAAGTAAATGCATGTTGTAGCCGCGCGAAAAAAATGAGAAAGAGAACCAGTTGAAATGAGAAAGACTTGAGTAATAGAAAGTCGGTTAGTTTGAGAAGGAATCGTGTAGATTGAGAAAGTTTAAAGGTTATTTAATTAGTGTTAAACAACCCTTAAAGATTACTATTCATTGTTGGCTTAAAGCTAGGGTGATTGTCGTGTAGCCACTTACCTTGCGATATACTTAGCACGCCTAATTTATGGTTTGGTGTAGCTTCTGCTAATTGAGTTATAATGTCACTGAGTTGCTGAGTTGATAATCCTAATTGCTCAGGGTCATTAGTAGGATTAAAACCTAATAGATCAACTCTGTTGATTTCACCATCGAACATTGCGATTTCTGCCTCAGTTAAACCTTTGAGTAAAACCTTACCGTCGAGGTATTTAGCGCCACCACCTAAGAACAGAGCATTTTCCTTGTACATTACTGCGTATAAATAAGACATATTAAGCTACTTCTATTAGTCGTTTGAATGATGGTTTATCTAAAGTAGCGCTAGCCACTCCAGATTTACGCTTAAATTGTTGTGTTGAATCGGTAGTCTTATCAAATATAAATTTAAACTCACCTGTATTTGTGAAACTGTTACCTGTGGATGCGGTTGCTGTCATTACTCCGCTTATAGCAACTACATTCAATGATAGTATACCGATATTGGGTTGAGCCGAAGAAGGTAAAGGTTGCATTGCGCTGTTGCTACCATCACCAGTGTATTCCCAGTTATTACTAGATACATCAAAAGCCCATTGATTAGCTGCCGAGAATGGGTTTTCCCATATGTTCTGAGTAATCAACTCTTCACCCAACCAACCATCATCAGTGAACGTGAACGAAACGCGCTTAGATTCAGGTATGTTTACGTATATTGAAGCATTACCTTGTAGTCTTCTAACTGACACCTTCATTTCAACATCAACATAATCACCAGAGTTGTGACCCGTGTTAATTGTACCTGCATACATTGTTTCAGCAGTCGCAACAAATGAACTTTCAATAGATATTGTAGAATTACCTTGCACTGTAAGTATGTCATTTTCATTTAAAGCTTGAGTTGAGCCAACTCTAAAACGAATAGTTGCTACTGGGTTATTTGTAGTTGCAACCCCTTTGAAAATATAAGCTTCACCTATTATCAAGCCGCTCAGAGCTGTAGACTGCCCATAAGTGTTTGCAGCATCTGCAGTTGCGCGTAACTTGTTATCAACTACAGATAAAGTTGCAGTTCCTCTGGCATCTAACCAATCTGTAGCATCATCAAATACATTATTAGTTATTAACTCTGCGCCAAAAACATTCTCTTGTGAATACTCAATATTACTTGTACCTTGGTTTAGCTTAAACGTAGTAACAACATATTCTGCACCTGATTTATCTATAAATTTTGTCTTTGATATAATGTCTTCAAAATAATTACTAGACCATTTGCCAATATACGACACGCTTATTGGTTCTGCGTTGGGTACATCTATTGTTACTGTACCCAAATCTGTCGTTAAGTAGAATGAATCCCCTGATCTACCCACTTTACATGAAACTAATTTATCTACTGATATTAATACTCCTTTATACACGCTACCCTCAGGTGTCGGTATTTGAACTTGCAATTTTGAATCACGTATATACCATGTTAATGCATCAGTCCCTCCGAATATTGGGGCAGTTGTTCCCGCTGAACCATCTGTATTTACATCAAATGGAATTTCAAAATCACCCGGAAAAAATATTGTTTTCGCTAGTTTATAATGACTATTAAGTACAGAATCTAGCGATATTAAAGTCTCTGCGATTACTGCAGAAAATGGGAAGTGTCCTAGAGCATTATGGTTACCCGAGAAATGACCTATCATGAGATCATTACCACTGCATTACCTTGTATTCTGCTAGATAACCCTCGTACAGTAACTATGCCCGAAAAGCCACTAAACGTGCGCTCTTGACCTGCTGTTATTCGGTAATCGTTAGTGTCGCCTGCTGCTGCTCTTGTTGCAGCATCTCTGTCGTCAACAACTACACCGATAGTGCTGTCTGCGTGATTTTGCACAGTAACAATTGAGTCTGTGGCGCTGTCAGCTATTTGCTGATACTCATCAGTTAATATAATTTTTTTAGTTTGCGTCATCAGTTTATAACCTCTATTTTCTCGTTGTTTTTAAATCGACTGTAATGCACTTTTTCAAAGCCCAAACCGTTGATAAATTTTTTCAAGTCTTTGAAGTCAGCGCGATTAAAATTGTCGTCATCTTTGTTTGTTAACAGCTCAACGTGCGCTTGTCCGTCAGTGATAGTAATAACAGCGCTGGCAACATAGGGTTGGCCATGTTCTGGAGTTTTTCTGCAGAACACTTGTTTTAGTTCGAACTGCCAGTTGCCTTGCTGCGCTGTTTTATTCATCGTCAAATCCCTATAAAGCTCCGTTGTACTTCTCTTTTTCGGTGCCGTCTTTCAGTAATTCAACAAGTCGCGCTTGCTCATCGATGACTGTTTTGACGAGTTCATTTTGCACATCATCAATAGAAAGTAGATAGTTGAGCACGATACCCAAACCAGCGGCCATATCAGGGTCATCGAGATCAATATACAAGCGACCCGTTAAATCTGCGTAGATGTCTTCTATATACATGTTCGTTGTATTACGTACTGCGTAGCGCTCTGAAAAGAAAAGCCGACTTGTCAGTGCTGATACCGTTATATATCTAATGCCAGTTTTTACAGGCTGAGTAGCAATCCATAATGCATAGCTTTCGTATTTATCAGCACCCGTTTCTAGGTCTAATAATCCATCGTACTTGCAGAGCCAATAATCGTTATCATTGAATACTATTTTCTGCATGTCTGAGAATAGTGCTAAATCATCAGGGTAAAGTGTTGCAGTACCGTTCACTGCAAAATAAGACATTAAAATATTCATCATGTTTATCCTAGGCAGCGTCAACTACTAGTTTAGAATTATTGGGCGTAGCGGGAACGAACTTGTCAATTGACATAGTGTATCTAGACAATACGCCAGAGTTTTCGCTCGATACAGTTACGTATTCTGTGTTTGAGATATTACTCTTATCGACTTGCAATACGTTATCGTTCGACTCATGCGAAGCCGTGCTATCTCTCTCATGATTACCAATTTCACTTATGCGCTCCCATGTACCTTTGACGAGATTTATCACGACTAAAATAGTGCGGTAAAATGTTATTGCGTTATTCTTGCGCTCTTGGCTTATCGTTGCGTACGCGTAGTCTCTGTGTAAACTACTAAACCGTAAATTGGTCATTTGTAGCGTAGCAACGCCATCTGTCAACATAGCGTTGAAATCTAAGCCTACTCGGCTCCACTGCGTAGCACCGTAGTCGTCAGTGTAGAATATTAAATGATTACTTTGAGAGGCGGAGAAGTCAAAACTACGACCGCCCATGTCTGAATATAAAACCCTATTGCCATCGTGAGATACTCGGCTTAAACCTGTGCCCTCTATAACTTCTGTTGGCTTATTGGCGTTGTTTAGATTAATCTCACTGAGTTCTTTGATATCAATAACTAAAGTCGGATAATGAACTTGGTTTATGTAAAAGCTTCCGATGTAGCACACATCATTTTCTGTTACTTTACTGCCCCAAGTAATTGAGCCGCTACCAAGACCATTGATGAAAGTTGTTGTATATTTTAAAGCCCAAGCAGTGCCCGCATCCAATGACTCCAATATAAATATTGCTGAGTCATTCCCGGCGTTGCATACTCTAACTGTTTGACCGTCGGCTGAGCACACAACACTAAGCTTCATGGTAGCTATACTAGCATTGCCAGAGCATGTATACCCTGTTCCGGCACCCAATCTAGCTTGCGTAAATGATGCACCATAATTGTCACTTTTAGCCATCGACAGATAACGTCCATTCAGGTCTATGAATAAAAAATACTGATACTGTTCGTCAGCAGAAAACGCCGCATCAAAGAAGCCGCCATCGCAATAAGAATCTGGAGAAAAAAACACGGGTTGATTGTTAGCGGCCTCTGGACTCCATCGGTACACTGTTGCATCTACGGGTGTGTCTATAACATTTACTGCCCCCCGCGGTGTCGTTCTCGTGTAATTCATTATGTTCTTGGCGGGGTAAGTTGATTCAGCAATTTTTTTAACAGAAGCGTTAATACGTGCGTTGGCTAACGGGTAGTCAGTTGCATCAATCAGTGTACCAACGGAAAGTAATCTCTTGCCATCGGCCAAAACAGTTCTCTCAGTTTCAAAGTAATCGCCTATTTCAAGTGTTTGCTTTTCAAGGATTAGTTTTGCTGCATTAATGGCGATAACATCATTTTGGCTAGTGTCATTGGTTAATACAGCTATAACATTGGTTAGCCTTGTTTCAATGTTAATGAAATTTAGCGGTAAACCTGCGGTTTCTATCGCAACTTTTAATATTTCTTTTGGAGTCGACAGGGCTGTAAGTGCATCTACTCTTAATTGCCCTTGAGTTAATAATTTTGTTTTTACTATGGTCATAAAGCTATACCTGCCAATGCTAAAATTTCTATTTCATCTAATAAGGCTTGTGCCGCCATAGATATCGGTTTATCAACATCACTTGTGTTATTAACGGCAGATAAACCCACATCACTTTTACTCGGCTTGTTACCCGGATGATAAACCGCCACACCATTAATTTTCACATTGAGAAAGTCAGGGCTTGTGCCATTAATGTCAGCTAAGGCTATCGCTTCAGCTGCGTCACGAAGTGCAACAGTTTCATTTCGCAGATTAGTCATTTGACTAACTAAAGCAGCAATGTCGATATCACGAAGATTTATGATGTCCGATTTGATTGCTGCTGAGTCTTCAGCTGCTACTAGTTGCGCGTTAACAGCAGTAAGCACGCCGTTGTACTCCGTCACTAAATCTTTTAGTTTTTGTAGATAATTACCGCTGTGAGTGCCGTAATCCTCCGCACTAAACTGCCAAGGTATCAGGTCGTATTGCTGAGCCATTTATGCTTCTCCTATGGTAAAATCGGCTTTAAAATTATTATAAAATGCCCCGTCAATTTCAGGTAAGCTTTCAAACATGCACGACATGGCATATTGACGCTCTTTTTGACCGCCAACGCCCGGAAACATGGAAATGTACCAAGCAGTGTCATCACCTACGCGTTGGATAGCGTTGTAAAAATGCGGTCTGTCTAATTCATCAAGATATTTAAGCGAAAATGACAACTTGCGGGGTCGAGCTTTTTTCTTAGCGTGAACACTGCCGCCCGCTGTTCTTCTTTTTTGTGTTTGACTTATCCAACCCGACTTATGGCCATAGCTAAAATTGACTTTGGGCTGTAGTGCTCGCCCTGCAAAAATACGTCCAATGTCAATAAAGCCGTTGGTGTTGTTTACATCAATAATGGTGATGCGAACAGCCTGCGCTATGCCGCTTTCAAACCAGTGATCACAAGCGGTAATTTTCATGCTAACGACGGCAGACACTAAAGGGTCAATAAGAAATTCCAATTCACCTAAACTTTTCTGCTGAACAGCTTGCAGCACTAACGAGTCATGAATTAATGCTGTCATAGCAACATCGCTAAATACTTCAACGCGCCATGTGGCGCCGTCGCTGACGTTAATGCGGTTAAGCACAACGCCTGATAATAAAACAGGATTTTGCCAGGTCATTACTATTTGCACTTGCGCAATATCTAACGAGCGAAACGTGCGTGAATTACTCGGTAATTGCACATTAGTTAACGGTAGCGTTGCCACTTCTGAGCCTGTTGCTAGACTTAGTGCTGCTGTGTCAGCATCATTCACCATGAGCATTCGCACATTTTTAGTTATAGCCATGTTTTAACTCCAAAGTTCAACAGTGACTTCACCGTCAACAGGGTTGTCTATTAAGCCAATTATGATGGCATCACGCCCCTCTTTTAAGTCGTAATCCCAGTAATAAATTCTGACTTCATGCCCTAAATCAAACAAAAATGGCGCTCCTAACGCATCAACTTTGTGAATGATGCGTTTAACGCTGTACATGCCTGATAATTTAGCTGCAACAGCATCAGCATCTGCTTCATCAGCCAAGCACGTATTACGCGTTATTGGCGAGGCATCGGGGTAGTCAACCAAGTTATTGACTACTGTTTTGGTTTGATATTGCTGACTAAATAGCTCTCTATTTTCTGCACTTACGCCGCCAGCTAAACCATCCCCTTGCGGTGTATGGTTTAGCTTGTAATTAATGGTTACTTGCGAGGCAGGCTCGATAGTTTTCCTAATCGTTACGCCATCTTCAACAATGTCGCCAAGGGTTAAGAAGGAGCTAGGAATACCCGTAATGTCAGGCATAGCTTTAGCGACAAACTGACCGTTACGCGCATACATGTGAAAACCGATAATTGACTTGCAAATATGGTCGATAATAGTGCGCACGGTACGCGGTTCGCGCTGATAAATGCCTAATTTATATGAAGGCAGTGCAGATAAGTCAGCAATATTGTCAACCGTTTCACCTACAAAGGTGGTTAATAGCCAGGTAATTACTTCTCCCGGGTGTTGTAAATAAGTACTAGGTTTTGCGCCTTTAACGTCGCACGTTATGCGACCAACAGGCGCTTGATTTAAAGTAAAGCTGCCGTCGGCATTGTTTTTGTTGATGCTAATCGCGAGGCCGTTATCGCGCACTTCAACTACATCTTCAACACTAATGTAGTTAACACAATATTTATGGGTGGCTGCATCTTCAAGCATCGGTTCAATGTTAAACACTTCACCGATACAGATAGGCTTTGCTTTTCCTGCATTTACTCCTGTGGAAAATGTGGCTGTATCAATTACCTTGTCTAACTTTAATGAAGGGTCGCGCAATTCAATACTATATTCATCATTACGGGCGGTAACTCGTTCAGCCAGTTGCTTGGCTATCACCACAAAATCACTGAGTGGCCACTCTTCATCACCGAGTAAATAAGTTACTTGACGCTTGAACACATTACCCAAAAATAGTGGCGTTAAGCTTTCATCTGCAAATAACGTTAACGCACTTCGACTCGCGGTTGAACCATTCGAGAAAATAGCCATACTTTTTGAAAAAGTTGGAGATTCTAAAATAAAATCATCAAAAGCAATGTTAGCCGGTAAATCGTCAGGCAAGCTGACAAAAGGCGCTGTTGATAAGTAAGCAGTTTGAGCGCCGTTATTTAAGTACTCAACTTTAGCGAGTAACGTGCGTTGCTTTGATGGCGATTCTAGCCACTCTTGAATAGTCATTATGGTAGTGCTCGCATAAATGCATCGCTTTGGTTCTCAATAATTGTGGCTTGTTCTTTCAATTGACGTGCTAATTTTTCTGCTCTTTTTTGAGCATCAGCTGCTTGTTGCTGCGCTTGTAAAATTTGTTGATTCTGCTTTTTAGTTTGCGCGTTAAGCTCAGCTTTAACCGAACGTAACTCTGCCACTACTTGCTCTCTCATTTTATTGGTTGCATCGGTTTGTTTTTCGTTGTTTTGCTGTACTGCAGCGTTTTGTTGGGCGCTAGCTTCTAATTGTCTTTGCATGGCTTCATTTAGAGTTTGTGCATCAGCGGCAGCTTGGGTATTAATTTCAAGGGTATTGGCACTTAGTTCTGCTATTAACAGTGTTTGGTTAGTGTCAAGCTGAAGCGTTAAATCACTCATGGCAATGTCAAAGGCGGTTTGGTTCTCAGCTTCTAGCGCTTTACTTAATTCTTGTAGTTCTTGGAGGCTTTCAACGGTGGAGGTTTGCAACTCTTGCACTCGAGCGTTGTGGCGAGTAATAGCAGCTGGCACTGAAGGGGCGCGTTGCTTACTTGGTGAATGAATGTTTTTAGCTGAAATGGCAGAAACTTCAGCAAATGATTTCTCAAAAATGTTTTGATAAGCATCACTGCTCGAATACATGTTTTGAGCTTCAGACAAGTAGTTGCTTTGGGCATTGCCGAGTTGCGAAATAGCATCAACATCGCCCGTTTTAGCTCTGGCTAAAGTGGTTTGATATTGCGATTTAGACTCTGCGAATTTTTGCTCATTAGTCAGCGTTGATAAATCACTGAGTAATAAGTTATCTACCGCATCTTTTAGCGAATCAAGTGCAGAGCGCATGCCGTTGTATACTTCTAGCTCGGCTTGGTATCTGTTTTCAATTTGATTTAGCTGATTATCATAAGCGCTTTGTGCTGCATCACGGCTGGCATTAAGTCCTTCAAGCTCTGCGTTGTACTTATTAACATAAGCTTGCTGCAAGCTGTCAATATTACTAATTTGCTCTTCAACTGAGCCTTCGCCAAGTAACGATGACAAGTCACTGATTTGAGTTGTTTGATAGTTACTTTCAGACCAATTACTGCCTTGGCGTCTAATAGATAAAATACTATTGGCAATACTGGCATTCAATGCGCTAAACGCTGACACTAAACGAGTGTTATTGTTTACTAAATCATTGACTGCTTCTTCATGGTCACGGGTTAATGTGTCCATTGAACGTTGATGTACGGCATTCACATTTTCTAATGCATCTTCAACAATGGTTTGACGACGGTTAGCATACAGTTGCTCTAATAATGCAGTTTCTGCACCCAACTGCTGTGCGTCTTCAAACGAGTCTAAAAATGTTTTTTGAAAATCATCCAGTTTAATTTGCAAGGGCGACATATCAAGTCGCTCAAGCTGACCTTGAATGTCTTCAACAAAAGCTTGTCTTGCTGCCGCTAGTTCATTTTCTTTTTCAAGCGTGTCGTCAATAGCCGTGCCTTGGTTTTCAAGGGCATCGTAATATTCAGCAGATTGTCCCGATAATAATAATAATTGAGCATACAAACGTTGGTCTGCTTCATTAAGTGGGTCTAATACACTAATCAATGTTTTGAAGCCATCGCGTGTTGCTGGCACGCTAAGACCTAATGCTGCAAACTGCTCATTAAGCTGTTTTTGTAAATAATCAAATTGCTCAGCTTCGCTATAAAACTCATTGAAATATGTGCTTGCTGCGCTTTGCAACGCTTCAATAGAGCCAGCAAAACCAATAATGGCCTGAGTAGCCTCAATTGTTTGGTTAGCGTCAACACCCGCCAAGGTATTGCCGGTGATTTCAAGCACTGAGTTGAAAACCGCTTGCTCTTGCGCAAGGCGAATAAGTGTTTCGTATAAACCTTCACCGACTTTTTGAAAGTCTATGAGCCAAGAGTCTACATTCTCGAAAGGCCCCATTTGTCCTGAATAGTCTGGCGTTGTTAAATACTTGGCCATCAAATCAGCTTGCGAACTAAAAATAGCTTCTAGTTCGGCTTGTATTTCATCACCAGACAAGTCTTTAAAACTGATATTGGGTAAATCAATAACAAAGTTATCTAAATTTTTAGAAATATCTAAGCCAAGCACATCGACAGCAGTATTAATTGAATTACCAATGTCGCCGAAAATAAGCGACATTTCATGTTCGAGTTGCGAATCTATGTCTTGATATTCAGTTTTATAACTCGTTTTTGAAGATATGCCCCAAAATTTCTTTTTCTTAGTTTTTATATCAAAGTAAGCTTGGGCTTGTAAAAGTCCGGTATCGATAACATCACCGAGCGTTTGAGAAACAATACTGATGCCTGAATCGACTAATGTTTTTTTAGTGCTTGAGAAACTGCCAAATATTTTATCTACAACCCCTCCAAGGCCTAATAAATCTGCAACAAGGGCAACGGGATCTATTTTTCTCAAAAACGAACCTGCTTTAGTGTCTAAAAAATTACTGCTCGACAAGTCGCCACTGTAATTCTCTTCATCAAATTTGCCAAAGCTACTGACTAAACTAGCGGCTAAGTGCGTAATATTATTGTTCAAATCATTCAAGCTAGCATTCATTTCACGCAGTTCTGCGTATTGATCTAGCTCTAGCTCTTCAATGCGTTCGTAGCTGTTTAAAATAGATGCTGATTTATCATCACTGCCTAACACTGTGCCGGTGCCTTGGGTTTGTTGACGTTGCTCTGCATTTTCTGGCGCAGAGCCAGAGCCACCAGAAACAGCAACACCTAAGCCTGCCATAATGGCTATCATGGCGGCACCACTGGCAAAACCAATCGGCCATGGGGCGGCAAAGGCGGCGGTAACTGCTTCAATAGCATAACTACCAATTCGTAAGGCAGAGTTAGCTAATTCAATGGCGGTAAAAACATCACTAGCCGCTTGCATGGCTTTGCGGCCTTTAGAGTTTTCACTAAACATACTGGCGGCAGAATCAGTAATAGCTCGGTATGAGCTTATTTCGCTGATCGCGTTTCGGTCTTTTTGTTTAGCGAGGGCGTTTTCAGCCTTGGATATCTCACCTAGTTTTTTAGGATCATCGGCATATTTAACTTTGTCTGCAGCAAGCTTTTTTTGTTTATTGGCGTGAATTTGTTGTTGTTGGGCAAGCTTGTCTAATTGCTCACCTATGGTGCCAAAAGTGTTAACAATAACGTTACCTGCCGCGTTCCAACTTTCGCTAATATCATTAGCGCCATCGATGACTGACTGATAATAATCACTGTCATCTTGTTTTTGCTCTGCTATTTGTGACTGTTCATATAATGCGGCAGTAAGCTCTTTTACCTTAGCTATTTCACCGTCTTTAATTTCACTTGAAAGTTTGCTTAGGTTGATTTCTTCCAGCTTCTCTATGCCGGTTAGTTTGCTTATTTTTAACTGCTGTTTAAGCGATGCGATCAGTTTTTGGTTAGTGGTTAATTTAATTTTTTCGTTATTAGCTGACTTTTTAGCGGCTTCAGCTTTTGCTTTGGCTAAATCAACACCTTTTACAATAACTTTATTCCATTGAATGCCAGCCATGCCCGCATCAAACAAAGCACCTTCAACATCTGATAATGAATTTTTTAACGCTTCAAGTTCTTTAGTGGCTGTTTTTGCTTGTTCGCTAGTTCCCCATAACTGAACACCAGACGCGGTTGATGAATTTTTACCGTTGACACTATTTGCTAATTGGGCTTGCTCTTGTGTCAGGGCTTTTAGCTCTTCAATGGCGGTTTTCTTTTTATTAATCTCTCTATTATAAGAAGCCTGCTCTGATAGCAGCTCAGCTCGCGTCATCTCTTCAATGGCTTTTCTGGTTTTGCCTAAAGCCTCTTCAAGCTGCTCTGCACCTGTTCTAGTTTCACCCATTGCGTCATTTAGTTCATACAATGCATAGCCTGCTAACACAGCAACACCAATAGGGCCACCAATTAGCGCCAACGAACCTTTAGCCGCACGGCCTGCAGCAGCCATTAAATTCATTTTCACGGTAGTACGACTAATAACTTGCCCCATAGCATTGGTACTTACGCTTGCTGCAATATTACTGGCTATGTAGGTTTTAATGCCATTGGCAACAAGGCTTGTGTAGGCAGGTAATAATTTAGCACCAACAACAACGGCCATTACTTCAAAAAGCGTGGTAATGTTTTCTAAAACTTCAGGTAAGTTTTTGGTTATTTCATCAATAAGTGAAGCAATACCATCAATTGAATTACCAATACTGTCTGCAGCACCTAAGTTACCCATTTCATTATAAAGTTGTGCGATAGAGGTTTGTAAGTTGCTTGATTTAGCACTTAAGCGACCCATTTGGTCGCCCATTGCGTCACCAAACTTATTGTTACCTAAATCAATTAAATATTGCTGAATGCTAGCCGCATCTTTTTTAATGGTGGTACTAACGTTTTGAAAGGTAAAACGAACGTTATCACCTTCAGAACTGGCTTTAATGCCAAACTCTTTTAAGCGCTCAAACTCGCCAACGCTAGCATCGGCTACCGCTTCAATCATTTGCATTAAATCTTTACCCATGGCTGCAGCAGTATTGCCATAGCTGATCATAGATTGTTTAGAGGGATCTAAACCTAAATGGGTAAGCTTGCTAAAACCTTCAACTGATTGTGCCAGGGTAAATGGCGTTTCTTTTGAAAGGTTAATAAGTCGGTCAAGTTCAACACTTGCAGAGTCAAAGTCACCAGTGATGGTTTTTAATTGGCCACGGTAACCTTGAAATGCATCAATGCCGTCGTACATGCCTGTAGCAATACTGTCTATACCAACACCAAGGGCAATAACTCCTGCCGCTTGGGCTATCATGCTTTTTAAAGAGCCAGTTAGCGCATCTGCTCCGCCACTGGCTTTAGTTAGCCCTTGCTGGGCAACCGTTCCACTTTTGCCTATGCCGGTTAATGAGTGATTCACTTTATCTGCAGCAGCGTCAATTTGATGAAAATCTTTTACAACAATTTGACCACCTTCTGTAGTTAGTTTTATCGCTAACGCTAAATCATTCATTATTCTTTTTATGCTCCGACCAAGTGGTTAAACAGGCGCTTTCCATAATGTCTAATCCTTGCCAAATCAGCTCTATTGCTTCATCGTCAAGGCTTTTATACCAACGCAGTTTTGATGCCCGTGCTTCAACTTTTAATGGATCTAAACAAAGTCGGGTGGCTTCCATGCCTGCACGTTCCCAATACTTTCCAACCGCAAAGAACAACTCTACGATGGCAAGGTTACCCGGCTGTACTTCAGGCATCTTGCTTGCACTTTCAACGGCATTGCTTCCGTTCGCCTCCTGTGCAGCTAATACTTCCTTTATTTCCTCCTCAGAGACTTGCATGCCTCTAAAGGTTTCCCCCAATAAATCGCCGGTCAATTCATCTGTTTTCCCAACAAAAGAAAGACTGGCGTAATATTGGGCTACCGCTTTAAGTTTCCCGACAGTACTTTCGATAATTTTTCATTTTGATTTTTGTTAATTTCATCTTCATAAGCATCAGAAACAGCTTCTTGAAATAAGCGAATATCAAGTAAAACTGGGATATCTCTAAACTCTTCTTTACCGTTTAAGAATGGAAAGGGATGTTTTTTATGTTTTTCAATGCCAACCAGATACTTTTGAATAAAACTATTTTTTAGCGCTTTAACTGCTTTAGTGAGCTTTTGATGGTCTTCAAAACTAGCATCATCTGGCAGCGCTTGAGCTTTATCGGTTATCTCTCTTAACTGCTTTTGATTAGCTTCTCTTTCTTTATCATCCACATTGATGTATTCAGCAACAAAGTGCGCTTTGTGATAAATTGTTTTACCTGCATTGTTCATCTCTTCACTAGGTACTGAAAATTCTACGGGCTTCTTAAAACGACCTTCTTTTAATGCTTCAACTTGAAATTGCATAATGTTCTTCCTATTGGGGTTGGTTTACTTTGGTGACTATTTATAAGTAAAGGGGCGTGCACCCCCGTTTAATTAGTGATAAAAGCGGTTAACGGGTTTTCATCGCTATTTCGTTATTTGCAGCAGTTGGCACACAAACAAACGAACAATTAAGGTAGCTAATTTTGTTACGTTCGCTGCTGGTAACATTGGCGAGTTGGGCATTAGAAGCTAGCGCTTCAAAAATATGACCTTCATCTACAACATCAACACCTTTTTGAATATCAACAACGCCATACGAGCCAATTAATTCATAAAAATCTTTCACGTCTGGGCTTGGCTCTTGTAGCTCAATATCAATAGTGACTTTGCGGGCAATAATTTCAATTGACTGTGACTCAGGGCTATAAATCACCTCGTTATTGCCTTTGATCATGACTTTAGAAATAGAAGCGGAATAGCCAAACACATCGGTTTTAACAAAGTTAACTGGCGTTAAAGGTTTAGGGTTTTTAAAGCCTGACAAATCAACATTAGGTGCACCACCTTCAACCACTTGTGGGGCATAAAGCGCCATATAGCTAGGGAATTTAATTTTAGGTAAAGCGTCCAGGCTAAGTTCAATTTCCCAATCCATACGCGCACCCACATGGGTTTGACTGGTTAGGCCGCGAAAAAATTTACCGGTGATTGAATCTAAATTTTTCAAATCAGCTAAAGCAATTGCTACATGATCAGCTGCTGCCGTTACACTTAACCCTGCAGCTTTTAATAGCGGGGTAATAGCGGGAGGTACAATTGCAATACCAGACCCTGCCATATAAGAATCAAGTGAGCCTTCAACACGACGAGTTTTTTCTATAGTGCCTTTTGCGCCACTGCGGCCTGAATCGTAATCCATTTCTTCAGTATCTACTTTGGCGACATCAATATTTGCTTTAACGCGCATAGCATTTAAGGTGGTATTTGGCGTAGCGTCAGTGCCGTAAGTTGACTCAACTTTGGCAGCAAAAACATATTCAGCCGTTAAAATAGCCATTATTTAGTCTCCATGTTTTTTGTGGATGATTGGGCTTTAGTCGCTTTAGCATCGTCAACAAGCTTTTGGCGCTGTTTAGCAATGTGCGAGCCATCGTTTTTAGTGTTGGTTTTAGCCGCTTCAACAGCTGATTTATCATGCTTATTTAGCACTTGTTCAACTGAAGCCGATTTAGCAACAGCACTGTTTGCTGGGATATCTTTTTTGTTAGTTGTCATAAGTTGACTCCAAATAGTAAGTTGTTGAAAATTTTTCTAACCACCAAATACCGTTATCAGCCATATTAAGCAAATTACCACCTGCTAGCTTAAAACCGCGATAACCTGCTTTTGGTGAGTAAGCCAGCAAACTTTTACGCACTTGGCTTAATGTTTCTTGTAATAGTTCATTTCCTTTTTCTCCTGTTGGATCATTACGGCTTTGAATACCGATAACTACAGCAACAGTTGATGTGATTTCTTCAACGGAGCCAGCTAAATCATCAGCTAAACTTCTAGGTAAATCACTTACAGGGACGACATAAGCACAATAGGATTTAGGTATACTTTTACCTTTAAGTGCGGCCATATTTAACGCTGACTTAACTTGATCAAATACACGCTGTCCTTGCGCATTATCAATCTGCTCTACACGTTGCTTAACGGCAGTAAACATCTAAATAAAACCCTTACTAACATTTCGAGCAAAAATACTACCAGCGCTTTGAATGTCGGCTAAATCTGTACTGGTCGCTTTTGCCCCTGAACCATCAACACCTAAGCTAATTTCACCTTTAGAAACACTAAATAAAAATTTAATAGCACTGTCGTAACGTTTGGTTACTTGCTCACTGGCTTGCTCGTCGTACAACTTGTAACGGGCAATATTGCAACAAAGCGCTTTAAGTACTGGCGGTACGGTTACTAGTGGTAATTGATAACGACCACCTAGGTAACCGTCCATTTCAGCACTGCCATCTGCAATAGCTTGGTCAAGTACGGTTTCGTCAATAACACTCATGTTGTCACGGTCAGTTAAATCAATTAACTCGTCCTCACCAAAGCGGTCTATCAAGTCTTGTTTAGTGCAATAAGGCATAATGATTAACCTGGCACGTGATTAATAATGTTATCTTGATACCAAACCCACGCAGCATCGCGCTGTGCTGCTGATGGTTTCACCATTTTAGTGTTGTTATCTTCATCAACAAACTCACATTCGAGTTCGTCACACTTTGGAGCTTTAGCTAATGGTGTTTCTTGGTGTAACAAATGCAAAGTAATAACAAAATGAATTAATTCAGGTGGTGCGCCATCAAAAATGGCATTATCTAAATGAATTTCATCTTTTGAATTTACAGACATGCCCAAACCATCTGCATCCAAGTTCCCTTGCGTTGAGTGATCCGTATTTGGTTCAATAGACTCAGTTGATTGTACCAATAGGTTGCTATCTTGTTCGATTTGCGCCAGTTGCAATTCATCAATTTCAACGGTGTTGTCACCTTTATCAAACGCAATACCTGCACGGCGATAGCCTGTGTGCATTGCACTAATAATGACAGCGGCAATAAGAGATACTTTATATTTAAGCTTAGTTTTAGCCATTTCATGTTTACTCCAAAATTTGGAATGAATAAAAAGGACTAACCATGCCTGTGTAATACATGGCTAGCCAAAGGGAGTTAACTGTTTACGTTATAAATAGTCAGCAACCAATATTTCTAAGCGACCTTTTAATTCGTTGGAGCTGTTGGCATCTAACTCACGTTCCATTAGACGCGTGGCTAGCTTTTCTAAGCTTGGTGGTACGACTAACAAAGTAGGTTTAATCGCTAATTTACGACCACCATCAGCGGTAAAAGCACGCATAGCGGCAATGGTGTCCCATAAATTATCTGCGTTAAGTTCACGCTTGTTAGCAAAGGCCATTTGCCAAAAGCCATAACCAGCTTTATCACGACAATCAACGCCATAACGGAATTGCTTGCTCATAAATACCGCTTCATCGTCAGTTTTAGTCATACTGATTAAGGCTGGCATTTTGCGCTCTTGAAATATAATAGGCTTAATGGCTTTACTGGTATCGAGTAAAAACCAAGGTTCGCCGGCATAACCACCATCAATCACCACATTGGCCACTGAGACATCAACACCTGAGCCATCAGCTTCTGGGTTAACGGGGTGATCGGTATCAAAGAAAAATTGACCGTCATAACACTCCGTAGTAAAACCTGCACTAAGTAATGGAAAGCACTCTTCATCAGGATGAATAGCCGCCGCACGCCCCATTTCTTTGAAGATTGGCGCGTAAATACCAAGATTGTCATCTTCAATGTCGTTACGATCAACACCCACGGTTGATTCATAGTCTTCATTAATAATGGTGTAACCATGAGCTTTCATTGACTGAATATTACGATCGCCAATCCATTTAGCTAAGCTTGGAAATTTACCCAACCAACCATAAGTATTACTGGCAGTGGTTGATTTAATAACCGAAGCAATTTTACTAAATTGCGGTTGGGCTTCTGATTTACCCGCTTCAAAGTTGGCGTTGTAGCCAGTAAAAAGCGCGGTAATTAATGCGGGAGTAACAATCGCCATTATTTAGTTTCCTTATTATTAAGTGTTGCTAGAAAATCTTTATGACTAAGACCAAGTTGATCAGCGGTGTATTTTTGCTCAGCGGTAAGTGCCGCTATGCCTGTGTTAGTTTCACCAGGCTTTTCTTTGCCTTTTGTTTGGGTGGTTTTTAAGGCCGCAATCGCAGGGCGAGCATCAACCATGGTTTTTAATGCGGCAAAACCTTGCTGTTTGCCAAAATCCGTTAAGTAGCCAATTTCAGATTCAAACACTTTGTCAGTGTTGTCTTTTAGTAACTGCTCAACCGAGTTGCTATCACTCCCTGCTTTTAAAGCGGCAAAATTAGTAGCTAGCGCGTTATAGGTTTCAACAGGGACAAATTTAGCTAAATCAACAGCACCATTAGTGTTCGCTGCAGTAGCTTTTAGCGCGGTAACCGATGTTTGTGCAGTATTTAAATCTTTTTCAAGTTGATCTGCTTTGCTCTTAAGCGCAGCAATGGCCACCTTGGCTTTGTCTTGAATTGCAGTTAACGCCGCCACATTCGATAAATCATCATCGGTATGTGCAACGCCTAACAAATCAAGCATGAGTTTTAAGGCTTCATTCATTGGGATATCTCCAGTTGAGGGGGCAGATTTGCCAGTTAAGTGATTTTTTGTTTTTAAAGCCGCAATAGCTTTCATGCCATCAAGCGCAGGCTCGTTGGTTAATGCAACGTGCATTAATTCAATGGGGCGACCTGTTTTAAGGTCATAAGAAAAAACAGCTGAGGTATAACGATATTCTTTATCGCTAATATGTTTAGTGGCTGTTGGCGTCCAATCGACATTGACAGCAAACAACCCTTCACCTGGCACATAGTCTAATTTTTTAAACCAACCAGCAGCGGGAGCAGGCTTGCCATTTTGTTCGGTGTAAAGTGTTTGATGTTCGTAATCAAACATAAAGTCATTTTTACGTAGGGAAATATTTGCTGTTAAAGAGGCGAATGCTTGTGCATCCATCAACCACTGCCCACCTTCTACATCGACTTCACGGCCATCGGTTGGCACAAAATAACCATCAGGTAAAATTTGTACGCGGTTACTTTCGCCTTTACTAGATAGTGAGGCAATAGCGCAACCACCAAACGTGAGCACTGCCACATTTGTTGCAGCTTGCTTAGTTAGAACGGCAAGACCTATATCTTGGCTAAGTGATTTTTTGTTTGAGAATGTTTTCATAACGCCAGTATGGCGTTATGAGGTTAATTGCTGAGATTCAGGGGGGTTAATGCTAAATTCAAGTTGTTTTCTTAAGGGGTAATCTCTAGGTAGTTATATTCAATCAACACCCCCATTTAACACCCGTTTAAAAACCTCTCAGTTGAATTTGTTTAAATTTCTTAGGGCAATATACCAGATTTACAATTTAAGGCGATAAAATCGCTTACAGGGCTTTGAGTTAAATCATTGAGTAGCATTAAATACCACCAATTAAATGATCACGTAAAATATCGAGTATTTCTACTTGCTCAAAAGGCGCTATACCTAAAAATGGTCGTGCAGGTATGCCGTCAGCTTCACGCCCAAACTGATGGGTTGATGCATACTCAAGGTTTGAACCAAACGTTAATTGATTAGCGCCTAATTGATAATTAAGTGTATCTGCTAACGTGCCTGTTTCGGTGAGTACTCTGTCTTGGCGCTTTTTCTTTTTAAGGGTGCGAGGTGATAACGGCTCCCATGGTTCACCGTCTGGTGCTTGTTGATCAATAAAACGCTGTTGGGTTGACTCAAGTAAATACTCGCCAATGTCCCTAAAGGCAGGTTCAAGATCACTACCTTGCTTTAATAAACGGTTTAATGCCTGGCTTATTTGTTTTTGGCCACGAACATCAACGCTAACGAATGAACCTGCCATTAGTCTTGCTCTGAATCATTTAATGCTGATAACTCATCTATGCTCGAGGTAACTATTAATGATTCATGAACATCAGAAAAACAGGTTAGCTCGTAACCTGTTGCTTGTTGCTCTAGTCGTTCAATGCGAATTTTCTTTTCAGTAAAAGTTAGACCTGTGCTGCTAATAACAACAAAAGCTTCATCAACCAAAGGTAAAGGTACGCTATGGTTAATAGGATCTGTTTTCATTTTGTTTAGCATTTTATCAAGCGAACTCATTGTAAAGCCTTCTTCATCAAATTATCAAAATACACGGCAATATTATTATTCCACCGAGCAAGCGCTTCTCGATTTAACATCCAAGCAGCAAAGTGCTCTGCATGCCATTCAACATCTAAGTCACTTCCGTACCGCGTTAAACTAATATTGCGGTTCATAGGTGGCTTAGGACTACCTGCTTTAAAATGTACTTGGTGACCAAGCTCATGTAACCAAGTAATAATAGCACCACCATGATTACCGCTATCTCCCCAGTGTCTAATTATCGAAGATAATGTACGAGGAATATTGTCTTTACCTTGAAGTATAGCAAGCTCTACTACGTTAATCAGTTCACTCACATTTACTTTGTTAAAATTGGCGTTACTCTCAAGCTTTACAGTTATATGATTAAGCTCTGCTGCCGTCCAGCCGTTAGGCATAGCGCCTCTTTTAGCGCGATAAGTATAATTATTGTGACCATACTTTTTAACTGCGTCAGGCAAATAAGCCATAACCGCATCATTAATTTTCCTTGACGCTTTACTGCGAGGTGTCATTTCACTTGCTTTAACAAATAACGTTTTAACCTCGTGTTTTGTTAAAAATTTACCAAGTAAGTCAAACTGAGGCTTAGCGGTTTTAAATTCAGCTAATTTACTATTTAAACTATGAACATCAGCACCTTTTACAGTACTAAATGCTGTTGGGGCTATACGTTCTGGTGGTTCAAATGGCCTCGATTTATCAACACTAAGCTTTTTCTGTTGCTGCTTTACTACTACTTTTTTAGGTGCATAGTCAAAGCCTGGGTCAATACCTTTAGGTATTTTATGTACTTCGCCTGTGGCTTTATCTGTCCACTCGGTAATTTCAGTCTTAGGTGGTAGCTTTACTTTATTACCTTGGCGCTCTAGTTGTTTAGCTGTTCGACCTCGCACTTTACACTTACAGCCCCAACCATTTTGTGGAAAGTGTGTTTGCCAAAAATCATGTTCTTTGGGTAAAACAGTTCCGTGCCAGGATAAGTGCATTGCTCTTGGGTGCACGCTGTCGCCATGTTGATACTCCCAAAAGTCAAAATGCTGCAACTGCTCGAATCGGCCAGCATTATAACTTTGTCTCATATTGGTATCGTAAATCACTTTAGCACGCCAATTAGTTTCACCTGTATGGCTCCAGCCGTGCTTAGCGACAATGGTTTTAAATTCTTTTTTAAACCAACCAATACTTTTGCCTTCTGCTATCGCACTATCAACCGCTCTTCGAAAATCGTTAAGCAAATCATCTTTCAATGCACCAGCGACCATAAAGCCGCTGTTATGGCCATCACGCCAAACATCAACCCAACGTTCTGACGGTATGTTTAACTTATTTTGAAAAAAACTTATCGCCTCTTTAAAGGGTAAAGAGCCATAACGGGCTGTCATAACTCACCTCGTTTGATAAGTGAATCAGGATCAAGCTCAAGAAATTTAAATAACTTTTGGTCAATAATAGTTAGCCTATTAAACTGATAACGATTATGCCAACGCTTATATCGTTTAATGAATTTGGCTAGCATAATTATTCGCCTTCATTTACATCAAAACGACCGCCAAGCTCTGCGGCCACAAAAGCTTGCTGCATCACTTCGTTTGCTTCATTTACGTCTAAATCTAAATCTGCTAGTAATAATTGCAGATCTTCTAATGACTCAGCTTGCTCCACCAGCTGCTGCACTTCACCTGTAAAACCTTGAAGAACAGATGACATTTCATTGGTAAGTTGCTTGGTGAAGCTGTCTAATTGTTCAGGCGCTACTGATTTAGCTTTAAGCGCCGCTATTTTGCGAATAGCTTTTAGTTTTGTTTGTGTGCTTCTTTCGTCAATTTCTTCCACTAACTGACCTTTAGCTAAAACAGTTTCGTTATCTTTGGGTAAAGGTATTTGTACCTTTTCTTGTGCCCAGTTCAGTGGGATTTTAAAACCAACATCAACTAACGCAGGTAAAGAATCCGCGAACGCTTTTAAGTCTTCCGCTTCGGTAATGTCAAATTCAAAGCGAGGGCTGCGCAATGGATGACGGTAGCTTTTACCGTTTAAGTAATACATGGGAAAAACGAGATCGCGCGTTAGGGTATTAGCAATTTGTTTTAAATCACTATCGCGCAGTTCCTGGCGAACTTCGTTATGTACATTACCCAAGGCATTGGTTGAGCTTTTACCATCAGCTTGTGAGGTAAGCGTGCCGCCTAAAATAGCTTTAGATATAGTTTTTTCCATTAAACCAATCATGTACTCAAACGGCTGCTGTGTACCTTTGGCTGCTTCTTGAAAATCTATTTCCATACCTTTAGGAATAATGCCACCTGCATTGTGGCCAATACTCATTACGGCATTAAGTAAGGTGTTTTTTTCTTCTGGGCTAGCACCTGTTGGGTATTTACCAAGGCGAAGCGGTAAACCATAAATCTCTAAAAATTCGGCTAAATCACGCACACTATAATTTTTAAATAGATACGGCCAAGCTAGTACACGCGCTAAGCCTGAGCGGGCTAAGTAACCTGATTTAGTTTTATGACAATGAGAGATCCAACCAAAGGGCTGTAATGCTTCACCATCAGCGCTGTTATCGCGCAGGCGTAGTTCATTGCGGTTTTGTCCTAACTCTTGCGCTGGGTGAGTCATAAACCAACTGGGATCTTTAAACTCAATATTAGATGGTAGCCATACTTTGCTTGCACCTACACCTTGCTGTTGCCAAGTGATCTCTTGATTAGAAAACCCCTTTAAAATAGCATCAGACATATCAAAGATGACATCATCTAAAAAGGTCATATCTTCGAATAGCTCTTGCAGCATTTCAGCGTCTTTAATTTCTGCTGTACTGGCATTGCGCGGCGGCACTATTTTCCAATCGACACCCAACAAAGCACGGCGGCGCTTTTGCAGTTCAGCAAATACATGGCCGTCTTTTTCTTCCATGTCTTCAGCTAACTCACACTGGGCAATAATATTACCCTGCTCTGCACCTATTAGAATATCGGCTAGTTTTTGTGGTGTTAATGCTCTGCTTGGGTGGTCACTGTAATGAGTGCGTAAATGGCCAAGTTTGGCATCATCAGTTTGCTGCTCTTTTAAATATTTAATGCGGAACTTATTGCCGTTGCTATCGGTTTGAATTGGGTTAGCCGTGTTGTTAGCCATAGTTAATAAGCTCCTTGGTCATAATTCTGTTGGTTGTCGCCACTGTGATCAGATCGCATGTAATCTTTTAAGGTTTTTTCGCTTTGGTGCCAAGTACCCGCTTTTTGAGATAACTCTGTAAATTCAATTACCCCACCATCCATCCAACTGGCACGAATGGCCATAGCTAAGCCTACAGCGGTATCACCATGGCGTTGACGACCATCACTGCCTTTAGTACTGCCTTTATCTATTTTTGGAATACCACGAATGGTTTGAATTTGGTTAAGATCATCTTGCACATCTTGGTGACGAGGAATTTCTAAATTGAAGTCTTCAAACTCAGCTTTAAGCTTAGGCATCCATTCCATGTACCATTTATCGGTTAGCATGACTTGCTCAACCATTTCACAGCCATAATGCTCTGCAGCTGCCTCAGCTAAATAACCACCATTACCCGTAGCATCAAAGGCTAAACCTTGTAATCTAGGTAGTCGATCACATAAATAAAACAACAACTCTTTTTGGGCATCGTAAGTGAGGTTGCTCATTTCCAGTAAGAACGGCACACGTTTGCTTAAGTCTTTATTTATTTGTAATGGCACAAATACTGATAAATCCCCTTTACGGGCAAAATCTTCACCGAAAGCATGATTTAAGTCTTTTTTAAGGGCGATTAAATGCGGATTTAATGACTCTTGCCATTCTTTAATTTGCATTTGTTTATGCCGTACTGACCACGTTAAAAAATCTTTGTCTGCAGTAAAACGTAAAATAGGAATATCAGATTTCATGGCCTCATCAACCAGAACGCGCTTGATATAAACACCGCCGCCTTGCTTAGGCACACAAAAGTATTCTTCTAAGGCATCGTCTTCTGTTGCTGTATCACCGAGTAAACCATCTTTCCATGCTTGCTCTTTTTCACGACTCCAAGTATCACCTTTAATTTGGCAAATACGTTGATACAAACCTTCGTTACAAGCATCATCTAAGGTAATACGATGTACTGAGTAACGTTTTTTACCTGCACGGCTATCTTGAATAATGTTATTGAATAAGTTGTCGGTGCCATTGTGAGTTGATATTAAACGTACTTTTGCACCCCACATGGTAAGCGCCAATGCTGCTTTGAGTACTTCAGCTAGTCGGTCATGAAAAGCAGCTTCATCAATGGTGACGTTACCTTGCATACCACGAAGATTTGACGGGTTTGAGCTTAAAGCTTGAATTTTAAAACCACTGGCAAAGTGAATGGCAAAGGTGAGAATTTCTTTACCGTCTTGCCCTGAATCAATGAATATATCTTCTTTAATATCACCTGCAGCTTTATCAAAGGCTTTCGCCCACATAGCGGCCGCGTCAATAAACTCGCGCGCCATCTCTTTGTTTGAGCCAACATAAAAGTGATTAGTACCGTAGGCAGCTTTAGTTTTACTGGCAGCTAATACCGCATCGGCAGCCTCAGCCCAAGTTAACCCAGTACGACGAGATTTTTCGGCTATCTTTAACGGTGATTCGTCGGCTATCCAGCGTTTTTGATAACCGAGTAATAATTCATTTTCGTCAAATGGTGTATAGTCTCCCATTTCAACTGCTAGTTTAGTTTTTCTAAAATCAGACGTCATGTTAGTCATTAGACAATACCTAAAATTTCACGTTTAATGGCATTAGCACCATCACTGGTTAAGCCTGCTTGCACCACTGCATCTTCCACCAGTGCCGCCGCTTCTTCAGCAAACGCCTTACGAATTTCTTTCTCACGTTTAGTTGATTCTGTTGCTGCTTTCTCTAGTTTTTCAATACCTATAGCAAGGTCTTTGATAAATTTAGGATGTACTGGTTGGTCTGAATTAGAGGCATCTAATACGCTGTCAAACGCTAAAGTCCGTACCATTTCAATCAATATTTTACTGACATCGCCACTTGGCTTGTCGCCTAACTTAGCAACCCATTGCTCAGACACTGCACGTGCTTGAGCGATACGTGAGCCTATTTCTTGCATTTTACTTGAGTAACGATTTAACCCTGATTTACTCAGCTGCTCGTCTTGTGCAAGCTCAGCCTCTTCAATCATTTTATTGATTTTGTTGAGGATGGCTGTTTGCGTTAATCGACCATCTCGAAGCAGTTGATCAAGTTTGCTTTTAATCGCATCGGGCAGCTGGTTAACTTTTGAGGGTTTTCCGCGTGTTTTACGTTCCTTCATTAGCTTTCTCTGCCTCCGCATATTTTAAATAGTCACTACGAACCTTTTGAACTTCTTTTTGAAAAGCATTCCAAACACGCTTAACTGTTGGATCACTCTTTAAATAAATATCTAAATAACCGCCTTTTGACTGATATGGCTTACCCGTTTCCTTTTCAGTCGCAGGTTTAATTACTTGGCTTTCTATTTCTGCAGCAATCATTGCTAAAGCTAACTTGTGAAAAACTCGTTTTTCACCTGCAGTAAAAGCTTTAATTTTAGCCATTACTTAGCCCTCGGTTTTTTAACACCTGGGCAAGTAGCCACACCGTTGCTTACATCTTGGCCACGACCTGATAAAGTTGCCATGGTGTAGGCGCCATTGCTTTCTAATGACACTAAACCTTGTTCTTTTAACCAGGCTAAATGACTTAACACTCGGTCATTGCTCATGGTATGACCATAAGCCGCACAAGCACTTTGCAGCATTGAATCATTAGTTTGGTAACCATTCATTGCGCCAAGAGCTAATAAAATTGATAGTCGTTGGTGTTCGCTCATTACTTTGTCTATCGCCATTGTTTTTTCCTTTTAGCCTTTACTTTTCAATTCGTTTTCTAACAACATGTCAGATAAATTTTTAACAGAGATAAGCCCTGGTTCTATTCGCTTAATATCACCGCTTAATTCTTCAATACGCAGCTCTAACTTATGCACTAAGTCTTTATCAGGCAGGTTATTAATGTTGGTTTTAATCAGTAGCACCTCTTTTTCTAAATTGTCTACTGATTCACGCTTGGCATAGGTTTTATGCAATACATAAACAATTAGCCAAAACACACCGTTAAACACTAAAAATACCAAAGGGTAATACTTCAGCAACCAATTAATCATGGATAAAACCTCTTATTTTTATGCTCAAGCAAGGTTTGACAATCAACACAACGCACTGCTTTTGGGTTAGCAATTAAGCGATTTGTATCTAGCTCAAGATCACAGTCAAGGCAATAACGATGACCATGTAATTCTTTAGGCTTTTCTATTGTCACTCTAGCCGCAGCTAATGCTTGTTCACGCTGTTTTTGTTCAAGTTCACAAGCTTTATCTACTACGTCAGTCATGGTTATTCCTTAGGGCTTTTAATTAAAATGGCATCAACTAAGCCAGCACTGGCACAGTAATCAACGCCGATACTTACCCCGTTTTCTTTTAGCGTGACTTTAATTTGGGCTCGAAGTTCAGTGCTTGTAGTAGCACAATAAACACGTGAAACATCGCCAAATTCATAGCTTGAGCAAGCAGTAGTGAGTGCAGCTAACACTATTAACGTTATCTTTTTCATATTCCTTTCCTTTTTTCTTGGTAATTTTTCCAACGAGGTGCGCCAATTTTCAAGGCGATATACATAGCTTTTGCTTTACTTTTGCTTACGCCATCAGCGCGTATAGCGTCATAAAACATACGGTGTACTTGCTTGTGAGGGCGTGATTTAGTGACACAATAAACATCATGTATCACGCTGGCACGGCGGTAATGACCGTTAAATGGCGAGCCAATGCAGTACCAAAAAATGCGAGGAATACTGGCACCATCAATAATAGAGCCAGCAGGAGCTGTCCACTTAATACCTTTGCCATCTACAAAAGAAAACGATTCTTCTAGTAACATTTTTCGAGACTCTAGCGCCAACCAGTGCGTGAGTACTCGGCCAATAAAATAAGGCGACTTTTTACGTTTGCTCGTTTTATTGCTAGGCATGATTCACTCCAAGGACGCGTGGCGTTTCAGGTAGTAACTTGGCTTGACCTGCTTTTACTTTTTTAACGGCTACATCAATATCTATTGCCGTGACACTATCCCAACCACGACGGTACTGCCGTGCATGTTCAGGGCGAAGATAAACACAGCTGTAATTAATAGGTAAACCTTGTAAACGGTTAAATACTTCTTTGCGCAACCGTGCTTGGCGACCTTCAAAGTAACGTTTACGGGCTTTTGTTGAGGTAAAAGCTGAGTTAAAGGCGTTGGTCATGCTTCGCCTCTTTATCAGCTTTACGTGTTAGCTTAGTCAAGAGCAACTGGCTAGCCGATAGCACGTTAAAAACTCGGTTAAGCCAGCCAGTCAAGAAAATAACTTGAGAGGGATCTTTTTTGACTATCTCGCTGTAGTGTTGAGCGCGGCATTTTGCGTAATCAATAAGTAATAGATTGGAGTTAGTTAACGTAGTAGCGGCAATGGTTTGGCTACCTACAATGCCGTCTTGGTTGACACCAACAAGCATTTGTAAAGTTCTACGGGCAAAGTTACCGCCCTGATTTACCGACGTATCAAAGACAATGGTGGCAATTGACGGTGGCAATAAATGACACTTATTTTTAAGCCAGTAGTCCTGGTAATAAATATCAACGGCTTTGGTAAGTGTTAGGTTAAAAATATCAAGATGAGGATACCAGCGTTTAGATATACCAAAACTGGTTTCTCCGCCAAGATCATTAGGGTTGTTTACATAGCCACCCTCTGCAGCAAGTACATGCAAAATAGCTTGCAAAGCAACGGGCGGTATATTTGTGCTAGCACTGAGGCTAGTTGAATTGTTTTTTATGTTCATGCCGCCAGTATGACGGCATGGTTAACTTAGGTGAGATTCAAGGGGGTTAATGCGGTTACTTGTGGCTTTTGGTTTTATCACTTTTTAAACCGCTATAAGCTGTGCCAAGCATTTCAGGTGTTACGCTACTTGAGTTTTTATGATACTTATATAGTAATGACTCTTTTCCATGCCAATACTCGCAAAGCCAAGCAAAATTACAAAATATATTTTGATCTTTTTTTCTTAAATGAACCAAAAGATAAAATAACTTTCTCTCAATATTAGATAAAATCACATTCCAACAATCATAAAGCAATTCATTATCAAGGTCATTTCTCTTGATGCTTATAGCCAAATATTCAAAGTAATTAGCTATATACAAGCTATCCCTTAGTAACTCTTCATCATTCTCATTAAGTTCAGCCCCTCCATTTGTTCCTAGCTTACAAAATGCTATTGCTGTTGCTTCAGAAACATACATTTGTCCCTTAACTTGCTTTTGTAAATTATTAAGGCGAGTTTGATATGTTTCACTTAATCGTGACTGCATTAGTGTATTAACTGTATGCTGTCTACGATGTGCAATCTTTTGCAAAATAGCTTGCGTAAACCAACCTGTAGAAATTAAAACTGAAGAGACCAAAACTGATAATGCTAATAATAGTTTTTGGTCGTAACGCAAAACGTAGTAACCCGAAACTATACAAACGATAGAAGCATTTATAATTATCGGATAAGCTTTAACCAAATCGCTTTTATCACCTATCCATTTATCTTTTATCACTGGTACTGCGCCAATAAGTAATAGCACTAAAATAAAAGCTTCACATACGTGATATACATATTCAGTTAACCCTGGATGAAATATACGTAGCAATATATCAATAACTAAGCTAAAAATAGCAATTGAAATGGCAACAATTCCCTTAATTCTAGTCATTTACCCTCCTTAAAAATAAAAAAAGCCTGCATTACTGCAAGCTTTAGTTTTCATATCGAACAAGGCTAACCATCACCCCAACCATGAATAGTAAACATAAGAACCTCCAAAGATATTAAAAACCAATAAGTAAAATCGCGGTGGACTTTACTAGAGTATAGTAGAAAAAACAAGGCATATACTTAACTTAACAACCTAACATATAAACCTAACCTACAACCTATACATATCATTAACTAATCATGCATAGCAAGATAAATTACAAACCATTACAGAACAATTCAGCTACAGCCCAGAAAAACCGACTACAACTGTGAATAAAGACAGTCTACCTTAAACTCACCAACGGCAAGCCATGAATATAACTATACAATCAAACTGCCCTTTAAAAACAGCGTTACAGCCTTGTGGTAATGGCAATTTACAACTATTGCAAGTACCAATAGCTGCTTGATCATGTTCAATGCGATCACCATCAATACGCATCAGTGTCATTAAATATTCACTTGTACTATCAAACCCTCGCGTTAGTGTTTGTTCGTTAAGTTGCTGCTGTTCGGTAGCACTAGCATTTACTTCTAAGGCTTTTACCACTAACTCAGCCTTTTTAGCCCGTTGTTTTTGCTTGCGTAAACGTGCTTGTTCTCGTACTCTTCTTATCTCAGCTTCTGTTTGCTCTTTTTTCATCGTGACACCTTGTTAGTTATCGTTTTTTTGCGTGACTGTCACGCCCATTATTTAGCGATTAGGTTCATTTGGTGAGTACATCCAATGCGTTGGTATATTTAACTTTTCATCACATTCTAATGACAAGAACTCTTGCTTCACTGATGAATACCAAACAATTGCTTTAGCTTGGCACCCCAGAGTATTAAAAAATGCTAATACTTCGCAGCTTTCATTTGGTAATTCATCAACAACTTTTATCCAAGAGTGAATCAAAACAACTTCCCCTGCCTCTTATCAATGAACAACTGACGTTGCTCTGCACATATCTGATAAACCGATTGTTGAGTAAGGTTGTATCTTTTCATTAGCTCACGGTGATTTTGACCTTTAAAGTCATGGTACAAATTAGCATCACGCAAGGCTTTTTTAAGCTTGTCGTTACGGGGTAAGTACACCATGCCGCCACCTAAAAAGTGTGATTGACGTATGATCAAACGTTTGGCAATGCGCCAAGCTTCATCATGTTCAAAACCATCATCTTTTAATTCGGCAACATTCACTGCAATTAAATCGGCTAACATTTTAGGCCATGCGAGGTCATCATTGGCCAAGCTGTCGCTATGCGCTAATAAATCATTGAGGTTGTCATCACTTCCTAAATCAAGGGTTAACGATTCTTGCTGGCTCATGCGCTTTCTCCTGCTCTTTTACTTACTTTAAACTTGGCTAATTGTTCCTGGCGAAGACGCTCATTCTCAACATCACTTAGCGTGTGGTAATGTTTGACTTGAGCATTCCCCATATCAGTTGCTTTTTTAGCACCATTGATTGGGTGATTAAACTGCTCTTTAAGCCCTGTTAAAACTTGTTTTAAGTAGTTGTGATTGGTTAACGGTTTAACGGTTTCGCCCGTTCCTTGTGAAGAGCTACGTTTACCATGAATATTGCGCACGGTGGCATCACAACCAGCCGAAAGTAATTGTAAATTAGGGGTTAACTCTAATGCTTCGGTAAGTAACTTTAACGCTCGGCCATTGTTTAAATCACTTTTAGCTGGACGAAATAAACCTACATATTGCAAAACACTACTGCCCGTTTTACTATTCAATTTAGCCAGTGTGGCCATTAATTCTCTACCTGCTTCATCCTGAACCATGGCATCAACGTGAACAGCGGCGTGACACGTTGGACATCTGCCTAATTTCATAATTCTTTACTTACTCCTACGTCACATGGATGTGACTTATTAGACAATGCAGGAGCACATTGTCCTGTAGCTTCGTCAAAAATAAAACAAAGGTTTTGATAGTTCTCTTGTTTAGGTGCTTTACCTGAAAGCAAAGCAGTACAATGACTTAATGAGGTAAAGCGTTTATGAAGACGCAGCGCTTGCCATTTTTCATCAAGCCACTTTATTAACTCGCGTTTGTGCCAGTTCTTAATGATTTCTAATACCTTGTAAGCTTGTTGCCCGTTTAAAAACTGACAATGAAAGCTGATATTTTCACCTAACTTTTTACGGTTAAGCATACGGCTAATGTAATTATCAAGGGCTTGCTCTGAGCCATCACGCACAAAGCCTTGTTGGTGCATGGTTATCCAAATAGCGCGAATTTTGCCACTTTCTGGTGATACGCTACGGTTAAGCTTTGGTGCTTGGCGTTTGTTAGTGCTACTTTTATTTTTCACTTGCTTTTTCTTCACAGTAAACCCGACACTTTTAAAGTGTTCAAGTACTTGCTCAAGTTCTTTAATGCTCATTTTGGCGCAGCTGCTTTTACCCGTAACGTCTTTTAAAACACTACGATAAATGTCTTCATCAAGCGTAAGCTCTCGTTTGGCAACATGAACTAGTTGTATTAATCGGTTACGCATATCTAATTACACCCAATACAAATGCCACCCAAGAATGACAATAACCAAGAAACAAATGACCATGCAGAGTACCCAACACAACCAATAATAAAGACTTTAACCACTTCAACAAAATACCCTATTTGTTCCATGATTTTCCCTTTGGTAATTGATCAAAGCCTTTAAAGTGACGGCGATTTTGTTCTTGTGCTTGTTCAACACTTTTATTTTCTATTTGCATCACATACGCGTTTAAACCTGATTGGGTTATTTGATATGAACGAAAGCCTTGCTCAGTTTTATTTTCTTTATTCATTTGTTTTCTCCAATTCTGCCAAAACATGCCCAACATGGTCTTCAATAAGCACTTTTATTTCACCCGTACTAATACCATCATCACTAAGTTGCTTAATAACTTCGGTGATAGTTAATTCTTGAATAATATCCATACAAACTCTCTGTGATTTATTATTAAAAGTGGCTGCTCATCAGTACCCAATAACCACATTGGGTAGACCTAGCAATTGCTAGGTTTCGCTTATTTTTAGTTAAAAGAAAATTCAGCATCAAAGCGTCTTTGATCTTCTAACGCTTCAATACGCCTTCGCCTTGCTACTGCCGCCATATCTGACCTGTCTTGATTTGCTTTACGTTGCGTTTTTTTAGCAAACATCATGGTGATCAACTGCTTTTGTTCATGGGTTGGCTGACTCATGCTGCTACCTCTTTTGTATTTTCAAAGCCATTGGCTTGCTCAAACTCTTCAAGATATTCCACCATTAAGCTTGTTTGTCCTTCACTACCTATTACCCAAAGCAAAGCAGCTATTACACCCTCTTCAAAGGTGGCGTCTTCACACATTACCGTGCCGTGCTTTTCTTGAGCTTTAGTAGCAGCTCCAATCTCTTCAATAATTTCTAAACCGTGTTTCATAACTCACTCCTGTTACTGAATAGTAATCGCGCCTTATGCGTTAGCAATGTCTAAACTAATTTGCTCCATGGCATCTTTAGCATTACGTTGATACAGGCGAATATACGTTTTAGAGCCAGTAATTGATATTGAATCGGCTATTGCTTCCATGGCTTTTAACCATTGCTCGTCTTCAATATCTAACCGGCGTAAACCTAAAATACGGGTAACAGAAATATTGCCCTCTTTATCGGTTTGAAAAGCATGCTCAATCAAGGCTTTAATGTTGTCATTGCCACCTTGTGTCCATTCATGAATACAATTATCAATTAACGATTTGGCAACAATTAAGCGCTCATCAAAGGTTATATTTTCGTTTATGCTACGTTTGAGCATTTGGTTGCCATCAAAGCTAACTAGGCTGGCATTACCTTTTTTACCACCGATTTGTTGGCCATAGGTTTGCGCGCTTAAGTCAATAAAGTCTTGAATGCGCATCAAAGCTTTTACCTTGAACTCTTGCAGCTGCTTGGCGATAGCTTGTGCCTCAGCGGTTAACTCTTTCACCAATTCGTCACGAAGAAGATCAATGGCATCAATTTTAGATTCAGGCACCAAGTGGCCTGCGGCATTAGTGAGATAGCCTGCTGGCACTTGTGTTGCTGTTAGTGCTGTGTTTTTTACTACTTGTTCTGTCATTTATAGAATTCCTATACTTTCCAAAAGATGATGCAGCCGTTATGGGTGCTAAAGTTAATGTCTTCTCGTATGCCATTTTTAGTGCCACGAATAACTAAAGTTTCGCCAATAAGATCATTGCGCGGAGTTTGTATTTCAATGCGAGGCTTTTGCTTCGCCATTTCTACATTTAAAATAGTGATGCCTTTGCTGATTAAATCGCTAATAGCACGTTGTGCCTTGTTCATCTGTTTAATGATCAAGTTGTTTTGTTTATTATGTTGTTGCCTGCTTTTAATCATTATTATTTTCCTTTTTACCAATACCTTTAATTAAGCGGTTGTATTTAATACCTAGCACTTCTAATTCACTGATGAGTAGCTCGTTTAAGTGCTGAGCTGTAGCAAAGCTATTGGCGCCATCAGCTTGTCGTGTTAACCGGCGAACTGCACTTTGATAGTCATAGCTTTTAACCGTTCTAGTAGCATCAAAAGCAATGTTCACTGGACGCTTTAATCGTTCAGTTAAACTGCTATGTGGACAGCCACTACGGCAGGACTTATACAACTGCATATAAAGAGGATTACTTGAAATTCCTTTACGTGCTTGATGCTGCATACACTCATGCAAAGCTAATTCACCTAACACAGGGCAATTAACACACCGTTGTAAAAATGCCCCTTCAACTAACTTTTCAATACGTTGCATATCTCCTGGATATTTCTCATTAACTACCTGAGATATACAGGCAGTGGATACACCAAGCATTTTGGCAACCTTAGGTTGTCCGCTTTCAGCTACCTGTTGACGAAGTACTTCAAGCCACTTGATCATGATGATTTTCCTTATTCGTTCCATTGAATGGATAAAGTTGCTGTTCGTTTTGATCCCAACAACCATCTTTGCGAACTATCGGACATAAACGCCCAGTATCTCTTAGTAATTGATAAGTGCTGGCTCTCCCCTTAACTTCACAATTAGGTAAGGCTGTATTGACGGCATACTTAACGCGTACATAACTTGAATTAACTAATTTACGAAGGTACAAACTTGCATTTGCCTCTGTAACAGCAGCAAGGCAAACGAGATCCGCAACAGAAACAACTCGTTGAATTTTTAAGCTATTCCAAATTTTTTGACGGCCTGTTTTCTTGTATTGACGTTTTGAAACAGTACTTCTACCTGCTGTTAGTATTGGTTTTGATGCAGCAATAACGGCAAAGTGATAAATACGACCTACTTTTTGCTTTACTGCACATTTTTGTTGAACAAAACCATTTAGTACATTGCGACAATGGTTAACTGATATTTTTAGCTCTTTAGCAACTTCAAGGCTGCTAACTAAACAATCCTTTGCAAGCATGTACTGCCAAATCCGTTGACATACTTGATTTTTATTGTTTGTTTTCACTTTTAACTACTTCTTTTAATACTTGTTTTAGTGGAGTTTAGCGGCGGCGGCTATCAAGGAATATTTCACGAATATCTACATCATCTAATGAAATTTTGTCTCGGTCTGCAGCAATGGCTTTACGCTCTATTTTCTCTAAAGCAGATAAAATACGGCGAACTTCACCATTAGCTTTACTCTGTATAGCGTCAAGTAAGTCTTCTGATAAGCGAATTTCATTTTCTAACAGCTCATCGGCAAATAGTGCAACGTCTTCCAAATCAGCCGGTTTAAATTCAATCCATTCACTAATACGATTAAATAGTTGTTTACGATGGCTTATGCGGCGTGCAATTTGATCCATACCTATAAGTAGTACAGGCTGCTGGGTTAAGTCGTAAATATCGCGTAGTGACTCCATAATACGAGTAGAGCCAATGACGTAATCAACTTCATCAATAAACAATGACAATTCTTTGTAACGCATACGTTCAACAATATCGTCAACCATACGGCCTAACGGGTATTTAGGCTCAAGCCCCATTTCAAAGGCAATTTTGGTTAATAATGATGACGGGGTATCAGTCGCACGGCAGCGAACATAGATAGCATCAACATGATCTTGGTTGAATAACCAGGTCATGGTGGTTGTTTTACCAAAGCCACTCGGACCATGTACAAGGCCTATGCCTTCAACAATTGCACTACGGCTATTTAAGTTGTCAAACAACTCTTCACAGCGTAAAACGTTTTTTACTTCGACAGTTTTCAATTTCATAGGTATTATCCTTAGTGTGATTGCCCTTTCGGGCGTTTACTCTAGTTAAAGCGCGTCACCAGTTAGGTTCGAGTCTGTTTGGTGGCGTGCTTCTTCTAAAAATTTGTTAATTCTTCTCGCTGCCATGACATGGCTACGCAAATAATCTTTAAACCATTTATTTTCTTTTTCCGTTAATGCTGTATGCACTGATTTACGGGCATGTTCCCAAGCAATTTCTAATTCTGAGCGAGTCAATTTGGCGTTATTTTCAGCCGTCATTGCTTGTTGTCGGCTACGCTGTTCACGCCTTGCAGCAATAGCGGTAAGCTCAGCTTCGCTATAATTAGGTTTATCATTGTCACCGCCTGTGGCTGAAATAGGTTTGTAATCATCAAGTGCTGACAACATGCCATTTTCATTAGGTAAACTAGGTTTAGGAAATGCCGCTAAGCTGCTGTTCTGGGCTTTGTGGTAGGCCAATTCTTTGGCGTGAATATCATCAATACCAAATATTTCAGCATATTCTTTTGCGGATTTTCGAAATTTACTCAGTACTTTACGTTCAGCTTTACGACGTTCAGCAAAGGCTTGTGGACTGATCTCGTTGCCAATTAGCTCTTGGTTAACGGCCTCTATCCAACTGGTATCTTCACCAATAGCATCAAGTGGATATAAAACCGCGCGGCCAACATCACTTGGATCAATAAATACTCGTACTTTTTTGCGATCCCATACGGCTTCCATCAATTCAGGGGCGGTATATTTCACGCTACCGGCTTTAACAATGCCGCGTATAACCGTTGCTTCACCAATAAAGTTAAGCAGTAAGTTGAGTGCATCTGGGTTAGTTATCATGCGTGGTTGATATGCAGATTGCTGATAGATATTAAAAGGCGTATCACCTAACTCGCTATGTACGCTGTGGTGATAGTTATACTCCATCCATTCATCAAAGAATTGCTGTAGTTCAGTACTGGTAAGCTTTAACTCCTCAACTTTTTTATCATCACGAGTTTCTTTTTTACTAATACGCTCAGCAAAGCTTTTTGCTGCTTCAATTTGTTTTCTGTCTGAAACATTGTGACCAATATAACTAGGTAGTTTTTCAACAATAGAGTGGCTTAACGTTCTGAAAAAACGTTCAACAAAGGGCTTTTCCCAACCTGAATAGGCTTTAGTTCTGTGCTGATTATTTTCAAGCATGTCAAACAAAGCACCAACACGCTTACTAACATAATCACTACCATTATCAGTAACCGCTAAGCCATCTTCATTGAGCATGCCCCAATCAAGTATGGTTTTGCGCAGTAGTAAACAAATACCCTCGCTGTTTGATGTTTTCGCTACCCATAATTTAACGCGACGAGTAAAAACATCAATAACGGCAATAATGCTATGACGGCCATCTTTAAGCATGACATCGGCAGGGGTTGAATCGAACTCCCAAATATCATTGGGTGCTGCAAGGCGTTGGTGCATATAAGCAGTACCATATAAAGGTCTATGACTACTGTTATAAGCATCAGGGTTAGTGACGAAGGCAAATTCAGCGCTATGCTTTCTTACCCAACTATTTACCCAACGTTGCACGCTGCTTATTGAAGGAATTTCCCAGTGCGGATAATCGGTTTGCTGCATTACTACTAACGACTGGTGAATGGCTTTAGGCTTACTAGCTAGATGAGGCATTTTGCATAAAAAACCCATTAAAAATTGCTCAACTTCGTCTTGTTGGTTAATAACTGATTTACCACGAGTGCTCGTGTAGTTTCCTGCTAAGGCAGACAAGCCTCCGTTATCAAGATGATTTTTCCAACGGTACTTAAAGTTCTTTGAAATAGTTTTAACCGCGCTATAAATCCACTCCGGCAATTCAAGCGAACGAGCTTTATATTCAGTTAAAAACTGGTGTAAGCCATCAACTTCTTTACCAACAGATTTGTGTGGCACGATATAAACCTCATAAGCTTTCATGATCAGTAGCTTAGCTTCAGCTCTTGTTTGTGACTTTTTAGGTAAACAATTAAAATCTATAGCACCCTGCACTTTTACCGCTTGTTTTTGCTCTTTATCAACAACAGCTTGACGTGTTAACTCTGCCGCCAGCTGTCGCGCTGATAATACTGGTGCGGTATTAGTTTCAACTAATGTTTGAGCCGCTTGCTTGGCTAAAAATTGCTGCGTAGCTTGTGGTAAAGAATTGATGTGGTATTCATGACCTTTACCAACAGAACACTTCCTTTTTTGCCAACTTTCTTTCGCTGCTTTCAAGCGAATATTTCTAGCGTTATTTGGTGTCCCTGGTAAGTCAGAAATTTCTAATGCTGTGAACCAATCCTTAGCCATGTTTTACTCCTATTAAATCAAAACCAATTGTTTCTGATAGCTTTGTCAATATTTCTATAGCTAACTTACGCTTTGGCTTTCGCCCTGTTTCAGGGGCAAACCACTGCACATACTTCTGTACAGTTCTTGGCTTATAACCATTAGAAATAGCCCAAGACCTGCAACTCATGCCCTGAGCAAGGAGTGCTGCATGTATATGATTTGCTTTTTCTATCTGCATAAATATAAACTCATGTTATTATCTTAAATGTTCGCAATGCGTAAGTTTTGTCGCATTTAATAAATTACGCACTGCGTAACTTATGAAACATATTAGATCCGTTTGTTGCGCATTGCAATATATATTACGCGATCCGTTTCGTTTTTTACGCACCACGAGTAAGAAAACAAACAAATGACTGATTTAAAAGAAAAAAGTAATACAACGGATCGGGATGATAAGAAAGGGATCTGTGATCCCTTACTTAATAATAGAAACGGATCTCTAGCGAGTAGAGTAGAACAGGCAATAAAACCTGACAGCATACGAGCTTTTGCGTCAAAAATTGATGTATCTGAAGGTACTTTACGCAGAATTCTAAAAGGTGAAGATCCAAAACTAAGTGTTGTTGAGAAAATAGCTATGGAGGCTAAAGTAAACTTCAATTGGCTTATTAAAGGTGTGTCTGGAGATGTCAGTCCTGCTGATAAATCTGATAATTCTTACGGCTGTGCCATCGTTGACGTAGCTGAATTTAATGAAGAGTATGTGCTTATACCTGGCTATCATGTATCTGTAAGCACAGGCCATGGCGCATTGAATGGTGATGCAGAAGTTAAGCGTCAGCTAGCTTTTCGTAGCAAGTGGCTAAGGTTTAGAAAACTTAACGCTAAAGACCTAGCCGTTGTATTCGCTCACGGCGACTCGATGGAGCCAACCATCCATAACGGCAACAGCATATTAGTAGACTTATCTGACACTCAATTAAAAGACGGTTCTATCTACGTACTACGTTTTGGCCAAGAACTCTACGCCAAACGCCTACAAAAACGCTTTGACGGCTCTGTATGCTTAATCAGCGATAACAAAGAGTATGACGAGCAAATAGTAAAAGAAAACGAACTAGAGCAACTAGCCATCATTGGTAAAGTTGTTTGGATTGGTAAAGATTTATACTAATAACAAGGATATTTTTATGTACAAGAAAGTAATTTACTTAATTTTAGTTCTAGCACTCGCTGGCTGTGGTGACAAGATAGACACGACAGTAGGCGCATATAAAGCTGTTAAACAACACTTTAAAAGCAGCAGTGAAGCAAAAGCATTAGATGCATTATGGGCTACTGGGAAGTTATTCAAAGTTGGTGTGATTGATAATGGAACTAACCAAAAAGGCTATGCTATGTATGTGTGCGAGGTACTTCGTGAGCATGGTATAGCTAAAAATAAAACTGTTCAGATTATTGACGTGGTAAAAGTAAAGTCAGGTAACTGGGTAGAATTAGGAAAAGCTTATTGCTAAGTTTCCCATTTTAAGCGATTTAAACCCCTAGCCCTTTAAATCGTCTTTAATTTCTCATTTTAAAACAATTTTTAAAACCTTCCTAAATTTATCTTTAAAACCCTTTAAATAAAGCCTTCCCACAAATTTCCGCCAATTTTTAGATTATCTCGGTATTTCTCATTCTTAATGACTGGTTACACATGTGTCACTGGTTCGAGCCCATTTTCTTATAAAAGCTGGGAGCCACATAAAATAAAAAAGGCTACGAGAAATCGTGGCCTTTTTTATTGTCTAAAAATACTTATTCCCAATAGCTCCGTTGCTAAAGCGATGGACTGTACTCTTTATTTAACTATTTACCTTAAGTAAATTCATGTGTCACTGGTTCGAGCCACATTACTTAGATAAGAATTGAAACCTACTTATTGCAGTTTTTTTTTGCCTTAAAAAAGTCTATTCCCCAAGTGTTAGTTGGTAGAGTGATGGATTGTGTTCTTTATCAGTGATATCAGTAGCTCTAAACTGTTACTATACCTTCCAAATACTGAACAGCTGCACCTGAAATAATCACTCTTTCATTCTCAACTTTGCATTTTAGCTTGCCACCCCGCTTAGAAGCTTGAAAAGCGAGGAGTTCGGTTTTATTTAACTTATTAGCCCAATATGGCGCTAACCCAGCATGAATAGAGCCCGTTACTGGATCTTCGTCGCCACCATTCGCAGGCCAAAAGTATCGAGAGATAAAATCATACTGTTCAGATTGAGCAGTAACAACGACATCATAAGGGGCAAGCTGTTTTAATAATTCATTATTTTGAATAACATTTTTTACATCACACTCTGAGTTATAAACAACAAAGTAAGCTTGCTCACTTAATAGAACCTCTACTGGCTCTATTGATAAACCATTTTTAAGTACTTCAGGTATTATTGCTAGCTTATTAGGCAAGCGCTTTGGAAAGCTCATTTGAATATAGCCATTCTCTTCCTCAATCACTGATAGCTCGCCTACCGCTTTCGTTGAAAAAGTTATCATCGTTGTTGATTTATTGTTAGCAAAGATCACATACGACGCGGCAAGTGTTGCATGACCACAAAAATCAATTTCTGTTATCGGTGAAAACCATCTAATTTCATACTTTTGTTTGCCAATCGGCTTGACAAAAGCCGTCTCTGACAAATTATTTTCAGTTGCGATTAATTGCATAACATCATCACTGAGCCAGTCGTCAATAATAATGACCGCAGCAGAGTTGCCTTTAAATAAAGTATCCGTAAAAGCATTAATAAATTGCACTTTCAATTTCATGAACTATTGCCTTATATGTTTGAATCTGTTCATTTTAACTTAAGTTAAAAATATCAGTTAAGTGGTTTTTAAACAATAACTTCAACGAATTTAACGAAAATCAATTGATATACTACCCAGCATAATTACCTTTCTCAGTACTAGCTTTCATTTTTATGTTATAAATATAGAAAATATCCAATCAGCTCGGGTGAAATGAGCAATTTTATACAAAAACTGCCAAATACATTAATCCAATAGATATTAAAATATGAAACAAGAAGAAAAGGCTAATTTTGAAATAGCGAATGCCTTCAATGGCATTGAAGTTGTTAATGCAAACTATACAAAACAAACCTTCTCTAAGCATGTGCACGAAGGCTACACCATTGGCGTTATTGAATATGGAGCGCAACGATTTTATCGAAGCGGTGACTCCCATATCGCAGGTAAAAACAGTATCATTTTGGTTAATGCAGACGATGTTCACACTGGTGAATCAGCTACACCTGACGGTTGGGGATATAGAGCTATGTATCCCACGCCTGAGCATTTCAATCAAATAAGTACTGATTTATATAACGGAAAAGACATCACTCCCTATTTCCGTTCATCGGTTATAGAAGACCCGCAACTAGCGCAGCAGCTCAGGTTAATATTTACTCAAATAGAAGTTAATAGTTCCAAGCTTTTAATGGAAACATTATTTTATGCTACTTTGATAAATTTAACTTTGCGTCATTCTAGTACGGCTAACATTCCAAAAGATATTTCAGGGAGCAAACGTAAGCTTTTATTAGCTAAAGAATTTTTAGACAGTTATCCCGAGGAAGATATTTCATTAGCGCAGCTAGCAACAATAGCGGGGTTAAGCCAATTTCACTTTATTAGACAATTTAAAAAGCATTTCGATTTAACACCGCACGGTTATCAAATACAGGTTAGATTAAAAAAAGCTAAAACACTGTTAAAATTAGCGGTTAAGCCAAGCCAAGTTGCTATTGATTGTGGCTTTCACGATCAGAGTCATTTTACTCATCACTTTAAAAGAGCACTGGGAACAACGCCCAGCCGCTTTCAAAAACAAGCAATTATTTACAATAAAACCAGCTGAAAAAATCATAGACTACTAACAAATTAACGGGGAATGAAATTATGTTAGATAGCCTAAATACTTCTAAAGATACAACTCATCATAGCAACAAACAACAGCTAATCTATCAAGCGACTGCTGATATATTGCCATTAGCAATCGCTGTCATTCCATGGGGGATTTTATGTGGTTCGCTTGCTATACAAATAGGTTTATCACCTATTCAAGCTCAGCTTATGTCTTTACTCGTATTTGCAGGCGCGGCACAACTTGCAAGCTTAACGCTTATGGGGGGAGCAGGCGCTCTATCATCAATATTTTCTTCTACCTTTGTTATTAGCTCAAGACATTTACTTTACTCAGCCGTATTTAGGGAGCATGTTCAACAGAGTTCATTCACCACTCGCTGCTGCACGGCCTTTTTCCTAACAGATGAAATGTTTGCTGTTACCTGTGCTTATCTCGAAAAATACAAATCGTTTAGTCATTTATATGCGATCAGTGCTGGTATTGTCTTTTATTTAGTATGGAATGCCGCTACCTTTATTGGCATCACTGCTGGGCAATTCATTCCAAACATTGAAAGCTTAGGGCTTGAATTTGCCATCGCTGCCACTTTTATCGCCATTGTTATTCCTGCCATTAATAGTTTTTCAGTATTAATGTCTGTGCTAGCAAGTGGTATCAGTGTCTTGATTCTTTCACTGATGAATAATGAGCATGCATTAATTATTGCCACTTTCATTGGTATGGCAAGTGGTTTTTTGACCGCAAGTAAGGATGAAGAACATGAATAATTATTGGCTGACATTATTAGGTATGACATGCATAACATTCACTTGTCGCTATCTGTTCTTTGCTAAAAAACTACCTTTTACCCTTGGTGAAAAAACGAAAAGAGCTTTAGCTTATACCGCACCTTCAGTATTAACCGCAATGTGGGTGCCCATTGTTTTTTTAAGCTATCAACAAATTGAAAAATCTTTTTTGGACAGTCCATTTCTGATCGCGGGTTTAATAACTATTGCTTTAAGTCTTAAACTTAAAAGTACGCTATTGGTGGTCATAATCAGCATTGCGGTATTCGTAGCTTTGCAGTTAATTTATCATTAATCTATGAACACAAAAAAGGTCTTAGCTTCAACTGAAGCTAAGACCTTTTTAATAATCACTTTCTAACACTTTATAAATGAGGCAGTGAATTTATTACTTTTCTGTCATGAGTTCTTTTTTATTTTCATAACTAATCACTAATTGATCTTTTTTCACACCAACTTTTGCAACACCACCGTTGACTAACTCTCCAAAGAGTAAGGAATTGGCGAGCTCTTTTTTCAGTTTTTCTTGGATTAATCGAGACATCGGCCGCGCGCCCATCGCTTTGTCATAACCATGCTCTGCAAGCCATTTTTTAGCTTCTCTTGTTAATTCTAACGAGACACCTTTTTCATCAAGTTTGACTTGCAGTTCAACAATAAATTTATCAACAACTTGCTGAATCACTTCATTATCAAGATGATTAAACCAGACAATATTATCTAAGCGATTTCTAAATTCTGGAGAAAATACTTTATTAATCTCCGTTAGGGCATCTAGGCTATGATCTTGTTGTTTAAAACCAATAGATTGACGCACTGTTTCTTGTACGCCAGCATTAGTCGTTAGCACTAGAATAATATTTCTAAAATCAGCCTTACGACCGTTATTATCAGTTAACGTGCCATGATCCATAACTTGTAACAAAATATTGTAAACATCTTCATGAGCTTTTTCTATTTCATCGAGCAGTACCACGGAGTGAGGATGCTTTAATACCGCGTCGGTTAGTAAACCACCTTGCTCATAACCAACATACCCAGGAGGTGCGCCAATCAAACGGCTTACTGCATGTTTTTCCATATACTCTGACATGTCATAACGTAAGAGTTCAACACCTAAAATTTTAGCCAGTTGTTGGGTGATTTCAGTTTTACCTACCCCTGTTGGGCCTGCAAATAAGAATGAGCCAACGGGTTTTTCATCACTGCCTAAGCCAGCTCGCGATAAGCGGATCACTGACGTTAATTCTTCAATCGCTGTATCTTGACCAAAAACAACTAGTTTCAAGTTACGATCAAGATTTTTCAGGCTATCTTTTTCTGTCAGTGACACTGATTTTTCGGGGATGCGAGCCATTTTTGCGACAATAGACTCAATATCGGTATTATTGATTGTTTTTTTGCGTTTAGAAGCAACCACTAATTGTTGTTTCGCTCCTGCCTCGTCAATAACGTCAATAGCTTTATCAGGCAAAAACCTTTCATTAATGTATTTTGCCGACAGTTGTGCCGCAGCTCTTAATGCTGCATTGGTGTATCGAATACCATGATGAGACTCATATTTTTCTTTTAAGCCTTGCAAAATTTTAGTGGTATCTTCCACGCTAGGCTCAACAATATCTATTTTTTGAAAACGCCTTGCTAGCGCCCGATCTTTTTCGAAGATACTTTGATATTCTTGATAGGTGGTAGAACCCAGACAACGGAGCTTTCCAGCTGACAATAGTGGTTTAATTAAGTTAGAAGCATCTAGCATACCGCCAGAAGCCGCACCAGCGCCAATAATAGTATGAATTTCATCAATGAATAATATTGCATTAGCGTCTTCTTCAAGTTCTTTCAACAAGCCTTTAAAGCGTTTTTCAAAATCACCTCGGTATTTTGTTCCGGCCAGTAAAGCGCCCATGTCTAAAGCATAAATAGTCGCATCACTTAAAAACTCAGGCACTTCCTTATTTACGATAAGATTAGCTAAACCTTCAGCAATGGCCGTTTTACCAACGCCTGCTTCGCCAACAAATAAAGGATTATTTTTACGGCGACGGCTTAATACTTGTAAAGTTCTTTCTAATTCGGAGTCTCGACCTATTAAGGGATCAATATTACCTTTAATCGCTTCTTCGTTAAGGTTTACTGAGAAGTTGTCAATAGTGCGTGGTTCTTCTTCTGTAACTCGCTCACCTTCTTCAATTGCTGAACCGTCATTCGGTGAATCTATTTTAGCGATACCATGAGAAATATAATTAACGATATCAAGACGAGTTATATCCGCTTTTTTCAATATATAAGCGGCTTGCGATTCTTGCTCACTATAAATAGCGACTAATACATTAGAGCCGTTAACTTCACTTTTACCTGAAGATTGCACATGAAATACAGCCCGTTGTAGTACTCGTTGAAAGCCTAACGTTGGCTGAGTTTCTCGCTCACCTTCATCCACAGGAATGACTGGCGTAGTTTCTTGAATGAAATCTAATAAACTTTTTTTGAGTTTGGCGAGATCTGCACCACAGGCACCTAATGCTTCGATTGCTGAGGGGTTGTCTAAAAGGGCTAAAAGCAAATGTTCTACGGTCATAAATTCATGACGAGACTCTTTTGCTTGTCGAAAAGCTAAGTTTAGCGAAATTTCTAAATCTTTGTTAAGCATAGGTACTCCAAATTAAATCCTTGCGAACTTTTCTTTATTTTAAAATCTAACATCTATTAATCTTTCTCTAATACACATTTTAATGGATGTTCATTATCTAAAGCAAATCGAAGCACGTGATCAACTTTTGTTTCTGCTACGTCCGCAGTAAATGTGCCACAAAGCGCTTTGCCTTCATAGTGTATTGTTAACATAATGTCGGTAGCTTGTTCAGAGGTCTTATTAAAAAAACGACATAGTACCTCAACAACAAAGTCCATTGGCGTATAATCATCATTCAGTAAAAAAACATGATATTTAGGCGGTTTTTCTACTTTTTCTTTAACATCTTCTTCGACAAGCTCTTGACTGTCAATTAACTCTTTCCAGTTGCTCATATATTTATCTTAGTCTCTACCGTTAACTTTTGCTGTAACTTTTTTGTCAATAAATATTAAAAAAGTGATAATTTTTATCTAATATCACTTGACTAATTTCTTATTTTATCTACGATTCAATAAGTGGCTGTTTTTTAGCCGCGTAGTTGATTGTGAATAGCTTATTATATATTTATTTTACTAATACTAAAATTAACAAAATAAAATAAGCTAGTCACAGCTATTATACTAAAGGATATAGAAGGAAGTAGATGTATGGCTCACGGTACAGTTAAATGGTTTAATAATGCAAAGGGTTTTGGTTTTATTCGTCCTGATAGTGGTGGTGAAGATATATTTGCTCACTACTCAACCATTGAAATGGATGGTTATCGAACCCTAAAAGCCGGGCAAGATGTCAATTATGAGTTAAATGATGGGCCTAAGGGTCACCATGCGGCAAGTATAAAGCCATCAGACTCTGAGATAGATTAGCCACTTTATAATAGTTTTCACTGTTTCATTTATAAGCATCTATATTGAGCTTATAAATTTTGCTATGTCTACACTTTGCTTCAAACTATTAAAAAAAACTAGCAATTAGGCATAAAAAAACACAGCATAATTTGCTGTGTTTTTTTATTCGTTTATTTCTTCGTATTAAATATATCTACTGCAACGACTACATGTGCTCAATAATACAGTCGCCAAATTGCGAACAAGTCACTAACGTTGCATCATCCATCAAACGCTCGAAATCATAGGTGACTGTTTTAGCACCAATGGCTCCCGACATACCTTTTAAAAGCAAATCAGCTGCCTCAGTCCAGCCCATATGTCTTAGCATCATCTCTGCGGATAAAATAACAGAGCCTGGGTTTACTTTGTTTTTACCTGCATACTTAGGTGCTGTACCATGAGTAGCTTCAAAAATAGCAACATCATCATTTAAATTAGCACCTGGCGCAATACCGATACCGCCCACTTGCGCGGCTAAAGCATCAGATAAGTAATCACCATTTAGGTTCAACGTGGCAATAACACTGTATTCAGCTGGACGCAGTAATATTTGCTGCAACATCGCATCAGCAATAACATCTTTAATGATGATTTCTTTGCCTGTTTTTGGGTTTTTAAAACTACACCAAGGACCACCATCAAGTAGTTGAGCGCCAAATTCTTCACACGCTAACTCATAACCCCAATCTTTAAAGGCACCTTCAGTAAACTTCATAATATTACCTTTGTGTACTAACGTCACAGAGTCTCTATTATGATCAACAGCATATTGTATGGCTTGTCGAACTAAACGTTGTGTGCCTTCTTTTGATACGGGTTTAATCCCTATACCACAATCTTCAGTAAAGCGTATTTTAGTCACGCCCATTTCTTCTGATAAAAATGAAATGAGTTTTTTAGCGTCATCGCTACCCGCTTTATATTCAATACCTGCATAAATATCTTCAGTATTTTCTCGAAAAATAACCATGTCAACTTCACAAGGCTTTTTAACTGGGCTAGGCACGCCAGTAAACCATTGTACTGGACGCTGACATACATATAAATCGAGTATTTGTCTTAGTGCCACATTTAAGGAGCGCATACCACCACCGACCGGTGTTGTTAATGGTCCTTTGATACCAACCTTATATTCTTTAAACATAGCTAAAGTTTCATCAGGTAGCCAAGTTTCAGAGTCATATACTTGTGTTGCTTTTTCCCCTGCGTACACTTCCATCCAGACAATCTCTTTAACGCCTTGATATGCTTTCTCAACGGCGGCATTGACTACTTTGATCATAGGAGGAGTCACATCAATACCAATACCATCACCTTCAATAAAGGGAATGATAGGGTTATTAGGAACTAATAACTTTCCATTTGAAACTGTGATTTTTCCACCTGAACTGGGGATTGAGATTTTACTTGTCATAAAGTGCACTCCTAATTGGAAGTCTAAGCATCGAACAATGCTTATGATTTTTATAAAAGAAACAATACGATAAATCAATGGATATT
>Ga0209826_1000124_pt1 | contig 51742 bp, 50 predicted proteins | sample GOMGulsemesocosm_5_FD_184637 | JGI IMG/M metagenome (GOLD analysis project Ga0209826, IMG submission 184637) | Methane-oxidizing microbial communities from mesocosms in the Gulf of Mexico - GOM15C Gulf of Mexico (SPAdes) (version 2) | ecosystem: Environmental > Aquatic > Marine > Cold seeps...
CGTCATTGAATCTGCCTATGATATTACAGAGTTACTATCCGCACAAAATCAACTGAACGATAGGACTAAGGAACTTCTATATATTACAGAATATGATGAACTTACAGACTTACCAAATAGGAGCCTCTTTTTAAAAAGGCTAACTCAGTCGGTTAAATGTTCAAAAAATTCTCATAAAGAAATTGCAGTATTTTGTATCGACCTTGATCATTTTAAAGAGATAAATGACTCAATTGGCCATGATGCAGGGGACAAAGTCATCTGCGAGGTTAGCAAGAGACTATCTTCTTTAATGCATTCAAATGATATTTTGGCACGTCTAGGGGGTGATGAGTTTGCAATAATCATTAATAATATTGAAAGCTCTGGTGTGATTATAGAAAAGGTTCAAGAGCTTATGAAAGTTATGAATGACCCTTTTGAAATTCTTGGGCAAAAAATATACACCTCTTTAAGTATAGGTATCGCGATGTACCCAGAGGATGCTAAGACTTCAAGCAGTTTATTAAAAAATGCTGATGCTGCCATGTATAAAGCTAAAAGTGATGGGAGAAACACTTATAGTTTTTATGATGAATCTATGACAATAAAAGCTTTTGAACGTATCTCAATAGAAGCTAGTTTGCGTCAAGCTTTGATAGATAAAGAATTCATCGTTTACTATCAACCTCAGGTTAATGGTCAAAGTAATCAACTTATTGGAATGGAAGCCTTGGTTAGGTGGGATAATCCGACATTAGGTTTAGTTTCCCCTGCTAAATTTATTCCACTAGCCTAAGAGATAGGTCTTATTGTAGAGCTCGATAGATTTGTTATGAAAACGGCAATGATTCAAATGGCTGCTTGGTATAAAGAAGGTAAAAATCCGGGCATTTTAGCTATGAACCTTGCAGTCAAACAATTAGAAAGCGCTGATTTTATTGAGATGTTTGAAAATTTAATTATTGAAACAGGATGTAAAGCGGAGTGGCTAGAGTTAGAAGTTACTGAAGGTCAAATTATGAATAACCCCCAAGAATCCATCGAGACTTTAAATTCTATTGCTAATCTTGGTATAAAGCTAGCGGTTGATGATTTTGGTACCGGCTACTCATCCTTAGCCTATTTAAAAAGGTTACCGATTGATAAATTGAAAATCGATCAAGCATTCATTAGAGAGTTGCCAAACGATAATGAAGACTCTGCAATTACAAAAGCTATTATTGCATTAGCCCAAAACTTAAATTTAAGCATCATAGCCGAAGGTGTTGAAACCAAAGAGCAAAGAGATTTTTTAATTAAAAATGGTTGTGAAAATATGCAGGGTTATTATTATTCGAAGCCTATTCCTGCAAAGCAGTTTAACTCTTTATTAAAAAACGGAATTTAGTATAAACAAGCGCTAGCGCGCCATCCGTTGCTACATATCATCTTAGGACATCCATGTCCTAAGACTCATTTCGCTCGGGCGAATTAATAAAGTGCCCCAGTACGTCCTGCGTTCAGCTTCAACTACGCACAAAAGCCGCTCCGTTAAAGCTTACCTCACTGACTTGACGGCTTATCGGACTAAAAATCATCACTTCGCTATCGCTCCGTTTCCCTGATTTTCAGCGGGGGAAAAAACCGTAAACCAGAGTTTACAAGTATTCCCATTGCTATCATGTCGCCGTATTCACCTGTTGCCTTGTTAAGTACTTATGTGAAATTAATTTAACCTTTTATGAAAACGTAATTTTGTAAGTTATTCAGATATTGGAAAGCACGTGAAATAATTCTTGTTTAAGTGAATTATAAGATTCATAGGCTGAAAAAGGTAATCATTCGTATTTTATTTTTCGCCATACAATATTCAATAATATTTCACTCAGGTGAATAAGGGGGTATCCTATAAATGGTTAACCCTCTTTCCTCCCATACGCCAAGGTTGTCATTAAATTCATTACTGGTATGAGTTGATGCGTTATCAATAACAAGCGTTGTTGAGGTTTCAATCTGATGAGAAAATGCATCAATACAGGCGACGCAACAGAGCTTTAATCGCCCCCTCAAAAACAAAAGAGTTGAACTTACAATCTCTATTAAAAAAGCCTAAAACATTAAGTCGCTTGCTTTTTGAAGTGGGTATTTCGATAGTTTTTCCTACCCATTGCCATGCATATGGGACGCAAGGTTCTAATGTAAATTCTGATTCATCGAAATAACACAAATCAATTTTGTTATCTTTATGTTGTTGTATAAGCAGGTTTAATTCATCTTTTGATTCATCAAAGTTATCTTGATTGCGTTTGGTTCGCAATGATTTCCTGACCCGCTTCCATACTAAGCCAGCCTGCTTACAAATTTGCTTTATCATATCAAGACTAACGGTGATGCCTAGCTTAACTTCTAAGTTTGATATCACTGACTTTAATGATCTTGGGGTTTGTTAGACCTGTTTTATCAGATCATTCTTTTGGCTATCATTTAAAATAGCGGACCGACCTCAACCAGAATTATCAACTAACCCACAGACACCTAATTTTCCCCCGTTTGAAAACCAAGTTGAAACAATTTGGCGACAAACTGCATAAGTAGAGCAAATCATAGGAACTGATGTATCTTGATGGCTTAATAAGATGGAGTGCGCTCGTCTTCTACTTAAATGGAGAGGATGCTTTTTATGCATCTCGTTTAATGTAATAATTTCTTCAGTCGTTAAGGGGTTTACGTAAATCATTAAAATTCATGGCTGCAAATAATTGTTTATTATAATAATATTTTTAGTTAAATTAATTCCATATGGCTACTTATCAATATCTGCCACTATGATTATGGGAGGGATTTTAATGGTTGTTTTAGGGCGATATTATTTTGTAAAAAATACTAAAATCAAGTTAAAGAACAGCTCTGAGAAAATAAATGATTAGAGGTTTTTTTTGGTTTTGTAAGTAATCGTTATACCAAACGACAAACTGGCATCTATCAAATATTTTAATTAAAAGATTACCTGATTACCCATGAGTTTCAGCTAAACCTGAAGGGTGCGCGGGTTTTGCTCTTAAGCCCTCGCCCCAAGGTGGGGAGAGGGTCTGGCTGAAGCTTATACGTAATCAGGAAAAATTATGATTAACCATTTTAAAAGAATAAGGAGTGCTTTATGAAAGCATCAAAAATAATTATATTAGTCATTATTGTCGCTTTGATTACAACATTTTTTATGTTTGATCTGCAGCAGTATTTAACATTAGATGCGCTAAAAGCTAAACAGGGTGACATTGAATCATATCGGAGTATGCACCCAATCTTAGCCGTTATTATCTACGGCTTAGTTTATGTTGCAGTGACTGGCTTATCCTTACCAGGTGCAGCTATATTAACCTTATTAGGTGGTGCAGTGTTTGGTTTGTTCTGGGGAACTATTATTGTCTCCTTTGCATCAACTATTGGGGCAACATTGGCATTTATCGCTGCTCGGTTTTTATTTAGAGACACAGTGAAATCTCGGTTCGGTTCAAGGATGAAAGCCGTTGATGAAGGCATTGCTCGCGATGGTGCATTCTATTTGTTTACGCTTAGACTAGTCCCCGTGTTTCCATTTTTCATGATTAACCTGACCATGGGCTTAACTACCCTTAAAGTGAGAACTTTTTACTGGGTCAGTCAAATTGGTATGTTAGCTGGCACTGTTGTTTATGTTAATGCAGGAACTCAGCTGGCTAAAATTGATTCACTTTCAGGTATTCTCTCTCCTGTATTATTAGGTTCATTTGTATTATTAGGTCTATTTCCACTGATAGCTAAAAAAATTGTTTCTTCAATACAGGCGAAAAAAGTGTATAAAAATTATGACAAACCTACATCTTTTGATAATAACCTTGTTGTAATTGGTGCGGGTTCGGGCGGACTGGTTACTTCATATATTGCCGCTGCAGTTAAAGCAAAAGTCACATTGGTAGAAAAACATAAAATGGGTGGTGACTGTTTAAATACTGGCTGTGTACCATCTAAAGCACTCATCCGCTCAGCCAAACATTTATCGCATATTAAACGCTCAAAAGAATTTGGGATTAAACATGCCAGTGTCGAGTTTGATTTTGCTGATGTGATGGATAGAATTCAATCGCTTATAAAAACAATTGAACCCCATGATTCGATTGAACGGTATACTGAATTAGGGGTTGATATTGTACAAGGTTCAGCCAAAATAATATCGCCTTGGGAAGTTGAAGTAGAAACAGGTGAAGGTATTAAAACTTTAACGACTCGTTCTATTGTCATTGCTGCTGGGGCTAGACCCTTTGTCCCACCAATACCTGGTTTAGATCAAGTAGATCCACTCACATCAGATACTATCTGGAACCTTAGAGAGTTACCTAAACGTTTGTTGATTTTAGGTGGAGGTCCCATTGGTTGTGAATTAACCCAAAGCTTTGCTCGCTTGGGAAGTCAGGTGATACAAATTGAAATGCTGCCTCGCATTATGATTCGTGAAGATCAGGAAGTCTCTGACATAGTGATGGCGCGATTCAAACAAGAAGACGTTGATTTAAGAGTAGGGCATACGGCAAAAGAATTTATCATTGAAAACGGTGAAAAAATATTGATTGCTGAACATGAAGGCCAATCGGTAAAAATCCCATTTGATGAAGTATTAGTGGCTATTGGTAGAGTGGCAAATGTCAGTGGCTATGGTGTCGAAGAAATGGGGATTACATTATCGCCAAGAAAAACCATAGAAACCAATGCTTTTCAGGAAACCAATTATCCTAATATCTATGCGTGTGGTGATGTGGCTGGGCCTTATCAATTTACTCACACCGCAGCTCATCAAGCTTGGTATGCGGCAGTTAATGCCTTATTTGGCCAGTTTAAGAAATTTAAAACAGATTATTCAGTGATTCCTTGGTCCACTTTTACAGACCCAGAAGTTGCTAGAGTCGGGCTAAATGAACAAGAAGCTAAAGAACAAAATATTCCTTATGAAGTCGTTAAATATGATATTGATGATTTAGACCGTGCCATTGCAGATAGTGAAGCGCATGGTTTTGTCAAAGTATTAACTCAACCTGGTAAAGATAAAATATTAGGTGTGACGATTGTTGGTGAACATGCAGGAGATTTAATCGCAGAATTTGTGTTAGCCATGAAACATGGCTTGGGTCTAAATAAAATTTTAGGCACGATTCATATTTACCCCACTATGGCTGAAGCTAATAAATATGTGGCAGGTATGTGGGAAAAAGAACATGCGCCAGAAACATTATTGCGCTGGGTAGAAAAATTTCATGCTTGGCGTAGAGGTTAAGGTTATAGATAATCCTGATTAGGTATAAGTTTCAGCCAGTCCTTAATTATACAATAAGGTACTTTAAGCCCTCGCCCCAAGAGGGGAGAGGGTTGGGTGAGGGGAATAAGAAGAAGGTTCTCTATTCCTTAGAGCAAAATCCACGTACCCTCCTGATTTAGCTGAAACTCATGGGTAATCAGGTAGGTAATTAATAGTTTTTAGAGGATATTAAACAATTGGAATATTTAACGGTCATTATTATAGCCATAATCTTTATAAGTTTTGGCTTGTTATCTGAAAAGATTGAAGGATCTATGATAACGCCACCTCTGTTATTTTCTGGATTGGGTTTACTATTGAGCCAAAAGGGGGTAGCGATAGTAGATTTACATATGGATCAGCATGCAATTTATATCATCACTGAAATGACTCTTGTGCTGGTATTATTCAGTGATGCGGCAAGGATTAATCTTAGAGGCTTAAAAGCAGACCATAATATTCCAGTTAGAATGTTATTGGTGGGGTTGCCATTGACTCTTATTTTTGGTGCTGTCATTGCTTGGCTTCTTCCATTGCAATTAGCTTTTTGGGAGGCAGTATTAGTGGCTGCTATTTTGGCACCTACGGATGCGGCATTAGGCCTTTCTGTCGTCACTTCAGTTCATGTACCTGTAAGAATTCGTCAAGCAATCAATGTTGAAAGTGGACTCAATGATGGCATTGCATTACCTGTCGTATTAATAATTGCAAGCTTGGCTTCTGTTAGTACAGATTATGAACAGCATAATTGGCTGAAGTTTTTAGCTTTTCAACTTAGTTTTGGGCCACTATCAGGCATTGTAGTTGGTTTTATAGGAACCAGTTTGATCAATGTTGCAACGGCTAAAAAATGGATGACGGATAGTGCAGAGGGAATAGTGGCACTGGCTATTGCTATTTTAGCCTATGCTTTAGCCGAAAGTTTGCAGGGTAATGGTTTTATCTCGGCATTTGTAGCGGGTATGGTTTTTGGTCATCGGCTTACTCATACTTGTCGATTTCTATTTAAATTTGCAGAAACTGAAGGACAATTATTTACGCTAGGCACTTTTTTTATTTTTGGTGCGGTATTAATGCCTGATGTTTTATCTGTCATTAATGGTTGGATGTTAATTTATGCACTTTTAAGCCTAACGCTAATTCGAATAATCCCCGTTATTCTTTCTTTGCTAGGGACAAAAATTAATTTACTAACGGCTTTGTTCTTGGGGTGGTTTGGACCAAGAGGGTTGGCATCCATTGTGTTTTTATTATTAGTTTTAAGACAAGGCCAGTTGGTTCATTTCGAAGTCATATCAACAATTGTCTTACTGACTATTAGCTTAAGTATTATCTTACACGGTTTAAGTGCGGCCCCCTTGTCTCGTTTTTATGGAAGAAAAGTAGTTACGCTGGGGGAATGTGAAGAAATTATTCCCGTTAAAGAAATGCCCATCAGAACAGGTAAAGTATTTAAATAAAATAATGGTGAGTGACTACTTTTAGAATATATTATCATTAGGTTTCAGAGGTTTTGCATTGTTCACTCATAGATTATGGCAGGTTATTTTTTATAATGCAGCTAGTAAGCTGTACTTCAACCACTCGATTAATGCCTACACCTAATCTATATATTGGAGAAAAGGGCTATCCTGATGTGAGAGTTCAATTAGCACAAAAGAGTCCTGTCGTTGATATGCTTTATGTGACAGATCGTTTGCCTGAATCTGAAACAGAACAACTTGAATATGGGAGTGGTCGTTCAGCATCACTTGCTTTTGGTTCAGCCATTGTTGAAATTGGAAAAGGAAGTGATTGGGATCAATTAGTCAAAGCAAGTCAAACTAGCTCCAGAGACAGTGCTTTTGAAATGACTGTCATCAAGCGTATTGAATTGGGGCGTTTCCCCGAAACTCCTTATATATTTGTTGTTAACAAAGGTGTTCCTGTTGTTAATACAGAAATTCAAACCCAGCTTAAAAAGTCTACATCTGAATTAAGAAAAGAAATTAATCGTCTCCTGAGTATGGCTAATCGTAAATATGTCATTATTTTTATTCACGGATTCAATAATACCTTTGATTATGCGGTGAGTAATCTTGCAGGAATATGGCATTTTATGGGACGACAAGGCGTACCTTTAGTTTACTCTTGGCCAGCGGCTAACGGTGGGGCTACTGGTTATTTCAGTGATAGAGAATCTGGCGAGTTTACTGTTTTTCATTTGAAAAATATGCTTAGATTGTTATCTTCTTTTAAAGAAATTGAAAACCTTCATATTATTGCTCATAGTCGTGGAACGGATATCGTTACCACCGCTTTACGAGAGCTTGTTATTGAGAGCCGAGCCGCAGGAAAAAGGCCTAAAGCCTGTTTGAGGGTGAAAACTTAATACTAGCCGCACCCGATTTGGATTTTGGTGTTACGCGTCAACGATTAATGGCAGAAAAAATTGGGTTGGTTTTTGGACAAATTAATATTTATACCGCCCAAACTGATAATGCATTAAATTTTGCCGAGATGATTATGCCTGGGAAGCGATTGGGACATCTGCAATCAAAAGATTTTAGTGATCCCGATAAACAGATTTTTGTAGCGGTTAAAAATGTACATTTTATTAATGTGCTTGATGTGAAAAGTTTTATCAGTCACGCCTATTATTTGAATAGTCCCTCAGCCAGTTCAGATTTGATTCAGGTTCTACTCCACAACAGTTTCCCTGGCAGTGAGGATCGACCTTTAATTCATAAGCAGTATAATTTCTGGGAAATTCCTAAGGGTTACCTTGGTATCTTGCCTAAAAAATAACACAGTACTGTACAGCTCCAGACCTTCTACCTTCTTCAGAAAGAAGACAGAAGATACTGAATTATTGAAAAGTGGTATTCCTTTTGCATTTCGGGCTATGCAGGTTGAAAAATTGTAGCGTTAAATTCAATCTATGTGTGACAATAAGCTTGTAAGGAATTGCTGGCTGAAACGACTAAGGACTGAGGGTTCAATAATCTACAAACCTTAACGTGCCTTTTTGTCCCAGCTTGAATGACCTCAATCGTTGCATAGAATAACTATGCGCCTCTTGAGAAAACCCAATCTGAAACAAAAAATCGGCGTTAACTTTCGCATCTTATTAAATCCTCAGTCCTAAATGAATAGTTGATCATATTAATTCCTTCGAAACATATTTGTTGGGTATATAAATACCAATGTTTGTTCATTGAGTTATATAAATAGAAAGTACGTAGATCATTCTTTATTGGAGAGTTATTATGAAATGTCTTTATTATCTTACTTCCACCCTAGATAGTACTCGTGAAATTACTAAAGATTTACATCAGGCGGGGATCGATGATTGGTTTATACATGTATTGAGCAAAGATGAAGCTGGGCTTAAAAAAGAGAAAATTCATTCAAGTAATTATTTGGAACGATTAGATATTATGCGATTCGGTATTATCGGCGGATTAGCTGGATTTTTAGTTGGAGCCATAGCGGCTATTGCAGTTAATGCAACAAGTCTTTTCGGATCAGAGATACCTAATATTGCTTATTATGCCATTATTGGTTTTTTTACACTGTTTGGCACTTGGGAAGGGGGATTAATAGGTATTTCTACTGAAAATAAGAAAATTGCATTGTTCCATGATGATTTGGAATCAGGCAATTATTTGATTCTGATTTATGCTAAGAAAGTATCAGAGGACTTAGTTAAAAAAGTCATGCAGGAAAGTCATCAAGACGTTAAATTAGCAGCTGAGGATGCTAGTTTTTATAATCCATTGGTTGGCTTAAAACGGATTTAAAAAATATCTTATGCGTTGCTTAGGGCTGAGGAGCATTAGTGATGATACGAATAGGCTTTATTATTAATTGTTGCAAAAGTTTTCTCATATAATTCCTGGCCTTGAGGGCATAGGTATCTACACAAGTTTCTTTGTAATGACTCAGGGGCAACATGCTCTTAAGCCCTCTCTTGCTGGAGAGGGTTGGGAGAGGAGGCTTAAAATAGATTCCTCTTTTCATATTCGCTTTGTTTTTAAATGATAGAGATCAAAAAATGTTGAAAAAAGACTTATTCTATATCTCCTCACCCCAGCCCTCTCCAGCAGGAGAGGGAGCTAGAGATGTACCAACCTATTGTTATTTAAGTACAATAAACTTGTGTAGATACCTATGCCTTGAGGGAGAAGGTTGGGTTGAGGGTGAAATTGACCGCAAGAACTTTTGCAACGGTTAATATATTCAATTTTGGCTGGATACCTTGTGTAGTTAGATAATAAATTTTTGGAGAACAAAACCTTGACAGAGAAAGATTTTGCCACAGGACAATGTTTATGTGGACAGGTTAAATATACCTGTTCTGCTAAACCATTAAAAATGATCCAGTGTCACTGTGAGGACTGTAAAAAAACCTCAGGAACAGGACATGTCTCTTTTGCTTTTTTTAAGGAGAATGATGTCGAAATAAAAGGAGAATCCAGCAGTTATGGCTCGCTTACAGATAGTGGTTCGACAATTACCCGCTATTTTTGCCCAACATGTGGCAGCCGACTTTTTGGTAAAAACAGTCGCTCAGAAAGCGTTATTGGGGTAGCCGCTGGGACACTAGAGGATAGCTCATGGTTTAAACCTGATTTGATTGTCTATAACAAAAGAAAACAAGACTGGGATTTTATGGATGAGAGTATCCCAGTTTTTGAAGAAATGCCGCCCTTATGATTAGTAAGTTAAGTGAGGGTAGTTAGATCGAGAATTTAATAATACCCGAAGTCTGACGGGTCTTTTAACTCCACAGGCGCACTAGAAAAACAGTTGCGTAGCTTACTATGCGTCTGTTTCCCTTGCACCCCTGTGAAGTCAAAATCCTGCGCCATACTTTCGGGTATTATTAAATTCTCGCTTAGATCGGTTAGTGGAAAAGCTGGGTTGCCAAAAAAGGTGGCCGCCCAACCTTGTAAGACATTGTTTAGAATCAGCTTAATTGTTCTGCTGAAAAATCATCCACACTGATTGCAATTGCTCTGGCTTTTTCTGCCTGGGTAATTAAATTAAATTCAGCTTCAGTAATCATATTTTCTTGTAATGCCTGTTGTATGCTTTCTAGTAAATTAACTTTCTCCAGTAAGCCTTGTTTTTGAGCAGCTTTGATTTTTGATGTAGCTTCGGCTGCTTTTAAAACAGCTTTAAAGGCGATTTCTATTTTTCCCGTTGCATCTTCTGGTGATTCATTAATATAAATCCCTGACGTTAATCTGTCTCGACTTGGACTGTCTTGTAAAAGAATGTTGGCAAGCTGTCCGACTAGATGATCTTTTGGAGGGGAGTAGGGTTTTCCAAATGGAAATAATACTGTTCTTAATAAAATTGCAGGTATTTTAGTTGGGAGAAGGTGGAAAACGGCTAACAGAGATTGTTGCGCTCTGTGCAGGCTATATTGGCAGGCCCAATGTAAAAGTGGCTGGTCATCAACTTGTGAACCTTGATTTTCAAAATGTTTGAGTACGCAAGAGCATAAATACAAATGACTCAGTACATCAGCGTAATGCCCCGAAATTCTTTCTTTGCGCTTTAGGTTTCCACCTAAGGTCAGTAAAGCAAAATCGGCAGCAAGAGAGAAAGCAGTGCTTAAACGCGAAAGTTGCTGATAATAACGTTGGGTAGTGCTATCACCAGGGACATTTAAAAACCGTGCATTTGTTAGTCCCTGACCAAGACCTAGAGCCAGGTTACCTAGGAAAAATCGAATATGTTTCCATACGACTTGATCAAATGCTATTAAGGCTTTAGTTTGATCACCTTCATTTAAAGCCTGCATTTCAGTTTGAATATAGGGGTGACAACGCACTGCACCTTGACCAAAAATCATCATGGTTCGAGTCAGTATATTGGCACCTTCAACGGTGATGGCGACAGGAATAACCTGATATAGACGACCAATAAAATTGCTGGGTCCCAAACAAATACCAGAACCTCCCTGTATATCCATGCCATCATTAATGATACGTCGCATGCCCTCTGTTAACTGGTATTTAACAATGGCTGATATAACGGCTGGTTTTTGACCTTGGTCTAATGCCGCACAGGTGACTTGTCTTGCAGCATCCATTAAATAAGTGGTTCCTGCCATTCGAGCCAGCACTTCTTCTATACCCTCAAAAGCACCGATGGGTAAGTTAAATTGAGTGCGGATACGCGCATAAGCCCCGGTGTTTCGACAGATACATTTGCTGGCTCCCACACTTAATGCAGGTAAGGAGATGGCGCGACCTGTAGCCAGACTTTGCATTAACATTTTCCAGCCTTGCCCCACCTGTTCAACACCTCCAATGATCCAATCAATAGGAATAAAAACATCTTTACCCCAGTTTGGCCCGTTTTGGAATCCTGAATCAAGCGGAAAATGGCGTCTACCTATGGATATACCCGCTGTGTCTGTGGGTATTAATGCAACGGTAATACCTATATCTTCTTTATTGCCTAATAAATGATCAGGGTCGTAAAGTTTAAAGGCTAGTCCAAGGACAGTAGCAATAGGTCCAAGGGTAATATAACGTTTTTCCCAATTTAGACGAATACCTAGTACTTGTTCTTTACCTTCGAATGAGTCATAACAGAGTATACCTGTATCGGGCATTGCGCCAGCGTCACTCCCTGCAGTAGGCCCCGTTAATGCGAAGGCTGGAATTTCCAGGCCATCAGCCAAACGAGGCAAATAATGATTTTTTTGTTGTTCACTTCCATAGGCTAACAGTAACTTGGCAGGTCCTAATGAATTTGGCACCATCACCGTCACAGCGGCTGAGGCACAGCGACTGGAAATTTTCATCACGACTTGAGAGTGTGCAAATTCGGAAAATTCAAGTCCACCGTATTGCTTGGGAATGATCATGCCGCAAAATTTTTGTTGTTTTATATAATCCCAAGCTTCAGTCGGCAAATCATGACGGGTATGGGTAATATCCCAGTCATCTAGCATTGCACATAAGGTTTCAACAGGGCCATCAATAAAGCCTTGCTCAGCTTCCGTTAATTTAGCCGCGGGAAGTTGTTTGAGTTTATTCCAATCGGGTTTGCCGGTAAATAATTCAGCATCCCACCAGGTGTTACCCGCTTCCAGTGCTTCACGTTCAGTTTGCGACATGGATGGCAGAGCCTTTTTTAATTTATTGAATAAGGGGCGAGACAGGAAATTTCGCCGTATAGCAGGTGTCAGCAAGATAACGGCCGGCAACAGGATGATAATCAATATAATTTGTGACATGATAGGCTCCTTCTTAATTTCGTAGTGGTTTGCCCGTTTTTAGCATATGTTGTAGGCGTGCCAAGGTGTTTTGTTGTTGGATTAGGTGTACAAAGGCTTGCAGTTCCAGATCAAATAGTTGTTGCTCATTTAAAGAGCGGTTAATGTCGGCATCACCCCCTGTTAATACATTGGCTAGGTGACGCGAAATTTCAACATCATAATCGGATGCTTTGCCAGATAAGTGTAGCGTGTTTATGGCAAGGTCGAGAGCTGCAGCGGCTGTTTTTCCAGGTAAAGTGTAAGTAGTTTCTTGAGGTATTTGATAATTTTCGGCTAATGCCAGTGCCCGAGCTTTAGCATCTGCAAGTAAGCGGTCTTTATTCATGCTGATAGCATCATCTTTTGCTAAAAATAGTAAGTCTTTCGCTTCCTGAGCCGATTTTGAGACTTTAGCAATTGCAATGGTTTCAAAACATTTTGCTATGGGAGGCATAGGGCCTCCCGCTTGTTTAGGTAAGTTTATCCAACGCCTTAAAAGCTCTTTACAGCCGCCCCAACCGGGGATTATGCCTACGCCTACTTCTACCAAGCCCATATACAATTCAGCATGTGCCTGAATAGCATCACAATGCAGTAATATCTCACACCCACCGCCTAAAGCCAATCCAGAGGGCGCACCGACCACAGGAAAAGGAGCATATTTAAGTGCTTGATAGCTATTTTGTCCTAAACGAATAATTGATGTTATTGTTTCCTGATCTTTTTCAATAATGGCTGGCATCAATAAGGCCAGATTTGCTCCCGCTGAAAAATGTTCAGCTTCGTTATAAATGACCAGTCCTTTATAGTCAGTTTTTATTAATTCAATACTGCTTTGAATTAATCCTAAACTATCTGGGTCCAGGGTATTCATTTTGCTGTGAAATTCGAGACACACAATACTATCACCAATATCCCATAGGCTAGCTGAAGGATTATGTAACAAGGGTGGAGACTGTAATTTAATATCGGCTAGCAATATCACACCTTTAGCACGATGAACTGGGAAATATTGAGCTGTTTTATCCAGATATTGCAGTGAACCTGCTTCGGTGTGATATAGACTTTTACCTTGGTTTAATAAAGTAGGTATTGGCCGTTGTTGCTGGGATAGTTTATTGGTAAACCATTTAGTGCCTAACCTATCTAACAACTCAAATGGGCCGTATCGCCAGTTGTAACCTAGTTTCATTGCATTATCAATGGATACGATATTGTTTGCAATTTCAGGAATTAATTCTGCGCAATAAGTTAATGTATCGGACCATACTTTCCAGACATAATGATTTAACTTGTCATCACCCTCTAGGAAAGTACGTAAGTCTTCAGGTTTATGGGAAATACCTGGAATTTTAAAATGTTCACTGGTTGAATACTCACCATTTAGCAAATTAACCGATTCTTTGATCTTTTTATTAGCCGTCGTTTGTAATCGATAAAAACCGCCTTTACCTTTACGACCGGTATAACCCTCTGCAATCATGGATTCAAGTTGAGAAGGTAGTTCGGCAATGGCATACAAGGGATCGTCTGATGATAAAGACTGTTTAAAGTTATTCAAGATATGTGGCATTAAATCCAAGCCAATCAAATCAAGCAAACCGAATACACCTGTTTTGGGAACCCCAAACAACTGCATGGCTGCATCACATTGTTCAATGCTTAATTTATGGCTAAAAGCTTCTAGTACGGCAGTCTGCATCCAGAATGTACCAATGCGGTTGGCGATGAATCCTAGTGTGTCGTTGCACTGAACGCAACCTTTTCCTAATTTAATATCTGCAAATTCAGTGATTGCCTTCAGTAAGTCTGGGTCAAGTTCTGCTGGTGCTACCCATTCTAATAGGCGCATATAGCGAGGGGGGTTAAAGAAATGGGTAATCATAAAGCGTCGCTTAAAGCTGTCAGATTGTTTTTCTGTCAATATGCTTAGCGGCAATGTAGAGGTGTTGGATGAAATTAAGGTATCGGCTCGGCAGATATTATCTAATTGTTGATACAGGGATTGTTTTATTGCTGGATTTTCAATCACCGCTTCTATGACCCAATCAGCTTCTGTTAGTTTTGCCAAATCATCTTCAATATTACCGCAAGTGATTAATTTAGCATTTTTGGGATGCATAAAAGGAGAGGGCTGTGTTTTCAGCATTTTAGTGATTGCACCTTCTGCGATGGCATTGCGATTGTTATTTTCTGTCGCGAGCACATCCAGCAAATCTACGGCAATCCCCGCATTGGCAATATGAGCCGCAATACCGCTTCCCATAACTCCGGCACCGATAACAGCTACTTTTTTAATGTTCATTAGATAGCCTCCAGAATAGTTGCAATACCTTGCCCACCACCAATACATTGAGTTGCTAGGGCAAATTGTTTATTTTCGCGTTGTAATAAACTAGCGGCTTTACCTGTAATTCTAGCTCCTGTTGCACCTAAGGGGTGACCTAAAGCAATAGCACCTCCATCAATATTTAGTTTTTCAGCTGCAATGGGTAATTCTTGTAGTACCGCTAATGATTGGGATGCAAAAGCTTCATTAAGTTCAACTATATCAATATTATTTAATGATAAACCTGCTCTTTGTAATACTTTTTTGGTGGCAACAACGGGACCTATTCCCATAATTTCAGGCTGGCAGGCTGAGACAGCCACTGCCTTGATGCGTGCTAATTTATCCAGACCATTGGTATCGGCATAGTCCTCACTGCATATTAGTACCGCTGCTGTGCCATCAGTTAAAGGGGATGAGGTCGCGGCAGTGACACTACCATTTTTGATAAAGGCAGGATTAAGATCAGCCATGCCTTGTGCTGTGGATTCTGGGCGTAGACAACCATCCAGAGTAATATTTTGGCCTTTATCAGTCGTAATGGGAACAATCTCATTCACTAGTAAGCTTTTTTGCTGAGCAGTATGCGTTTTTTGTTGGCTTAACAGCGCAAATCTTTCTTGTTCTACTCGTGATATATGATATTTTTGTGCTAGGTTTTCAGCAGTTTCCCCCATGCTCATGTAAGCTTGAGGATAGCGCTGATACAGTGCAGGGTTAGGCATATAATTAAACCCTCCCATAGGAACACGACTCATAGATTCAACGCCTGCACAAATAAATGCCTCTCCAGCATTCATTTTAATAGCACCTGCAGCAATATGAATGGCCTGCATGGATGATCCACAAAAGCGATTAACAGTCATCCCTGCAATAGAGATGGGTAACTCCGCTAAATGCACAACCAACCTTGCCAGGTTCATTCCTTGTTCACCTTCTGGAAAAGCACAGCCCAAGATTAAATCTTCAATATCATCAGGGTTAATAGCACTTTCTGAAATTAATCTTTTTACCACTTGTGCCGTTATGTCATCTGCTCTAGTACCCGCTAATTCACCTTTGTAAGCAGGGGTAAAGGGTGATCTTGCATAGGCTGCTATGATTACATTTTTCATGATTTTATCTCCTGTTTAGCTTGATCTTTTAGGTGGGTGTTTGCACTGATTTGTTGATCTAAAAAACTATCAATAACTGACCAGGTATTATCCTGATTGTCCATTAAAATACCGTGATGCTCAGACTCTATAATGTGTAATTGTTTATGTTCAGAGCCTAATTTTTTAAAGACAGTCTCAGCACTTTGCACCGATACTATGGGATCTTGTTTGGCATGAAGTACTAAAGTCGCTGTTTTAATATCAGCTAATAAGGTTTCCATGTGCTGTATTAATCGGCGTAATTCATATAAAGCGCGTACAGCCACATTATGGTAATTAATCTCAGGGTGTTCGGAGGTATTTTCGATAAAAGGTTTGAAACCTTCTAAAGAGGAGACCCATTGCACCAAAGCATTAGTATTATGTAATAAGGAAACCAGCATAAAGCTAGGGTTTACGAATTTTATAGGAACTGAAACGGCCACTAAGCCTGTTATTTCCTTATGGTTTTCTGCAACCAGTTTAATGGCTAAAGCACCGCCCGTTGAAAAACCGATAATAAATAATTTGGGGCAATGCATTTTAAGGATATTAAACCCTCTTTTTACTGTTTGAAACCATTGCTCAAAACTTAGTTCACGCAGAGCATAGGGCGAGGTACCATGACCCTTGAGTCTTATACCTAATACTGTATAGCCTTGTTTAGCAAGATAATGACCGTAATCACGCATTTCAGCAGGGCTGGCGAGTAAACCATGGATTAATAAGACACCAAAACCATTGGTTTTTTTTGGTTGAATAAGAAAAGGTCTAGGATTAGCCGTGGTTATTTCTTGTTGATTTATATCATCGTTCTGAAGGGTATTGAAGCTTTGTCGTTCAAAAGTAAAATCCATCAATTCATCTTCAAAATACCAGGCGGCTAATTGTTTGGGATTAATTTTTTGATAGTTATAATTTTCTGCCAGTAAAGTATCGCGGATGATAGTTAAAGGGGCGGCTTCATTGTTATACACTGCAATAGGGTTTTCTAAACGAACTTGGTCAAAATCATGATCTTCACAAAGTTTATCTAAAAAATGATAACAATCATCCTGTTCTATAATGAGTTTAGCGTCTTTAGCAACACAAATAAAATGATCGAACTGGCTATTAATACCGTGGATTAGGTCTCCATAATCATCGGGATTTAAAAGACTACTGTGCAGGTGTATATCTGGGTTTTTTTGTAGTTTTTTAATGGCTATATACAATATCGTATAAAATCGAGTTTTTTCAATATGTTGTTGTTTGGCGCCAATAAGACTCATGATAAGCGTAGAAGCCAAGTGACTAAGATTGATAGTTACATTGGCGTAGATGCTTCTCATATATTGATTACGAGCACATTGAGCATTTTTGATAAAATAATGCCCTAGTAAACGTTGTTTCCAGTTTTTTGGTTTTAAACTGAAATTGAATACATCATCCATATCAGTAATGCCAGGTGCAACCTTATTCATAACAAAATGTGTTCGCCAGCCCCAAACACAACAAGGGTCAATAGGGTTGCCCATACGAATATCCATACTGGTGTCTTTCAGTATGATGTTACTTTCGATTAATAACTCTTCTGATTGGCGCAAGCTTAATTCATCGGCAAACAGCTCTGCACTTTTGAATAACAGATTTTCTGAACTACGAATAGGGTAAAAAGTAATATTGGATGGTACTATTAAGGTTGGTTTAAGTGCTGTAGCCATCAGCTCATCAAGACTGTCAAATTGCAGTAATTCTTTCCAGTTTTGTAGACGCTCACTTTGATTTTGTTTGAAGGCATATCGAATGGCTGTTTTTATAGCCTCAACCCCTTGGCCGAGAACGGCCGCTCCGGTATGTTGTTTACGTCGATTGCCTGAAATACGAGAATAAATACTGTAGTGCCCTTTTTTATCAATAACACGATGGTCTTTTACCATGCCACCTTCGGGAAAGATAATTACTTTTCGACCGCGCAATATTTGTCCTGCCAACATGGCAAATAGACGGGGGTGATCGTGTGGGAAAACACCGAGGTGTTTCAGATAATTTGATAACACATTATCTTCAGTAAAAAATTCGCCTGATGCAATTGAAGTACAATAAGCCCCTGTTTCCTCGAAAATTAAAAACTGTGGAATAAAGGTTTCGAAGCGGGAAAAATGATTGAACAGGAAAATATCACCTTGTAATACTTGGGTATCGGCGTGCAGCTTAATATTGACACTGAGCAGGTTTTTAACTGCACTGAATAGTTGAATCGACCGGTTATAAATTGTCTGGTTTATATCGGGCCAGTCTCCGGGGTAATTATTATGTTTCATGATGGCTTCCTTTCAGTAAATTAATATTGAGATTTAGGCTTATCGAAACGAGTTAATGGTTATAGTAGGTAGTCGATTTAATGCGCGTATTCCTTACAAAATGGCTTTTATGCGCTAGGCTTTTAATAACATATTTTATTTTATCTGACTACCTTATTTCTGGTTATTTTAGATTTATTGTAAGGAATCTAGTTTTCGTACGACCCATCAATAAAGAAAAGATGGATGTTTAGTTTTAAATGCTTATTGGACTATAAGTTTAGCCCAAAGTGCAAATGGATTTGATTTGGCAGAATCATTGATACCATCCAGTCAAATTTTAGGTGGAGGGCCGCCGAAAGATGGTATTCCTTCTATTGATCAACCAACATTTGTTTCAGTAGATGAAGTCAATTATTTACAGGATGAAGCGGTAGTACTCGGTATAAACTACCAAGGCATTTTCTGCTGCAATTAACGGCAAAGCAGATACCTTATGACAGAAAGCATTGAAGGGCAACAGCTTTGGATGAATAAAGTAAACTGTTGCCAGGTGTTAGAATCTTTTGGTTTGCTTGGTTTGCATTTCATCAAAAAGTAGAAGTTTACCAAGCACCGTAGCTTGGTAGGAGGGGCCTTTGGCCGCGACCGGAAAAAGATCAAGAGCGGTCGCGGCCAAAGGCCCCTCCTACCTGTAGTTTTTTAATAGACACGTTATATTTTATAGAGAGGCAAGCGGATTAAATTATATTCTTTAATCAAAGTGATGTTACTAAAGGTAACTAAAACACTTTATAGTATTCTTGGCGTTTTATCACTGTCTGTGCTGCTAATTGAATTGATAGGGTCTGGAGGTGTTTCTGATAAAGCTGTAGTGATTGTTGTCTTTTGGGCAGGAATACTGGCATTTGTATTTTGGGTATTTCATACTTGGATAAAACACACAAAATTCGTTGGTTTTGTTTTATTTATAGCTTCTATATTTTGGTCATTATGTAAATATTTTTCGATTATTTAAACTCAATTAATATGGGTAAAAAATAAAGGGACTAATACTGTATGGAATTAGAATAGCACTCGACAAATAGATAACTTCATTATGAGAAAAAAACAAATGTTGATTATAAAAAAAATAGTATTAGCAATAAACCTGTTGTTTTTAGTAACACAAGTGGTTGCGGAAGAGCCTGATTGGACAAGTTATCAAACAGTATTAAAGCAGGTGAAACCAGGTAAGAAAAATGGGGTTTCATTAATGCAGGTTGATTATCAAGCAATAAAAACCAATGGTAGTTTGAATAAAGCCTACCAACTACTTTCAAATTTTAAAATTGACCGCCTGTCCAATCGCAATGAAAAATTAGCCTTTTATATCAATGCTTATAATATTCTGGCTTTAAAAAAAGTGGTTGATCATTGGCCGACTGATAGTATTAAAGATTCAGGAAGTTTTTTTAGTCCTGTTTGGGATAAACCAGCAGGCTCTTTAAATGGTGAAATAATTACTTTGGGTCAAATTGAACACAAAATTCTACGACCTATGGGGGAGCCGCGCATTCATTTGGCTATTGTTTGTGCCTCGGTTAGCTGTCCTGATTTGAGAAATGAGCCATACACATCCATAAAAATAGAGTCTCAACTGGATGATCAGACAAGACAGTTTTTGAATAATTCAGGTAAAGGCTTAAAGATAGAAAATAAGATGATTCGAGTTTCTAAAATATTTGACTGGTTTGAAAAAGATTTTGAGAAAAGTGGAGGGGTTTCTACATTTGTTAATCGCTATAGAGCAGACTTACCCAATTTAAAAGTTAAGGCAAATATTCCTTATGATTGGGCTACAAATGGAGTGAAATGACTTGACTGAATATATAAAACCACAAGTTTATCGTTACAATCTGGTTCAGCTTGTTGTGAAAAAGTATGAATAGTTTTACAGACCTTAGTATTATCATTCCTGTCGGCCCTAATGATCTTAGCTGGCAGAACTTATTGAATGAATTAACCCTCCTTGGTAATAAAATTGAAATTATTATTTCCGCTTGTCAAAAACAGCCTGTCGATCTTAAATTACCTAAAAATGTAAAATGGATTTATTCAACTCAGGGACGGGCAAAGCAACTTAATGCTGGGGCAGAAAAATCGACTCGAAAAACCGTTTGGTTTTTACATGCTGATACGCAATTGACAGAGGGTGTCTGTCACGCTATTCATTCATATTTAGATATGAATGATCAAGGACTGGGATATTTTAAATTGAAATTTTCCAATGATGGACCAAGGCAAATGCAATTGAATGCTTGGGCGGCAAATATTAGATCACGACATTTTGGACTGCCTTTTGGTGATCAGGGGTTTGTTATGAATAAATCTGTTTTTGATCAATTAAAGGGTTTTGATGAATCCCTAAAGCTAGGCGAAGATCTTGATTTTGTCGTGCGTGCAAAATCTTCTGGAATTGGATTGCATGAGTTAGCGAGTGAACTTGTTACAAGTTCAAGACGTTATAAGCAGTATGGCTGGCTCTCGACAACTATGAGATATGTTTGGTTAACGTGGTTTTTAACTCGTCAAGCTAAGCAGAGGGCTCATCATACTTGAAAAGTATGAGCAAGAAAGAACCTTTGCCTATATATTAATCGTTCCATAAGTTTTGGAACGATTAATATATAGAGAAGGGTTCTAAAAATGGGCTATATTGTTACATTACTTTGCCCTGGTTTATTGTCAGTTATATTGCCTAACTCAATAATTTGTTTTTCATTTTCTGCTTGCGGTTCTTCAGTTTCAGGGTCTAAAATTTTTTCTCCATTCATCAATCTTTCAATTTGAAATTTATCCAATGTCTCCCACGCTAATAATGCATTTGCCATATTGTGCAAAATTTCTATATTTTCGCTTAAAATTTGATTGGCTCTTTTATAATTGCTATCTAAAAGTTTGTTAATTTCATCATCAATAGTTTGCGCAATTTTTTCTGATAATGATTTACTTTCTCCACCACCCAAAAAACCTTGGTTACCATCAGAACTGTATTTACGGGGCCCCATCTTTTCTGATAAGCCCCATTCGGTGACCATATTGGTAGCGATTTGTGTTGCCCGTTCTATATCATTCGATGCACCGGTGGTAACTTTGTTTTTTCCATAAATCATTTCCTCAGCAATGCGCCCACCATAAAGACTTGCAATCTGGCTTTCCAGTTTGTCTTTGCTGGCGCTGTGTTGATCACGCTCAGGTAAAAACATGGTGATTCCTAAGGCTCCTCCCCTAGGCATAATGCTGACTTTATAGACAGGGTCATGCTCTTCTACAATCTCGCCGACAATAGTATGTCCAGCTTCATGATAGGCGGTCATCAAAAGTTCTTTTTTGGTCATGATCATGGTGTGTCTTTCCACTCCCATGATCATTTTGTCTCGTGCTCTATCCAAGTCATCCATAGTTACTTTACTTTTATTTTGCCTGGCAGCAAATAAAGCCCCTTCATTAACCAAGTTTGCTATTTCAGCACCTGAAAAACCAGGTGTACCGCGAGCTAAATCATGAAGATTAACGTCATCTGCTTGTGGTACTTTTTTGATATGAACTTTAAGTATTTGTTCACGTCCCTTAATATCAGGTAACCCAATAGTGACTTCTCGGTCAAAACGTCCAGGTCTAAGTAGTGCTTTATCTAAAACATCTGAACGGTTGGTCGCAGCAATGACGATAATGCCTTCATTACCAGAAAAACCATCCATTTCGACTAAAAGCTGATTGAGGGTTTGTTCACGCTCATCACTGCCTCCGCCCATGCCACTTCCACCACGCTGACGTCCGACTGCATCAATTTCGTCAATAAAAATAATGCAAGGGGCTTTTTTCTTGGCTTCTTCGAACATATCTCTTACTCGAGATGCTCCGACACCGACAAACATTTCCACAAAATCTGAACCTGAAATAGAAAAGAAGGGAACAGCCGCTTCACCAGCAACGGCTCTTGCCAATAATGTCTTTCCAGTCCCAGGGGGGCCTACCATTAAGACCCCGCGTGGCATTTGTCCACCCAATGCTTGGAATTTACTTGGGTCTCTTAAAAAATCGACCATTTCCATGACATCTTCTTTTGCTTCTTCGCATCCTGCAACATCATCAAAACGAATTTTTATCTGGTCTTCTTCCATCAATTTAGCGCGGCTTTTACCAAAATTCATTTGATTGCCCATACCTCCACCACCACCTTGTTGTTTGCGCATAAAAAAGATCCATACGGCTATCAATAGCAACATCGGTGCCCAAGAAATAAAAATTTGCATTAATAGGGACTGTTTCTTTGGTGGTTCAACCTTTATTTTGACATTGTATTCCAACAATTCATCCACCAACTTATCGTCGTTTGGATTATATGTAACAAAGCGTTCACCATTAGTACGAAGACCGTCAATCGTTTCCCCACTGATGGTTACTTTAGAAACCTGGCCGTTTCGAATATCATCAATAAAGTCCGAATACCTAACAGCATAATTACTTTCCTGATAGGTGTTGTCTCGGTTAAATATTGAAAAAATGATGAAGCCGATTGCGAATAATGCAATGACTCTAAAAACTATTATTTTCATGGATATACGCCTATGTGAAATCTAATGGGATTTACTTTTTACTGGAAAAGTATTTAAAGAAATCTGATTTTGGTTCTAGAATTATGATGCCTAATAGGCTTTGAGACTACGGTAGAAAACATGAAATTTCAGGAGCTTCCGTTATTATAAAAACAGCCTCTTAGATAGGTGTGAAGAATTGTTGAGATGGACATTGGTTGCTAATGGATCCATTTCAATATGCTTAGGAATTCCTGATGCCGCTTATAACAAAAGTTGAGGATCTATGGCATCAAGGGCGGTTATCAATTGCCCAAGAACACTTGTTATTTTAGATCCAAATTTATTTGTTGAAGAATTAATCACTGCACAAAAAGTAACCGCTCAAAAAATTGTTTGGCTATATAAACTGCCTCCCAAATCTAATACTTGAACGGTTTTTTGTTCCTCCTTTTTAATAATTAGGTTTTGACTATCTCCGTGGTTGATTATACAAAAATGATTCTTTTGTACAAGGTCATAAAAGGTTTATAAGAAACAAACTACAGGTTTATAAAGTGAATGAGTTTTAAGAAAAAATTAAATCACATGCAGGTTTTTTTGTCGAAACGTGAAATTAGGTTGAAGTTGAATTGAAAACCTTACAAATCTTTAAAAATGCAATGCTTAGTCATTGACAGTTCAGTTATTTATTCCTCTCAGAAAAAATTATTTCTGACAAGTAGGACAAAAGTAGCTGGCTCTTTGTGCAATTTTTAATTGTTGAATGGGAGTTGAACATCGAATACATTCTTTATTGGCTCGGCCATAAACAGCTAATGACTGTTGAAAATAGCCTGGTTTACCTTGTTCATTGACAAAGTCACGTAATGTGGTTCCTCCTTGTTCTATAGCTTGTTGTAAAACAGTTTTTATACAATCTGCTAGTTTTTGATAGCGCTTTAAAGATATTCTTCCTGCCTGTCTTGTCGGGAGTATACCTGCCATAAAAAGTGATTCACTTGCATAAATATTACCTACGCCTACAACATTATGTCCATCCATAATGAATGATTTTATGGTTGATTTTTTGTTTTTTGATAATTGATGCAGGTGAGAGCCTGTGAATTGATCTGATAAAGGTTCTGGGCCTAATTGGCTAATGAGTTTGTGTTGATTAATGGGGTCTGATGTCGCAAGAATGGCACCAAATCGGCGAGTATCGTTAAAGCGAAGTACGGTGTCATCACTAAAAATAAAATCAACGTGGTCATGTTTTTCTGCTGCAAGTTGAGTATTAACAATGCGTAAACTTCCAGACATGCCTAAATGAATAATAACAGTTTCAGTTTGGTTTGTTTTTAGTAAACAATATTTGGCTCTGCGGGTAACAGATTCAATACTTTGGCCCATAAGTAATTCGCGTAGATTAGGAGTGATTGGCCAACGTAATTGTTTTTGTCTGATGATGACGTCAGCTACCGTTTTTCCAGTGATATGAGGACGTATACCACGACAGGTGGTTTCTACTTCGGGTAGTTCAGGCATGTGAATTTTATAAAGAGTTTAAATGTATTTAGAGTGACGTTATTAATTAATAATTATTGTCGTTTACGTCTTCGCCAAATAATAATTCCCGTTCCAATCAGTAATAAGGGGAGTACCAGTAAAAAGCCAAAGCCTATAACGGCAATCGATATTTTTGATAATTGTAATGATTTCCCCCTCGCTATTTTAGGCGGGATCTCAATAAACTGGTCATCATGCGTTAGCCAGTTTATGATTCTAAATCCCAGTTCAGCGTTGCCCACATTACCTAGATAAGCATTAGATAAAAAATCAGCATCACCCAGAACAACAATGCGTTGCTGGTTTTTATGTTTGATGTCTTGAGTTAATGCGTAGGCGAAAGTTAAGGGGCCTTGTTGCTCATCAGTATCAACATCAAAACGGATATTTCCAGATATCTCAGATGTTTCTGTCCATGAACGCGGTGCACTCGAAAATAGGGGTGTGTTTGTAAACTCACCTTCTTCATCAATAATAAAAGCTGAGGTAATCGGAAAAACAGTGATGCTATTAAAATTAATACTAATGGGATGACGAGGATAATCACTGACTAAAACAAAAGAGGGGTCATCAATACCATATAAGCTAGAACTACCATCAACAATAGTTCCTGGGAGCTTTATTATGCCTAGTTGTTGTTCTATTATTTTTAGGTGTGGATTATTCGGGTCAGTGAGTAATAGTAAGTTACCCCCTTGATTAATATAGTTTTTAATAATGTTTAATTCACCTGACAATAAAGCGACAGCAGGTGTCGCGAGTACTAATAGCGATGAGTTATCAGGAATAGTAGAGAAGGTTGCTAAATTGAGAGTTTGAATTTTAAATTTATGATGTTCTAATTGCGTTCCAAATACTCCCCAATCAAAATTAGCTTTGCCTATAGGAGAGCGTTCCCCATGGCCTGTTAAAAATGTAACCCAGCGCTCTTTGCTATGCGCTAGCTGTAACAAGGCATTTGATAGGGTTGATTCATCTAAGTAAATTAATTTTTCTGTACGGCCTTGGTATTCAACAATAATAGCACCTTGAGGGCCTATATTAAGTTCACGTACTTTATCGGGAACCGTTGTTGGATCAACAAAATGAATGGTAATATTTCTTTTAAAACGGTGATATTTATTAATAAATTGAGCAAGTTGCTGCTGTAATGTTGTTTCTTTAATGTAAGCAGTTAGGGTGATAGGTTCAGGTAATGTAGTCAGTATTTTTTGTGAGGCTTTCGATAAGGTATTACCATTATTAGAGGATAAGTCTATTTCTGCTGTATAGAGCCTGCTCACTGACGCTAAGGCAATCAAAATCATTAAAATAATGAGAGTAATTAAGGTGTTTTTAATCGCAATACGTTGATGAATATGTTGGTTGATTTTCATTTTTGTATGCGGTCATTTTCAAGTCTACGGATACTTAATATTAGAAATGTACTAATAAATAATAAAAAATAGCTAATATCAACCGTGTTAAGTAAACCACTCTGGATGCTTTGAAAGTGCTTTAACATAGAAAGGTAATGGAATAACTCACTTCCTTGTCCTTTTAATCCTGCTGTCCAGTCAAGTACCCATAAAAGAAGTAATAACCCAAAACTACAAATCGCCGCAATAGTTGGATGACTGGCAATACAAGACATATAGAGACCAAGGGATGTAAAAGCTGAAACGAGAAGCAATAAAGCAAAAATATTACAGGCAAATTTACCTAAATCAAGCTCTCCGCCGATAAGTAGTGATAAAGGCATTAGGCTAGTAAGGCTAACAATAATGATAAGGAGGCCTAATATACCTAAGAACTTACCTGTAATTATTTCCATACTCGATAGTGGAGCGGAGAGTAAAAGAGCGAGGGTTTTATTGCGCCTTTCTTCACATACTAAACGCATGGTTAGTAATGGTGTGACTAATAATAAGATAATAGATGCATTGCTAAATAAGGGTAAAACAATCACCTCGGTCATCCCTGGCGCATTATCAATATTTGCCAACTGTGCTTGAAAGGATGAAAAAGTTTCAACTTGAGTTAAAAATAAGTAAGCCAATATCAGTTGCAGAACAGCTAAAATTGACCAGGCAAGAGGCGATAAAAACAAGGTTTTTAGTTCTCGGGAGGCGATGGTTAAAATCATACCATCTCCTGTTCTTCTATTTTGCTGGTCAAATTAATAAACATATCTTCCATTGATTGCTTAACAGGGGATAGCTCCATTAATCCATTGCCTGAGTTAACAATAATTTCGGCAATTAATTCTATTGGATTTTGTTTGTTATCATGATGGAAAAGGTAGTGTGTTTCTGCAATACTTTCAATGCGACTAATACTCGTTATATCAGAAAAACAGGCTAAATTAATGGCTGATCGCGTAGTTACTTTAATTATTCCCGTATTCATACGCTGATTTAAACGACTAATCGTTTCTTTTAAAACCAGTTGTCCTTGATTAATGATTTGTACGTGAGAACAGGATTCTTGCACTTCAGACAAAATATGAGTCGATAAAATAATTCCATGTTCATGGCCGAGTTCTTTAATTAAAGCTCTGATTTCTTTAATTTGAATAGGGTCTAAACCTACGGTGGGTTCATCAAGAATAATAATGTCAGGATTATGCAGAATAGCCTGTGCAATACCGACACGTTGTTGATAACCTTTAGATAAGTTGTTAATTAAGCGATTGGCAACCTGATTAAGTCCACAGCGTGATTTTGCCATCTCAACAGCGGGCTTTATTTGTTTAAAAGAAAGTCTATGTAATTGAGCGCAATAATTTAAAAATTCATTAACAGTGAGTTCTTTATACAGCGGGGGAGTGTCAGGCAAATAACCTAAGCATTGTTTTGCCTGTTTAGGCTGGTCTAATAAATCAAAGCCATTGATGTGGATTTCTCCAGCGCTGGGTGCTAAGTTTCCACAAAGCATTTGCATCGTGGTAGTTTTACCCGCACCATTTGGCCCCAAAAAACCTAAAACTTCGCCTTTGGCTAGAGTAAAACTTAAGTCGTTTACTGCACAATGATCAGCATAATAACGACTCAGGTTTTTTGCTTCGATGAGTAGGTTTGACATTTTGTCGGCTGTTTAGTCTACTTGACTCAGAAGAAACTGAATTTCGTCTTGAAGTTTTTTACGAAAAATTAAGAATTTCCAGCGAGCACCGCCACATTGTCGCCATAACATGGTGGCACGAATACCTGAGAGTAATAAAGCACGTATTTTATTAACCGTATTAGGCTGAGATAAATACTCTTGCTCACCATTAACCATAATGCGAGGTTGTAAAGTACTTATGGTGCTGTGGTAAAGATCACCTAAATTAGCCAAGATATTTTCATGCAGAGAACCAAAGGTTTCAGACTGGGCTTGGGCAATTGAAATTCCTGTCCCTATTTTTGACTGCATTTCTGGGCGATTTGATAATTGTTTTTCTAGAAAAACTAAGGATGCTGCATAGCGGGCTTGCTCGGGGTCTGCAATTGTTTTGCTGAGTAACTGTTGTTCCAGTTGCTTGAGCCCTGGTTTAAGGTTTTGCAGTCCCCCATAAATTTCAATAACGCCATCGGAATCAACTTTAAGAATACTATTGATATTGGTTTCTACAGCAGCATTGTCTGTTGTTCCTGTCGTAGCTAATTGTTGCACGAGCAAACACGCTTGAGACAAGCCAGCAAGAGCAATAGTTTGGTTGGTTATACTATTTAATGACATAGTTGATTATATTATTTACAAGCTAATTGAGTTGAGCAATCTTTGTTGATTTTATTTCCTGCTTTTATCCATGACATCATGCCGCCAGGTAAGTGATAAATATTTTTTAATCCTTTTTGTTTGGCCAGCATATTCCCAACTTTACCACTTCGACCGCCTGATCTACAAACCAGAATAACAGGTTGGTCTGCGGATGTTTTTAATTGGTTTACATCAGATAACCACTTTTCAGTATTAAATTTTCCTTCAGCTGAAAAAAATTGTAATTTATGACTTTCTGGAATAGTCCCTGTTGCAGCCCATTCTTTTTCTGTACGAATATCAATCACTAAAGCATTGTTATTTTGCTGTAATGAGACTAATTGCTCAGCTGTTAAATTGCTCAATTCTTCAGCAGAAACTAATGATGAATAAAAAGAGAATATAAGAAAAAAGACTAGATTAATTTTCATGTGCTTAATTTAGGTGATTTGCTTAAAAAGTTAAGGGTTAATTTGTTGTATAATCGAAACATTATGCATTAAATTATAGCTGTGCATGTTTTTTTATAAATTATAGTTAGGGAGAAAGAAATGTCAGAATCAATTTCATTAGATGTTACAGGTATGAAGTGTGGTGGGTGCGAAACAAATGTTAAAAAGAAATTAACGGCAATGGCGGGCATTGTTTCTGTTGAAGCTTCGAGCAAAGAAAATAAAGTGGAAGTAGAGTTTGAAGCAGAAACAGTCAATGTCGATGCTATTTCTCAAGCGATAACTGAAGCTGGTTTTGTTGTTGCCTAAATCAGTTTGAAATTTTTACTGGGGGTGTTGCCATGAGTACAAAAAATCAAGAAAGTTCTGCAGAGGAAGGCTTAAGATTATCCATTTTAGGGATGAACTGTGCTGGTTGTGTGGGGGCTGTCGAAACAGCTTTAACCGATGTTAATGGTGTAACATTTGCCAGTGTTAATTTTGCAGATCATACTGCTTTGGTTAAAGGGGATGTCGATCCTGAGTTGTTAAAAAAGTCAGTACAAGATGCTGGCTTTGATGCCGCTGTTATGGAAGGGTTGGAAGATCCTGCAGAGCAAGAAGAACAAGAAATGCAGCGTTATCGTAGATTAATGCAAAAAGCTAAGGTTGCTGCTATTTTTGGTATTCCACTCATGGTGTTTAGTCATTTGGGCTGGACGCCTGTTATAAGTTCTCCTGTGGGCAGTTGGTTTTGGCCTATTGTGGCATTAATTACTTTAGGTATTTTACGATATTCAGGTGGACACTTTTTTGTTAGTGCGATTAAGTTGTTGTCGAAAGGCCAAGCTAACATGGACACCTTAATTGCTTTAGGTACAGGGTCAGCTTGGATTTATTCTTGTGTTGTTATTGATTATTCTAGTCATTTAACTCAATTTGCTCCGCATGCCTATTTTGAAGCCTCGGTTATTATCCTAGCGTTTATTAATTTTGGATCTGCGTTAGAAACTAAAGCGAGAGGGCAAACATCATCTGCTATTAGAGAGCTTATAGGGTTACAGCCGCGTACAGCACGAGTCGTGCGTGATGGTGTAGATCAAGATATTGCTATTGAAGAAGTAGGATTGGCTGAAACCTTAAGAGTTAGGCCTGGAGAGAAAATTGCAGTTGATGGGGTGTTGATAGAAGGGCATTCGACAGTTGATGAATCAATGTTGACAGGCGAACCTATCCCCATAGAAAAAATAGAAGGTTCAGAAGTTGTCGCAGGTACTATGAACCAGAAAGGTAGTTTTTTATTTAAAGCAACACGGATTGGCCGTGATACTGCTTTGGCACAAATTATTAGTAGTGTTCGTAATGCTCAAGGCAGTAAGCCAGAAATTGCTAAGCTAGCGGATAGAATATCGAGTGTATTTGTGCCTGTTGTTGTTTGTATTTCTATCTTTACATTTTGTATTTGGTATCTATTTGGGCCAGATCCATCAATGGGCTATGCTTTTGTTACATCAATGACAGTTTTGGTTATTGCTTGTCCTTGTGCCTTAGGTTTGGCAACACCTATTTCAGTGATGGTTTCAGTTGGAAGAGCTGCGCAAATGGGGGTGCTAATTCGAAATGGTGATGCCTTGCAAAGTGCAGGAAAAATCACTACGTTAATTTTAGATAAAACAGGGACAGTAACCGAGGGTAAACCTATTGTTTCAACGATTGAAGTGATGGGAAATTACGATGAAACTGCTGTTTTAAGATTAGCGGCAAGTATTGAATCAGGTTCTGAGCATCCTTTAGCAGCTGCTATTTTGGCCGCAGCTGATGATAAGCAAATTGATTTAGAAAAAGTGACTGGTTTTGAAGCAATTGCAGGACATGGGATTGCTGCCACTATTTCAGATCAACAAGTCCTTTTTGGTAATCAGGCTTTAATGCAAGAAAAAGGTGTGGAATATACCCAGTGTATAGATAAAATTGAGCAATTATCGTCTTTAGGTCAAACGGCAATGATGTTGGCTGTTGATAATAAAGTAGCAGGTATTATTGCTGTTTCAGATCCGATCAAAAAAGATTCAGCTAAAGCTGTTCAGCAATTAAGAGAACAGGGTGTTCGGGTTATTATGGTAACAGGTGATAATGAAATTACTGCTAAAGCTATTGCGATGCAAGCGGGTATTAATGAAGTAAGAGCACAAGTGTTACCTGAAGATAAGGCTGCAGTTGCTAAACAATTGCAACAGGTTGGCGAAGTGGTGGGTATGGTGGGTGATGGTATTAATGATGCACCAGCATTAGCTCAAGCCAATGTTGGGTTTGCAATTGGAACAGGAACTGATGTAGCGATTGAAAGCGCGGATATTGTGATACTTCAAGGCTCGTTATTAAAAGTGCCTGAAGCGATGGCCTTATCAAGAGAAACAGTGATTAATATCAAACAAAATTTATTGGGTGCTTTTTTCTACAATACCATTGGTATTCCAGTTGCCGCAGGAATGCTTTATCCTATATTTGGCATATTGTTAAGCCCTATGGTTGCTGGTGCTGCTATGGCAATGTCGTCACTTACCGTTGTGACAAATGCAAGCCGATTACGTTGGGTTAAGTTAAGTTAATCGCATATTTTATAAAAAATGTCCTGTTGCATAAACAGGACATTTTAGATGTAAAAATATTCAGACCAATCTATAGTATTTAACTTTGCTGTTCTATGAATATCGGACTTAAGATGATTTTATTGTGCAATTCCTGTTGTTAGCCTCAAAAGCTATTTTTAAACTAAAAAGCATAGTCTCTATTATTTTTCTATGGAGCATCTTTATATCTGTAGTAAATGCAACAGAAATTGTCGTTAATCAATCAGTTCCTATACAGCAACTATCACTTAATAAAACACGATCAATTTTTACCATGCGGCAACAATACTGGCCTAATGGAGAAAAAATAAAAGTATTTACTTTGGCGGATAATCATCCTGTCCATCACCTTTTTACCAAGTCACAATTAAATATGTTGCCTCATCAGCTTAGACGAGTGTGGGATCGGATTATATTTTCTGGTATGGGTGGCGTACCAGTAAAAGTAAACAGTGAAGAAGAAATGCTAGACAAAATCGCAAATACGCCCAATGCAATTGGTTATTTAAGCCGTGAGCCTAAGAATGAAAAAATTAGATTATTTATTGTTCAATAAGGTATTAGTCATTTTTTGTGGGCTGATAATCTCTCCACAAGGGAGGGCTGTGAATTGGGGGGATGAAATACAAATTCACGGTTTTGCAACTCAAGATTTTTTTCATACTTCAGATAATAATGTTTATGGACAAAGTGATGACGGAATAAGTTCTGGATTAACAGAAATTGGATTGAATATTTTATATCAACCGTTTGATCGGTTGACACTCTCTGCACAAGGTTTATATAGACGTGCTGGGAAAGTTGATGGTGGTATTGTCAGGTTAGATTATGGGGTTGCTGATTTAAATATCTTTAATACTGAAAATGGACAAATTGGTATAAGAGGAGGGCGGATAAAAATTCCCTTTGGACTCTATAATGAAACTCGAGATGTAGCATTTACTAATCCAACAATTATATTGCCTCAAGGTATTTACTTTGACAGGTCTCGATCATTATTAGTCTCAGCTGATGGCGGTGCAATGTATGCTGATTACAATACTGAGTATGGCGACTTTGCATTTAAGTTTAATGTTGGGATGCCATTAGGAGATAATGAAGAAATCAGGTCAACAATCCTAGATCCACATGCGACGGGAACATTTGAATCATCTCTTGCATTTGCGACTCAGCTTAGTTATGCATTGAATGGGGGGGAATATGTTTTTGCTGTGAGTTATATGAACTTGGAGTTGGATTATCAGCCAGCAGCAAATGATAATATTTCTGCAGGTAGGACTTATATCAGACCTTTACTTTTTTCTGCTCAGTATAACGGTGAAAAACTTGGTTTAACGGCTGAGTATTTATATCGTTGGAATGATTATCAAGATTATAGTACTAGCCCCGATTTCAAGTTTGTGACCGAGAGCTGGTATGTTCAAGGAAGCTACCGGTTTTTACCTTGGTTGCAGGGTATAGTACGTTATGATTCTTTTGTTTCTGATATAAATGATAAAGGAGGGCAACGAGCTGTTGCCAATGGCTTACCTAATCATTTAATGTTTGCCAAAGATTGGATGGCAGGTTTACGCTGGGATATCAACTCATACTGGATGCTGAGATTCGAATATCACCGGGTTCATGGAACTGCATGGCTTGCTCAGGCAGATAATCAGGATCGATCAAAAACTAAGCAAGATTGGGATTTATATGCTTTACAGCTTTCTTTTCGGTTTTAAATAGGACATGAAAACAGGCGTTTTTTTTAGTTTAAAGTGGAAAATTGCTGTTTTAATTGCGAGCGTGTTTTTATTGTCTTACAGTTTTTTTTCTTATTTATTTTATCTGGATGCAAATGATAATTTTCTACGCAGTCGGCAAAATATACAAAAGCGATATAAAAATATTGCAAGTGCATTAACTAAAGACTCTTTTTCAGTGTTAGAGCAATTTGCTGAAGTATTATCTGCTGTTGAAATTTCCAAACAAGTTGATAGTCAGTATATTGCTGAAGTTAATTCTGTTTTAGATGAAAACTGGCAACAGTGGCAATTTATATGGGGTTTGGAAAACGCTGTTTTTTTTAATAAAAAAGCCGAACCGCTTAAGCAGTGGGGAGTAGAGTTGGATTCACCTCATCTCTTAGTCAAGCAAGTATTAACGACTGAATTACCTGCTTATCAAACTATTTGTTTAGATACCTGTTTTCAGTTTGTGGTGATTCCAGTGATGAATCAATCAAAAGTAATCGGTGCTTTTGGCATAAGCCGTTCTTTTGCTGACTTGGTGATTGAGTATAAGATGGCAACAGGTTCGGATCTTGGTCTTTTTGTGAAAGATGAAGCGCTACAAGCTAATCGCTGGCCTTACAAAATATCTGTTCTGACAAATGCAGAATATAACTTGGCGCTTTTATCTGCTATTACTCAAGACAATTCGCTTGACCCATTTTCTGAAACACGGGTTGTTTCTTACAAGAAACGTTTTTTAGAAATTTCAACTTTTCCTGTTCATTCTAGTGAGGAAGATAATCCCCCTTTCTTTATTAGCATTGATGAAATTACAGCTGAAAAAAATGCTGTGTTCACTAACCTAAAAACAGTATGGTTATATGGTATTTTGAGTTTTCTTTTTTCCTTAACTTTATTAACATTAACCTTATTTTTCTCATTTCGTAGAGTGGATAAATTTACTACTGCCTTACCTTTATTGGCAGAAAAAAAGTATAGGGAATTCAGAACTGAGTTGGAATATAACACCAATGCAATGCTGGGATATGATGAGCTAGATTTATTAAATTACACGGCACTGGAATTAACAGATCAATTAGAAGGATTAGAGCAAGAAGTTAAACAAAATATATTTCAACTAGTTGAACAAGGCGAAAATTTACGAAATGAAAGAAACTTTATTCAACAATTGATTAATGTAGCTCCAATATTAATTTTTACACAAGATACTAATGGTAGTATTTTATCAATTAATCAAGCTGGGATCAGTGAACTAGAGAGAGAAAGAAGTTTAATTTTAGGTGATATTTTTGATAACTTTATTCCTGAAACAGAAGTTAAACATTTATCTCAACTTAAACAATTGCGAGCAGGAAAGGTTTTAAATAATATAAAAATAGATGGTGTTTTAATTACTCCCTCAATAGAAGAACATACTGTATCTTGGATTCATTCAGTTGTTAAGTCTGATAATGATAATAAACCATTAGTTATTTTAAGTTTGGCGGTGGATATCAGTGAACGCAAGAAAATAGAGAACCAGATGGTTCAGATAGCAACGCATGATCAATTGACAGGTTTAAGTAATAGACATAATTTTCAGCTTGAATATAGCCGAGCTATTGCAACAGCAAAGCGCTATGGAAGTGAGCTGGCATTATTTTATCTTGATTTGGATCACTTTAAGATAGTTAATGATACTCAAGGACATGAGGCTGGGGATAAACTATTAAAGCTAGTTGCAAAAACTTTGCAGAGGGTTATTCGAGAAACAGATATATTAAGTCGAATAGGAGGAGATGAGTTTACTTTAATTATGCCTAACTCTGATTTACAAGGGATTATGAATGTAGCGATAAAGATAAATGAAAATCTGAAGGCTTTGAATTTTTCCGCAGGAGGACAGCATTTTAAAATCAGCTGCAGTATTGGCATTGCCATTTATCCTAAGCATGGTGGAGATGAGCAAACTCTATTATCAAATGCAGATTCAGCCATGTATCAGGCAAAAAAATTGGGTAAAGGCCGGTATTGTATTTTTGGTAAAAAAGTATAATTTGAATAAAATCCAAACCCTGAACTAGAAGGTTGGTCCTGGGCGCCGAACCTTAGCTGCTAGGCCCTGCAAGAAATACTTGCTTAGCCATGGGTGAAGCTAAGGTTTTCCTCATTTTTGTCATTATCTCATGTACAATAAGGCCATTTATGCCCATTAGACTGCTTTGCTATTGGGGGGATGGAATTAGTTGTGGGTGAACTATGAGTAAACTGAAGTGTGCGGTTATTGGTACTGGCTATTTAGGTAAGTTTCATGCGGAAAAATATGCATCTTTAGATGATTGTGAATTAGTGGCTGTTGTTGATATAAATGAACAGGCAGCAAAAGAGGTTGCTGATAAGCACGGTGCAAAAGCCTTAACTGATTACACGTCTTTATTAGGTAATGTAGATGCAGTAAGTATTGTTGTTCCGACGAGTTTACATCACTCTGTTTCCTGTGATTTTTTAAATGCAGGGGCTCATGTTTTAGTTGAAAAGCCCATTACAGTGACAGTTGAAGAAGCTGATGAGCTCATTGCTATTGCTAAAGACAAAAATGTTATTTTACAGGTTGGGCATTTAGAACGTTTTAATCCTGCGGTTATGGGATTGGATAAAGAAGAAAAACCTTTGTTTATTGAGGCGCATCGTCTTGCACCATTTAATCCCCGTGCCAATGATGTCAGTGTAGTATTGGATTTAATGATTCATGATATTGATATTATATTGGCTTTGATTGATTCGGATATAGACCGCATTGACGCCAGTGGAACAGCTGTTTTAACTCAGGGAACTGATATAGCAAATGCAAGGCTAACATTTAAAAATGGTTGTGTGGCAAATGTTACGGCAAGTCGTATTAGTATGAAGATGGAACGTAAAATGAGAATGTTCAGGCCTTGTTCTTATATAAGCGTCGATTTTCAGAATAAAGTTTTAACAAAGCATAAAACAGGGGATAAGGAAATGTTCCCAGGCGTGCCAGAAATAGTGAGTGAAGAATCTACCTTTGATGGAGGCGATGCTTTGTTAGAAGAGATAAAGCATTTTATTGATTGCATAAAAACAGGGGCAAATCCATTGGTTTCAGGTGAAGCAGGCCGGCGTGCATTAAAAACAGCTATTCAAATTACAGACTTATTAGATGAAAAATTAGTAGAGGAAAAAGCATGATACCTATGGTCAACCTTAAAGCTCAATATGTCGATATTAAAGATGAAATTGAGCAAGGTATTGCAGAAACAATAGCAAATTGTTCGTTTATTTTAGGTCCTAATGTTCAAGCATTTGAAAAAGAGGCGGCAGAGTATTTAGGTGTAAAACATGCTGTTGGTTGTGCATCCGGTACAGATGCTTTACATTTAGCTTTACAAGCAGAAGGTATCACTGATGGAGATGAAGTCATTACCAGTGCTTTTACTTTTATTGCCACTGCTGAAGCCATTAAATATGTAGGGGCAACGCCTGTATTTGTCGATATTGATCCTAAGACTTTCAACATTACCGTTGAAAATATTGAAAAAGCGATTACGCCAAAAACCAAAGCTGTGATGCCTGTTCACCTTTTTGGGCAACCCGTTGATTTAACAAAAATTAAAGCTTTGTGTGATAAACACAATCTAAAGTTGATTGAAGATTGTGCTCAATCTTTCGGTGCAAGGATTAACGGGCAGCAAACAGGCGCTATTGGGAATGCTTCTGGTTTTAGTTTTTTTCCAAGTAAGAATTTAGGCGCATTTGGCGATGGTGGATTAGTGGTCACTAATTCAGATGAGACTGCCAAAATGTTAAAAATGTTGCGTAATCACGGGTCTGATGTTCGTTATTACCATGATGTGATCGGCTATAACAGTCGTTTAGATGATATACAGGCCGTTGTATTGCGCGCTAAATTAAAGCGTATTGATAAATATAATCAGGCGCGTAGACATGCGGCCCATTTATATTCTGAGTTAATGGCTGATTTACCGTTACAAACGCCTTATGAAGATGGTCTTGGTGAACATGTTTATCATCAGTACACATTATTATGTGATCGGCGTGATGAAGTGCTTCAAGCTCTACAAGATAAACAGATTGGTTGTGCAGTTTATTACCCCGTGCCATTACATCAACAAAATGTATTTAAGGAAGAATGTGCAGGCTTATCTTTACCTGTGACTGAGTCTGTTGCAGCTAATTGTTTATCTTTACCTATTTGCCCTTCTTTATCTGATGAGACAGTTAAGGATATTGTTGCTGTTATCCGGGATGTGTTAACGAAGTAAGTTTCGTTTCGTCAAATAGACATATAGTCGCCTTTTTAGAAAAAAAGGGTGAGTATATGTCTATTTGATAATATAACCTGAAAAAATTTCATTATTTATAGTTTCATCAAGACCGTTGTCTAATCTGCTGCTCTTAGAATGATGTTTTTTTTCGTTTTCTAGTTGAAAAAAATGGCTCGTTTCTTTTGAGTTTTTCCAATGTTTCAGTGATATTATTTTATCGCTTAGTGGTTTACTTTCCATGTTTCTTCATTTGTAAATGAATAAGAGGACTTGATTCTACTTAAATGAAACTGAATAGGGTGTGAACTATTACCCTTTTTCTTTCAATATTGTGTGATTCAATTATCATTATAAAATAAATTATGGCAAAGAGAGTTTTCTTTTGAATAAAAACCATGCCTTTGAAATTATGTTTAGTGCAGGGGAATCCTCTGGCGACCAGCATGCTGCCAATATGTTTAATGAACTGAAAAAGCAGTTGCCCAATATTCAAGGGTTAGGGATGGGAGGAACAAAAATGCGACAAGCGGGTGTTGATATTCGCTTTGATTCCTCAAGTATTGCCGTTATTGGTTTGGTCGAAGTGCTGAAACATTATGGAGAAATTAAGGGCGCTTTAAATTTGATGAAAAAATTAGTGAGCTCAGAAAAACCAGATTTATTGGTTTGTGTTGACTATAAAGAATTTAATTTAAAGTTGGCACGTTTTGCCAAGCAAGCGGGTGTGAAAGTATTGTTTTATGTCAGTCCTCAAGTATGGGCTTGGCGACCTGGACGCGTTGTTACTTATGGCAAAGCTATTGATATGATGGCTGTCATTTTTCCCTTTGAAACAGCATATTATGAAGCTGAAAATGTGCCAGTAACTTATGTGGGGCATCCTTCTGTTGATAAGGTACATGCTTTAAATAGTAAGCAGGAAAATTTGGATAAATTTTCTTTGCAAGCTGACAATTCAGTTGTTGGCCTGCTACCAGGAAGTCGCATCAGTGAGATTAATCGGATGTTACCCGTGATGCTACTTGCAGCTGAAAAATTACAAACAAGGGATAAAGGTATTCAATTTGTGCTGCCTCAGGCTGATTCAATCACTGATGATTTACTTCAACCCTATTTACAAGCATCATCAGCAAACATAACGGTGATTAAACACCAGCCTTATGATGTTATCCAATGTTGTGATGCAATTATGACAACTTCAGGCACAGCATCATTAGAAATTGCATTAATGCAGGTTCCCATGGTGATCGCTTATCGTTTATCTTCAATAACGTTCTTCTTTGCGAAATATTTGGTAAATACTAAATTTATTGGTTTACCTAATATAATTGCAGGTAATGGAATAATTAAAGAATTGATACAACAGGATGCGACTGCTGATAACTTGGTCGATGAAATAAATAAAATTTTACACGATAAAAGCTATAGGCAGAATATGTTGGATCAATTAGCTATCGTAAAAGAAAAATTAGGGCGGGGTGGTGGTTCTAGAAATATGGCTGATTTAGCAGTCAAAATGTTAAAGACTGAAGAGTGATTATTTACTTTTTATAATGTACAGTCTTGGCGCAGTTTCTTTCTCTGAGCTATAAATCGTTTGCATAGAATATTGATCCGTATTTAATTGGGTATGCCATTGTTGAATAGCATCTGTTTCTGATTTCCCCCCCGAATGTCCAGGATAAGCAGCAATAGTAACAATGCCTGTTTTACCTAAAATGTTCAGAGCAGATTTTAGTGCTTTTAGTGTGGACTCAGCTTGAGTAATAATTGATTTGTCACTCCCAGGAAGATAGCCAAGGTTAAACATAATAACTTTTATCCTTCCTTGAGCTTCTTGAGGAATAAAATGTTCCATTTGGTCATGGCTACAATGAAATAGCTGAATGTTAGTGATTGTGGCTTCATTGTTTAATTTATCTTGGGTTGACTCTATGGCTTGTTGTTGAATATCAAAACCAAAAACTGAGCCATTCGAGCCTACTTGTTGCGTAAGAAACAAAGTGTCATGTCCATTACCCACGGTGGCATCAATAGCTATATCGCCAGTCTTTAAATGTTTTTTTATAATCGAATGAGCTTGTTCAGTGAGAGAAATACGTTGAGTCATTTTAAAATAAGGCGTGGTAGCGTTGAATATCGCTAGATGAGTGAAGTGGTTTTTTTATTAATAAATTGTCAGCAAACCTTTGGCAATGCCATGGGATTTGCAAACTTCCTTTCGAACCAAAACCATTAAAAATAGTAAGTTCTGGGTGTTTAGGGTGTTGACCTACAAAGGGCATTTTATCAAGGGTTGTAGGCCTGATTCCTGCTTGTTGATTAATTATTTGATCAATCTGTAGTCTAGGGTATACCTGTTTCAGTGAATCCAATAGTTGCTTTTTAGCGGATAAAGTCACGTGAATATTTATATTATCTCTATCAAAAGTAGCACCAGTACGAAAAATTCGTTCATTCAGTGGGATAAACCAATTTCCATAATTTAAAATAGATGGCTGTATTTTTTCTTTTGCAGTTGCGGTAATAATTTCCCCTTTAACTAGCTGGAAAGGTAGGGATGAAAACCAAGGGTTCTTTGTAGCAAAATGACCTTCACAAAAAATAATACCTTTAGGCTGAAATTTTTTCCATTGTAAAACAGGCGATAGTTTAATTGAGTCGTATTGAAAATGGGTATTGATATAAATATCAAGACTGATAAAGTAATCTTTTAAAGCGGCTAATAAAGGTACTGTTAATAAATAAGCTGTTTTATTTTGCTTTAAAAGTCCAAGGCTACTATTAATATCAGGATGTAAAGGTATTATATTCTCTAAATAAGGATTATAAGCTTTATCTTTAAATCGTTTTTCACAAGCAGAAAGTTCTTTAATATTGCGTATTAGACGTAACATTGGCTTTTCTACATAGAAAGTTTGTTTAAAGTATTGTGCAAGCCTTTGATAGAAATCTATTGCTGTGGGGAGTAATTGGTCGACATCAGTTGATTTAACAAAGCGCATACCCGTTACAGGGTTGATTAACCCTGCAGCAACAGAAGAAGCATTGACTTGGTTATTATCAATAACGATAACTTTTTGTTGTCTTTGAATCAGCTCCCAAGCTAATAAGCTACCTGCCAGTCCCTGGCCAATGATGAGGTAGTCAATTTTTATCATTAGAAAATGATGACCTATTTGGCGCTTAAAGCTTGACCTGAAAACTGAATACCATCCCAGCCAAATAGCATAAAATTCCTGATGTTTTGATGCCCATTCCCAGACGGATGCTCTAAGACATCTTTACGGTAAAAATCACCAAATAAATTAAGTGTTTGTTGTTGGTTTAATTGATTAATTTGAGCAAATGCAAAAATTTTGCAAGAACCTTCATTTGAGCCAGCTTCATTGACAAGTTTTGCATTGGCTAAACCATTGCTAAATTCAGTTGCTGTGTAATTATAATTGCTTGTAATGATCTCAATAGTTTGGTCAAAACTGATATTTTCATTGTTTTTAATTTGTTCGATAAAGCGAGATAAAGACATATTTCTTACAGGAATTAGTTATTAATATGACCAGTGTACAATATGGCTTGGGGATTTAATAATCTAGATTTTTTTAAGGAACCCCCGATCAAGTCCAATTAGTTTTAGCTTGCTAAAGTTGCCGATATTTTCCACGAAGATCGCCGCAACAGGGTGATTATTACGCCTTATTTCGTGAAAAATAGCGATAGTTTTCTCTGTGCAAAAATTTAACCAATTTAATCAGAGGTTTCTTAAGGTTGAACGGGGTAAATTTAATGATAAGGACTGAAGATTTAATAACTTCCTGTTTTTGACTTGCCTTCTGATTCCACAGAAGCGCCAATAAAATGGTTACGTAGCCTGCTATGCGCCCATTTTATTGGCACTCCTGTGAAACCAGAATTCTGCGCCAAACTTCCGGAAGTTATTAAATCCTCAGTCCTAATTAAATTTTTATGACAACCTAGAATTATCACTAAATATGATCTACTCTAAATGACAAGAACTTTTAAAATTGATACTTTAGAGCTAATAAATGAAAGTAGGTCAAACAAAATCACAATTTGTTGCTGTTGCATCAATAGCTGCTGAGCTAAGTGCTGTTATGGATGTTGCAAAAGAAATTTCGTTGGCAGCAGCTAATGCAAAAGCGATTGCTTTTAGAGCGGGTGAAAAAGCAAAAGGTTTTCAACCGATTACAGATTTTATTAATGAGTTGGCTAAAGAAACAATCGATTTAGTTGAAACGATTAATGAACATGCACTTTCTTTATACCAATTGACTGTTAATGAACATAGGATGTCAGATGCGTATAAAAAATTTGAATTAGTTTCTGTTCTATCTAAAGGTGCTGTATATGAAGCTTCTCTTGAGAAACCTATGGTTATCGCTCAGCAAAAAATGATTGATTGTAGACGCCGCTTTAAATCAAATGTGACCCAGCTTTTAGATCAGTTAGCTGAAGTAATGCATCCAGCAAGGGCTGCTCGAGTGATTGCTGCAAACTCTAGAATAGAGGCTTCTCAGGCAGGAGAGTATTTACAAAGTTTACAGGCCGTTGCCGAAAGTGTCGATAATGCTGCTCAAGTAATTCATGATAATGTTCAAAGATGTAGAACAGCCTTGTCAATAGTTGATATTGCTGAATAATTAACCTACTACCTATATTTAAAAAAGGGGCTGTTTTAAAATGAAAATGACCAATATATACGATGGATCGTATCAGTGGATTATGTTTGGGCGGGATGAAAATAAGCCTGATAAAATTATTGATACAAACCAGTATATGGTAAGGACTGCGAATCGATGTTTATTGATCGATCCAGGAGGGGTTGAGCTCTTTGCACCTATGCTAGCAGCCGTTTTACATCATGCACCTGTTGATCAGATTACAGATTTATTTGCATCGCATCAGGATCCCGATATTATTTCATCTTTAGGTTTGTGGGATCAGGCCTTACCTAATGCAAGGCTACATGCTTCAGCATTATGGGAAGGTTTTTTGAGGCACTTTGGTTGTGAAAGTATTGAGTATGTTCCTATTGCTGATAATGGTGGGGTCATTAATTTAGATGGGGTTGAATTGCAGGTTATTCCTGCACATTATATGCATTCCTCTGCTAATTTTAATATTTATGACCCTAAAGCAAAAATTTTAATGTCTGGGGATATAGGGGCTGCATTAGAAGAACCAGGTGCTCCAATGTTTGTCGATGATTTTAATGGGCATGTGGAAAAAATGAGATTTTTTCATCAACGTTGGATGCCGTCTAATCAAGCTAAAAGAGCATGGATTGAACGAGTCAGAAAGTTGGATATTGATATTCTAGCACCTCAACATGGTCGAATGTTTAAAGGCGATGATGTGAAACGTTTTCTAGATTGGTTTGAAGCATTACAAGTAGGTATTGCTGTATAGAGCTTCACGTCATTAAGAAAAATAGAAACTGTTTAGAAAAAGCCACAGAAACATTAAGAAAGAAAAATTCTACTTAGTGTTTCTGTGGCTTTTGTGTAAAAAATTAATACCTCAAAATTAACTCATTTCCTTTTTGAGTCATTTCTAAGTGTTTCATAAAACTCATTCCCAATAATATTTCATTTCCATGCATATGAGGATTGATTGATGCGCGGACATTATTTAGCTCAATAGAGCCAATACTGACACTTTTTAGGCGTGTACCATAGACTGTAATTGTACCGTTAGCCGTTTTACTTTGGGATGGGTAGCCTCTTTCTAATTGTAGTTGAAGGGCAATTTTTTCAGGAATGCTAATCAGTGTTGCACCGGTATCCAGTAAAAAAGTAACAGGGTGATGGTTGATCTGACCATTAACAACATAATGTCCATAACGATTTTGTTTAAGCTTTACTTCTGCTAGATTATTGTTCCACTCAGCAGAAATGTTTTGGTTAGGGTTGTTTTGTTGCTCAAGGTAATTATTAAAACCATAGGTGAGCAATCCTAGCAGTAACATCCAGGCAAGATAAATCATGCCTTGACCTATTTTGGATGAGCTATCAGCTTTTTTCATCAGACCTATCTTGTACTAAAACCCAAGGTTTAATAACAACCGCCCAAACCGAAGATTCTTCTTCAAACCACTGTAAGGCTTGTTGATCAGAAACAGGTACAACTTTTTCTTCTGCTATCCACTGTTCGACTTGAGCTTTATTATCCAAAGAAAATTGATAAGCAACGTCAACTAAATCAATGCTGGAATTGACCGAGATAGCTAAGCCACTGGCAAAAAAACGTTGTAATTCATGCCAAGGTATTAGGGAAGTTTCTAAATTTATTTCTTTTTTGCTCATTGGATGATGATGTATTGATATTGAGCTAGTATTCTATAATAATGACTTTCGCATGTCTTCTATGTTTCAAGGACGATAAGAATATTTATCATATCCATAGATATTGCAGAACTGATGAAAGCAAGATTTAATGTATTTTAGCCTTAGGGTGTTCGGTTGTTATGACACCTTGTGTCAGGATAGTTTTCAGTTATTCTTGGGAGCAGAAATTTTAAATTCATTTTTTTAATATGACAAAGAAAAATGCTTCTTGTCTGTTTAGAAAAGAGTGCAAATCGAATGATTAAATCACTCAACCTAATACGCTGGTAGATCTGGGACAGCTTGTGCAGAAGTGGATGTTACTGCTGCAGCCAATGCTAAGATGCCTGCGACAGCTGAATGTATGGCTTTATTATTTTGCATGTATTCTCTCCGTATTAAATAAAAAGTAAAATTTAGTATTTACATTCTATAGACGAAGGTGAGGATATTTTGATTGCAATTAATATAGAAAAAATTAATAGTTCATTGTTTAACGTTGGCTAATAACGCAGTGACTTAAATGTTTAAAATGGCTATTAACAAATCACTGGTTAAAAATGTTGTCTAAAAAGTAGGAGGGGCCTGTGGCCGCGAAAGCACTTGATCTTGTTCTAGTCGCGGCCATAGGCCCCTCCTACCAATAAAATAACTCATGAATTTACTTGTTTTTTATAAACCTGTGGTTTGTATAGAGTCATGATGTTTAATTATGAGGTGTTACTGAGGATAGATCAGGTTTTTCAGGAATGTGGATTATAAATCCACCCGCTTAAAACGGGTGGATATTTAGAGTAAAATATGACTCTTAAATTGTTTTACGTCTTTTAATGCCTAACAACCCAAGTGCAGAGGCAAATAACCAGACAGCAGCGGGAACAGGAACAGCTGAAATATTATCTACAGCAAAACTTGCGGCGATGACGTCGCCTTTAAAATTAGCAGTTAAGCTATGAAGCAGCCTTACTTCTGTAACATTATTGATAACATCAACTAAATTTGCTGATCCACTTACTTTTGTAAGATCAGAAAGTGAGAAAAATGCTTGTTCCCAATCGCCTCCAGAAAGCAAACTATGTGGAGTATTAGAGGCGTACCAAGTACCGCCATCACCAATGGCAAAACGAATAAGTAAATCACTTCCAGAAGTATGTTTTAAATCCATAGTTAGAGCCGTTACATCAGAACTAATCGCACCAGTCCACGGAGTCTGTCTATTTAATGTTACTAATTTACTGCCTGCGCCATTTAACCCAGAAGCTGATATTTCTATTGCATTACTACCTGCAGCAGAAGGGCCATTATCGGCAATAATAGAGGGTGTCACTGACAATTCAACCCCCCAACCTTCAAGAGTGCCAGTTTCAAAGTCACTTCCTTGGCCGACAGATAGCGCTTGAGCCGAGCTTGATAGTAAGAGAACCGCATTGACTAAAAATATTTTGTAAAAAAGGGACATAGATAACTCCTGTAATTTTTGAAAGGTTGTTTAAAATAAATCGGCACCAGTCTAATAGTAACCATACTAGTAAGTAAAGTTCTTTAATTAGTTATTCACGCACTTTAAGGTTGAGTGGGCTTCTGCTCTGTTATGAGTTTATGCTTACAACTAAAAATAAAGGTAAGTTATGTAGGAGCATCAGCTTTCGGTGCGATTGCTTGTATATATTAAAGTATGTTTTTAATTTATCGTTCCCACATAGAGCGTCAATGCCATTTAAGTTAAGAGAATTAATGTATATGTAGCTTTGATGCTGCAAAGCGAAATCAAGGGAGGACACACAGATAAATCTTGATTCCATTTCATTTCATCAAGGCTACAAAGGTTTAACTTAATATCATTGGCTGCTACAGAGATGACATGGTTATAACAACATTCCCTTTTTTATGTCCTTTTTCAACATAACGATGAGCTTCAGCTATTTGTTCCATTGGATAGGTTCTATCAATACTGGCTTTAAATTCTCCCTTTTCAATCAAATCTTTAAGAAATATTAAATCGTCTGCTGTTTCTCTCATCAACCCGGAAATAACATTTATATCGGTTATTATAGAAAACCATAATCCTTTAAACATACTTGATATACCTGCAGCGGCTAATAATAAAGTTCCTGTTTGTGTTAATGAGTTTTTACAGTCTGAAAATGAACTCTTACCTACGGTATCAAAAATAACATCATACCTCTCCCCATTTTTGGAGAAATCTGTCTGGGTATAATCAATAAGCTTATCAGCACCTAATATTTTTACCCATTCTAAATTTGCGCTACTGCATACCGCCGTCACTTCAGCCCCGAAATACTTAGCAAGTTGAATAGCTGCCGATCCCACTGCGCCTGATGCACCGTAAATCAGAACTTTTTGACCTTCCTGAATATTTGCTTTTCTCAAGAAATACAAAGCAGTATTTCCACCAAAAGGGATGGCTGCGGCTTCTTCATAAGACATATTATTTGGTTTTATGGCAATGATGCCTTGTTCATCCAGGCAGGTATATTCTGCATAGGCACCAAGATCCATACCTGTTGTAGCAAATACTTTATCACCCACTTTAAATTGTGTGACTTGCTTACCTATTGCTTCAATTTCCCCCGCTAATACATAGCCAAATATTGACTTTTTGGGTTTAAAAAAACCAAAAAATAATCTGACAATAAAAGGATCAGCTTTACGCAGTTTCCAGTCACCAGATGAAACTGCGGTTGCATAGTTTTTTATTAGAATTTCCGTTTTCTTTGGTACAGGCTTTTCTACTTCTTCAAGTTGAAGAACTTCTGGAGCTCCATATTTTATACAGATTATTGCTTTCATGGGGTTTCTCATTGATTGATGCATTACCGAAAATCATACACCATGTCATGTGGAATGGTAATTCTCTAAAATTGTATTTAAGGTATGCATAATTGTAAGGATTGGCGATCAGTAAGATTTGATTGGAATTGTGCACGGGTTTTTTAGTCACCACTGAAGAAGGTTCATTATCTGCTGCACGAGCATTAGGCATGACTCAACCAACGTTGGGTTGGCAATAGACTGCTCTGGAAAAAGAATTAGGCGTGATACTTTTTGAACGCGTAGGAAAGGGACTTATTCTTACACCCAGTGGATTAGAGCTGGGTGAATATGTCCGAGATATGGGCCATGCGGCAAGCCGATGATTTGATATATAAATAAGGGATAGCAACCAAATGAAAAATGACCAAAAACAATGGTTAATAGCAATTAGGAGAGCTAGTTTTGGTGGCAGATTTATTGCCTTCTCGATAGCTAAAATCATACGATTGGGGGGTAGTTATTATAATAAACGCTTAAAGTTTAATTTCTAAGTGGGAAATATGATTGCCACCTTCTGCGGCTGGAACAGCACAGCACAATAAAATTTCATCGGGGTTTAATTCTAAATCTATAGCTCGTGGATAAGTGACTTGGCCTTTAAGTAATTTAACTTTACATGCTCCACATTGACCACTACGGCAGCCATATTCTGGGGTGAGCCCATGTGCTTCAGAAAATTCTAATAGAGTACCATCTGTTTTAGACCAAGCCTGTTCCAGTTGTGAGTCGGTAAAAGTGACAATGGCCTGTTCTGCAATATCGGGTTTAGCTTGTTGATTATCACGTTTTAATGAGGCTGGGCCAAAGGCTTCGGCATAGATATGATGGTCGCTTATATCCAACTCTCTTAAGCTATTATATTGGCTTTGCATAAAACTATTGGGGCCACATAAATAGACATCGCAATTTACGCTGGGTAATAAGGTTTCTAACCATTGTTTAGTTATTCTACCTTTAAGTTGATAATCTATATCTTTGAGCAAGTGTGATTCTGGCTGACTTAATACCCAGAAAATTTGTATGTGTCCTGCTGAATTTTCAGCCAGCTGGTTTAATTCATCAAAAAATGCGCGCTGGGTCTGATTACGTGCTGAACATATTAATATCAAGGGTTGTATAGAACGTGTACGAACGGCTTCTTGTAAAACATGTCTAGCCATTGCAATCATAGGTGTAATGCCTATTCCTGCCGCTATCAATACTGATGGGCGGTTGTTGCTGTTATCAAAGAAGAATGCCCCCGTAGGTGCTTTAACTAATAGGCTATCGCCGACTTTAATATGTTGATGCATAAAGCTAGAGAAAATGCCGTCTTGGCCACCATTATTGTCTTGCTCGTGCTTAATGCTAATCCTTAACTTTTCATCAGCTGGCGCACTGGAAACGGTATAGGTTCTAATCACTTCTTTATGATTAATCATTGCCTTTACGGTTAAAAACTGGCCTGCTTTAAACTGGGGTTTTTGATCGCTGGGGGCTTGGAGATAAAAGGATTTAATGACACTGCTTTCATCAACTATTTTAGTGATTTGATAAGCTTGCCAGCTGTTTTTAAGTTGATCAGCCTTTTTGGCAGAATCTGCTTCTTTCCAGCTGCCCGTCAATTGGGTGTTGGGAGAGTAATCTTTTAGCTTCCAACGTAAGGGCAATACATTTTTAAGCCAGCGGCCATGATCAAGATGGAATTGCCATAATCTTTCTGCGCCTGTAAAAAATTCTGTATCAGGGGAGTCCCATAAAATTTCGACAGTGCCTGTTAAAGTTAATAAGTGTCCATGAGTAAAGTCGATAAACAATAAACCCGCTTTTGAATTTTCCTCAAAATTACCCAAGGTATTGAAATGATTGTTGCCTAGATAATCAGGAATGGTTAATGTTCTGTTGTTATCAACGCGGATAAAACCAGGTTTACCACCACGATGTGATACATCAGCCCCTTCACTGCTTAATTGACTGCCATTTGCGACATAACTGGCAACAAAGAAAGTATCACTATTACTAATTAAATCATTTGCTTGATGATTGAACTGCGTTATATCAATAATCTCTTCAGTTGCCATAGAAGCAGGATCGATAAACTGCAATTTCCTGTGTTGAATATACTGTGGGCAATTTCCAAAAGCCTGATCTACAGCTAATTCAATAGTATTTTTAGTCACCGAACTAATATGTGTTGAAAGTCGGTTTCTACGTCGAGATTCAAGTTCTATGCCTAGTAACCCTAATCGTTTACCTGTCTGTAAAGCGTCATTTAATGGATCGCCCGAGACGGGTTTAGTGTTAATCTGCAAATGTTGATTATCAGCAGAGTTCATAAAACCTGGTTGATTAAATAATATCGAAGCCCAAGGCCAGCCCTTTGAGTCATGATGTCCTACAAACACAAAAGGTAATTGTGCATAAAATTCACGGTGTTGTTCTGGCATATGGTCACGAATTACCTGTCGACCAAAGCGCTCCATTTTGTCACGCACACCTAGGCGTAGCTGAATTTTTTGTTCACCACGATGAAAAGGAGATTCAATAGTATTGTTCATTATTTATCTCGTAATAGTGTGTTAATAAAAACCAACGCCTAGGAGCGTCCGCCCTCGGCGCGAATTAAACAAGCTTTATGTTTTATTATGCTAAAAAATCGCGCCGAGGGCGGACGCTCCTACACTAAGGGATTAAGCGGCTAAACCAACTTGGGACTTTTGCATGCCAATAAAACCAGGTAAAGCTTCAACACGCTGCAGCCATGATCTAATATTGGGATAGGTCTGTAAAGATACATCACCTTCAGGAGCATGTGCAATATAAGTATAGTTAGATATATCAGCAATAGTCGGGTGATCAGTGGCTAGCCAGTCATGGTTATCAAGGTGCTCATCTAATGTTGTTAGAACATTATGTGCTGTTTCAATGGCTTTAACATGATCAAGTTTAGCGCCAAAAACATTGATTAAACGAGCAATCGCAGGGCCTTGCACAATAGAGCCAGAAGCAATAGATAAGAAACGCTGAACCTCTGCGGCTATTGCTGGTTCAATAGGTAACCAAGTATGTGCTTGATCATACTGACTAGCCAGATAGACCAGAATGGCATTAGAATCTGCAATAGTCATATCGCCATCTTCCAGTACGGGGACTTGTCCAAAAATGTTTTTCTTTAGAAAGTTGGGTTGCTTATGTTCGCCAGCCATTAAGTCAACATCAATAATTTCGGCTTTTAAGCCTAATAGAGATAAAAATAATTCAGCACGATGCGCATGGCCAGATAATGGGTGACGGTATAGTTTTAGTTGTGACATGTTGGATTCCTTAAAAAGTTAAATTGCTGTTACTTCGGTTAAATTAAGTTCATTGTGTTTGATTAATTGGGTTAATTCAGTAAATCCACCAATGGGTTGATTATTAATGAAAATTTGTGGCACGGTGCGTTGACCACTTTCAAACATAAGTTGCTGGGCTTGGGCGCTATCTTTTAATAAGTCAAATTCCTGATAATCAACGTTATGTTGGTCAAATATTTTTTTAGCAGCATGACAATAATTACAGGTAGGGCTGGTGACTATTTGTATTTGTGACATGGGTTTCTCCTGATGAAGGTCAAATAAAGTATGTGTTTAATAGAGAAAATTTTAAACAAACTCACGGTCACTTTTATGAATAGGTTTGTCGTTAATGCTAGCAATTCGACGTTGCATTAAGCCATTTTCTGCAAACTCCCAAAGTTCATTACCGTAAGAACAGTGCCATTGTCCTGAATCATCATGCCATTCGTATTTAAAGGTGACGGCTATGCGATTATCAGCAAAACACCAGAGCTCTTTTTTAAGCTGGTAATCCAGTTCCTTTTCCCATTTACGGTTTAAGAACTCGATAATTTTTTCTCTGCCAGAAAATATTTCAGCTCGATTACGCCACTGACAATCAATAGTGTAGGCACTCGCTACTTTGATGGGGTCTTTGCTATTCCAGCCGTTTTCAGCAAGTTGTACCTTTTCTTTAGCACTTGCTGTTGTAAAAGGTGGTAAGGGTGGTCTGTTTTCCATTTTATTATCCTTTGTAAAAAATAAACTAAGCGGATTCATTACAACAACTAGTGATTTTGTTCTCAGGTAACCCTGATAAAAACTCACGATCAATCGGCGTGTCGTTGATTTGATTTATAAAGTTACTCAGTGTTTTAAAACTAATGCCAAGAATTACTTCTAACACCTGTTGCTGGTTGTAACCTGCCTGATAGAATGCAGTTAGACTTTTCTGATCAACCCAGCCATTAGCTTCAAGGACAGATCGAGTAAAGGTGCGTAATGCTTCTAACTTTTTATCGGATAATGCCTGATTGTAATAAACAGCATCAATAATTTCGTTAGACACCTTTAACATTTTCGCAAGACTGCCATGAGCTGCCAAACAGTAACAACAATGCCGATAACGACTAATACTGAGCAAAATTAGTTGCCGTTCTGTATGAGTAAAACTAGTGTTATCAAACAATTGGGTTAAGGTTTGATAGCTTTCGAGGGTAGCAGGAGACTCAGCCATAACCGCCATTAAATTAGGGATAAAGCCTAAACTATGTTTGGCGCTTTCCAGTAAAGGTTTTGATAACGAAGGCGCCGTATCAATAGAATGAATAGTAAATTTTGACATTTAACTTTCCTAAATAGTTTGATTTCAGAAAGAGATAAAGCAGGTGCTGTGCCAAAGTATGAATAATAGTAATTAATTTATTTAAAACAAAGGGTTATTGGGCTATGTTTATGATAAATTAAGAGGGGTTATTTAATTAAGTAACGATATATCGTTTTATTACGATATTTTGTTTAGTAAATATGGAATAATTGTAATATTTCAGGGGCTAATAGCTTGGTTGGTGTTTTAAAGGATAGGACTGAGCTTGATTGAAATAAATACCATAGCTTGTCATCAATTGATACTTCCATTTGTGTTGGAGGGATTGGATGATTTTTTGGGAGGGGTTAAAAGAGTGCTTAAAGTATAAAAGGGTATTTTCTTGTATTTTCCCCCTACATATTTTGTGTTAGAGTTTTTTTGTACTAATAGATCTGAAGTTTGGGAGGCGTGGTATTTATATTGTTTCTGTATAACTCGACAATTAGCATGTTATACGGATAGATAAATACAAATTGTACTCAAATATTGCTAATTATTGATGTTGAGATGTAAGATAGGCGAAAACTTGTGAATAACTGGTTGAACAAAACCGCTATCGCGGTAGCTTTCGAGCCGCTCTCCCTAGTCATTTAGCCTTTCCTAAGGATCTTTATCCTCTTAAATTACTCGTAATAAGCATCAGTTAGATAGATACTGAAATCTCCT
>Ga0209826_1000125_pt1 | contig 51348 bp, 49 predicted proteins | sample GOMGulsemesocosm_5_FD_184637 | JGI IMG/M metagenome (GOLD analysis project Ga0209826, IMG submission 184637) | Methane-oxidizing microbial communities from mesocosms in the Gulf of Mexico - GOM15C Gulf of Mexico (SPAdes) (version 2) | ecosystem: Environmental > Aquatic > Marine > Cold seeps...
CGGTGTTTTAACCAGAATAAACCGACTTGTAGAAACGAGGCTGCGATAGCAACACTGGTGGCTAAGTAGATCCCTTGCCATTTATAGGCGACAAAAAACAGGATAATGGGGAAAAAATCAGTTAAAAATTTCATACGTGTGGTTGCTTAAGCTAATACGTCGATGCCGAGTTGTTGTTGTAGTTCATCGCGTAATTCTTGTTCGGCGAGGGATTGGGTTGTTATATAAGATTGAATGGATGATTGATTTTTATTTTCCAGCGCGCTGGGGCGGAAATTGACAGCTTGTTTTTTATCGAGAGATTCAAGTTGGTCAAAAAGTTTCGAGCGTTCCGTATCGCTAGTGGGGGCAAGATTGTTAGCTTGTTTCTCATTGTTAGGTGGATTATCAATGCGCTCGGTCGCTTGTGCCGGCTTGCTAAGCGGCTTTTTTGCAGGGCTTATTAGGCTGCTATTCGGCGAATTTGCTTGAATATTCATAGGTGATAATTGCTACAATGCAAGGATAACAAATGCTAATTTAAACCATCTACAGGCTGCTTGTTTTATTTGAGCCATCCAATCTAACACAATTAATTACTTTCCACTATGAGTCCATTAGATCGATATCTAGCCGATCAAACGCAAAACGGTTTTATTAAAGATGATGCGCAACACGCAATTATTCAGCGATTGAATGATTTGTACGAAACGTTGCTACAACCTATCGCGCCCGTTGCTGTTGAAAAAAAAGGTTTTTTTACTAAATTTAAGCGTGAGCAGAAGCCCACCGTTAAAGCCGTCACAGGCTTGTATTTATGGGGTGGTGTAGGCCAGGGGAAAACCTATTTAATGGATGTGTTTTATGATTCACTACCGTTCGAGCAAAAACAGCGCACTCATTTTCACCGTTTTATGCAGAAGGTTCATCAGCAGTTAGCCTTACTCGGTAATGTGAGTGATCCCTTACAAATTATTGCTGATCAAACGGTTAAAGATTGTCGGGTGCTTTGTTTTGATGAGTTTTTTGTCTCGGATATTACTGATGCGATGATTCTGGGGCGCTTGTTTGAGGCTTTATTTGATCGAGGAATTTGTTTGGTGGCCACCTCCAATATTGAACCCGATGGTTTGTATAAAAATGGCCTACAACGCGCACGATTCCTGCCAGCGATTGAAGCGCTAAAGAATAATTGTGATGTCCTAAAGCTGGACAGCGGAACTGACTACCGGCTACGCGAACTAGAACAAGCGGAAATTTATCACTCACCCCTAGATGAAGAAGCGGATGGGGTGTTATCGACCTTATTCGAGCATATGACGGTGGCGGATGTGCAATTTGAATCAAGCCTTGAATTGGAGGGGCGTACCGTTCAAGTCAGGCAGTGTGCTGAAGGTGTGGTGTGGTTTGATTTTGATGTTATTTGTGATATCCCGCGTGGTTCAGCGGATTATATTGAAATATCACGTTGTTTTCATACCGTGTTGGTATCGGATGTTCCAGTGATGAATGACACGAAGAATGACGCAGCGAATCGTTTTATTAATTTGATTGATGAGCTGTACGCGCATAACGTTAAGGTGATTTTATCGGCGGAGGTTCGACCTGAAAAACTGTACCAAGGTGAAAAAATGGCCTTCCCATTTGAGCGTACAGTAAGTCGCTTACTTGAAATGCAATCCCATGAATATTTAGAACGAGCACATTTACCATAACTTGGAGAATTATTATGGATAAACAAACCCAATTAGAAATTGAAGCGGCCTCATTTCGACGCATTGTTAAACATTTTCAAAGCAACACCGAGGTGCAAAATATAGACTTAATGAATTTGGCCGATTTTTGCCGTAATTGTTTTGCTAAGTGGTATATGGCCGAAGCGAAGGAGCGTGATGTTGAGATGGATTATGACGCGGCGCGAGAGGCGATTTATGGCATGCCATTTAAAGAGTGGAAAGGTTTGTATCAAAAACCTGCCACAGCAGAGCAATTAGCGGCCTTTGAAGAAGGTGAAATTCGCCGTAAAAAAGCGGCTAGCTAAGTTTAAAGTATGGTTAATATTTAGCCGCACCGAGGTGTTTACCGCTGTGTTATGAGGCGTTCTTTAAAGCTATGTGTTATCAAAAAATAAAGGCTCATGGCTGTTTAAGTCATGAGCCTTTATTTTGTTACCGTGTGTTCAAGGGTTAACGCATGGTCACCAATTCTTCAGCATTAGTCGGGTGAATGGCGATGGTATCGTCAAAATCTTTTTTCGTTGCACCCATTTTAATCGCGACGGCAAAACCTTGAAGAATTTCATCGGAGCTTTCACCAAATAGATGACAACCGATGACTTTTTCATCATCGCCAACGGTTACCAATTTCATCGTGGTCGGCTGTTTAACATCGGATAGTGCCTGAGTCATGGGGTTAAAGCTTGAGCTGTATATTTTTACTTGTTCCCCGTACTGCTCTTTAGCCTGTTGTTCGGTTAAACCAATCGTGCCGATGGGAGGGTGTGAAAAGATGACGCTGGGGATTAAGTCATAATCAAGCTTACGCTGGGATTGACCGTTAAATAAGCGGTCGCTGAGTCTTCTGGCGGCGGCAATGGCAACGGGTGTTAACGCAGCGCGTCCAGTTACATCACCAACGGAATAAATGTTTTGCTGAGTGGTTTGCTGCCATTGATCGGTAATAACAAAACCTCTGTTATCGACAGCGACCGCGGCTTTTTCTATACCCAGTGAATCGGTATTTGCTTGCCGGCCAATCGCCCAGATAAGTTCATCAAACTCACCTTCAAGCGCACCTTGCTCGCTGTTGATAATTAATTTTCCGTGTTCGTTTTTTTCGATTGAGCTAGGGCTTGTTTGTAATACCAGCTGAATACCCTGTTGTTGCATGGCTTTTGATAGTTCGGTGCCTAACATGCTGTCGAATTGGCGTAGTGCATGGTCACCACGGAGGATTAACGTCACTTGAGTGCCTAAGGCTTGGAAAACACCTGCAAGCTCAACGGCGATAAAACCTGCGCCGACGATGGCGACTTTTTTTGGTTGATGTTCGAGTTCAAAAAAACCATCCGAGCTGATGCCATATTCTGCTCCCGAAATATTGGGTATGGCCGGTTTACCACCGGTGGCGATAAGGAACTTATCGGCGGTATATTGCTGATCGCCAACTTGTATGGTGTTCGCGTCTATAAAGGTTGCTGTACCGTTTATATGGCTGACCTTATTATTATCTAGGTTATTAGCATAAATGCCATTTAGCCGTTTAATATAAGCATCGCGGCTTTGTTTTAATATTGCCCAGTCGAATTGGTTGAGCGATACATCAAAACCATAGTTAGCAGCGTGCTGAATACTATCGGCGGTTGCTGCGGCAAACCACATGACTTTTTTGGGTACACAGCCCACGTTAACGCAGGTGCCGCCTAAACGATCTTGTTCGACGATGGCGCATTTAGCGCCATACTGTGCGGCACGGTTAACCCCCGCGATACCGCCGCTACCGCCGCCAATGGCAATATAGTCGAAGTGATTAGACATGTGGTTTCCTTAAGTGGTTACGTTAGTAGATTGGCTAATATTTTATGGTAAGCGCGTGATAGCTGGTCTAAATCGCTCACGCTCACGCATTCATTAATTTTGTGAATACTTTCATTAATCGGCCCAAGCTCAATCACCTGCGCGCCACTGGGGGCAATAAAGCGTCCATCGGAGGTGCCACCGGCGGTGGATAATATGGGTTTACTGCCGGTTTCATCGAGTAAGGCTTGTTCAACGGCATCGCTGAGTTTACCGCGCTCGGTAATAAACGGTAGGCCGGATACTTTCCAAATTAATTCGTAGTTATCTGAATTTTGATCAACCATATAGGTGATCCGACGCTTGATTTCTTCAGGCGTTAATTCACTGGAAAAACGTAGGTTAAAGACCACTTTTAAAGTGCCGGGTACAACGTTTTCAACACCTGTTCCGGCATTGATGTTTGATATTTGAAAGCTAGTGGGTGGGAAAAATTCATTGCCGTTATCCCATACTTCTTGGGTTAATAGCTTCAGAATAGGGGTAAATGCATGAATGGGGTTTTCTACCAACTCAGGGTAAGCAACGTGCCCTTGTTTACCGATGATGCTTAAATAGCCGTTGATTGAACCACGGCGACCAACACGCACCATATCGCCAAAGACTTTATGGCTGGTGGGTTCGCCAACGATGCAATAATCAATTTTTTCATTACGCGCATCGAGCGTTTGCATCACTTTGATGGTGCCGTCGTGTGCGGGGCCTTCTTCATCACTGGTAATTAAAAAAGCAATCGACCCTTGATGTGCTGAATGTTCAGCAATAAAGCTATCGCAGGCGGTTAACATCGCCGCTAAACTGCCTTTCATATCGGCTGCGCCACGGGCATACAATAAACCGTCTTTAATGGTGGGTTCAAACGGTGGTGAGTCCCATTCTTCTACTGGGCCGGTCGGTACAACATCGGTATGCCCAGCAAAGACAAATAAGGGGGCGCTATTACCACGGCGCGCCCAGAGGTTTTTGGTTTCACCGAAGTTCATCCATTCGATATTAAAACCACGCTGTTGTAAGTAGTCGGCCATTAAATCCATGCAGCCGGCGTCTTCAGGGGTTAGCGAGACTTTTTTCAGTAAGGCCTTGGTTAGTTCTAAGGTTTCACTCATGGTATAAGAATTTGTTGGTATCTATCGTTGGAAAAGCCTAGCTCAAATGAACCTGCGTAGGCAAGAATAGGGCGCTTAATAATGGCGGGGTTCTCAGCCATGAGAGCGAGCGCGGAGTCCTTATCTATTGCCGACTTGGTTTCTTCCGGTAATTTACGCCAGGTGGTGCCGCGCTTATTAATCATTGCTTGCCAGCCGAGGTTATCCTCTAGCTGGTTTAGTAATGATTCGCTTAGGCCGTCTTTACGGTAGTCGTGAAAGTTAAACTCGATATCGTTTTCAGCCAGCCAGCGCTTGGCTTTTTTTATCGTGTCGCAATTATTGATACCGTATAAGACGACGCTCATATTAATCTCTTAAGAGTTCGTTTAAGCCAGTTTTGCTGCGTGTTTTAGCATCCACTGTTTTGATGATGATCGCTGCATATAGGCTGTGCGAGCCGTCTTCAGACGGTAGGCTGCCAGGAACCACAACGGAATACGCAGGAACACGACCATATGTGATTTCACCGGTCATCCGGTTGAAGATTTTAGTGCTTTGGCCAATGTATACGCCCATTGAAATAACTGAACCTTCTTCAACAATAACACCTTCTACCACTTCAGAACGTGCGCCAATAAAGCAGTTATCTTCGATAATAGTCGGTCCCGCTTGTAATGGCTCGAGTACGCCACCAATGCCAACACCACCGGATAGATGAACATTTTTACCAATTTGTGCGCATGAACCAACGGTGGCCCAAGTATCAACCATGGTGCCGCTATCGACGTAGGCACCGATGTTGACATAAGACGGCATTAACACCACATTTGAAGCAATGTACGAACCGGCTCTAACAGCGGCTGGGGGTACAACGCGCATGCCGCCATCAATAAAATCTTGTTCGGTGTAACCAGCGAATTTTGATTCTACTTTATCGTAATATTGTGTTGCACCACCGTCCATAGGGCGGTTGTCGTTGATTTTGAATGATAATAAAACGGCTTTTTTCAACCATTGGTTAACAACCCAGTCGCCATCTTTCTTTTCAGCAACGCGTGCTTCGCCACTATCGAGTAGCTGAAGTGATTTTTCAACCGCTGAGCGGATTTCAGCCGAGACGGTTTTTGAGTCGAAGTCAGCACGGTTTTCGAAGGCTTCGTTGACGATTTTTTCAAGGTTTTGCATGTGTTTATCCTGTATTTAAAACGGTGTAATTAACGTTAAAGTGTTGTTATAAATTGTTTGATTCGGTGTGCAGCTTCGCTGCATTCTTCAACCGGGGCGACTAACGCCATGCGCACATGGTTTTTCCCAGGGTTACCGTTGGCTGTTTCACGCGAGAGGTATTGCCCCGGCAGCACAGTAATATGTTGTTGTTCAAATAACTGGGCGGCGAATTCAATGTCTGAAATAGGGGTTTTTGCCCACAGGTAAAAACCAGCGTCGGGTTTTTTAAGCTCTAAGCTATTAGCTAAAATAGCCATCACATCATTGAATTTTTGCGCATATAGGCTGCGGTTACGGCTGACGTGTGTTTCATCGTTCCACGCGGCAATACTGGCGTGTTGAGTCGGTACCGGCATTGTGCAACCGTGATAGGTGCGGTAGCTGAAGTAACTCTTTAATACTTTGGCATCGCCGGCAACAAAACCCGAGCGTAAACCCGGTGCGTTAGAACGTTTCGAGAGGCTATGGAAGACCACACAGCGAGAAAACTCGGGGTTGCCGCTGCGTTCACTGATTTCTAATAAACCCAAAGGTTTGGCCTGTTGCTCGTCATAAATTTCGGAATAACATTCATCCGCGGCAATGATAAAGTCGAACCGATGCGCTAAGGCAATCAGCTTTTCTAATTGTTGGGCACTGTGAGTTGCGCCACTGGGGTTACCCGGGTTGCAAATATAGAGTAACTGGCATTTCTCCCAAGTATTATCGTCAACGGCGTCGTAATCTGGCAGGTAATTATTGGCCTCATCACAATTGATGAAAAACGGACTGGCTCCAGCTAATAGGGCCGCACCCTCGTAAATTTGATAAAACGGGTTGGGCATCGCGACCAAGCTGTTTTTATCTCGTTCGACGATGCATTGGGCAAAGGAAAACAGTGCTTCACGGGTGCCACTCACCGGTAAAACGTGTTCCATCGGGTTTATTTTGTCGCTGCCAATGGCAAAGCGTTTGCTGAGCCAATTAGCGATGCTTTCACTCAGCCCGACGATGCCACGGGTGGTTGGGTATTGACCCAGTCCATGTAAGTGCTCCAATAAGGCTTCGCTGATGATTGGCGGAGTTGGGTGCTTGGGTTCACCAACGGATAGAGCAATATGCTGCAGGGATGCCGGCGGAGTGATGCCACGTTTGATGTTGGCAAGTTTTTCGAAAGGGTACGGTTGCAGTCGCGCTAAATCCGGGTTCATACGAATGGGCTGTGTTTTCTATGGGCTGCTAGTATAGGGGATTAGGGCTTAGGATAAAATCGGCATCTAAAAAATATGTTTCAATTAGTGGGTGTTTGAAGGAAGGAGTTTTTTATGTCGGAACAGTTACTGCAAGTTTTTGCGAAGGCGCCGGAGCCTGGCTTGGTTAAAACGCGTTTGATTGTGGATATTGGCGAGCAAGCCGCGTGCGAGGCCTACCTTGAGTTATTGCAGAATACGCTGAAACTCGCCGACGGCCACTCGTCGCTTACCGAGTTATATTGTGCGCCAGATGATCGGCATGACTTTTTTCAGCAGAGTTTAACTTCATACCGGCTAAGCTTGTGTGTGCAGCGAGGGGCTGATTTAGGCGAACGAATGTTGTCGGCACTGCAACAGGGCTTGCAAGGGCATCAAAAGGTGGTGTTAATTGGTGCGGATTGCCCGCTGCTGACGGAGCAATATTTAGATCAGGCGTTTGCGGCCTTGGATCAAGTGGATGTGGTGTTAGGCCCAGCTGAAGACGGTGGTTTTGTGCTGATCGCTTGTAAGGTTAGTCACCGGAAAATGTTTGCCGGGGTTCGCTGGGGAGAGTCCAGTGTATTAAAGAGCACCTTGGCTGCGTTGGATCAGCAGGGGCTAAGTTATCGTTTATTGGCTACGTTGTGGGATGTCGACCGTATCGAAGATCTGCGGCGTTGGCGAGCGATGCGTTAACGCTATTCGGCCTGTTGCAGGTCGTTGATGATGGCATGCAAAAAGCGGGTGGCCTCACCGCCGGTGACCACGCGGTGATCGATGGTGATCGATAAGGGCAGCATATTACGAATAACAACCTCACCGTCAACCACGACGGCTTCTTCTCGCGCCTTGCCCGCGCCAATAATGGCAACGGTGGGTGGCAACACGACGGGCATCGCATAACGGCCAGCGATGCTGCCGTAGTTAGAGAGGGTGATGCTATAACCGCGTAAATCAGCGGCGGCGAAGCTGCGTTGCGCGATTTTTTGTTTTAAGCCATCGAGTCGCTGTTTGATACCGTCAAGATTCTCGCCTTGTATATCGCGCAATACGGCGACAAATAAGCCTTGCGGCGCATCGACGGCCAAACCTAGGTGAATAGGGCTTAGTAAGCGCCTAGCTGTGGCGTGGGCGTCAAACCAGGCGTTTAATGCGGGTTCGACTTGGCAGGCGGAAATTAAAGCACGAATTAATCTGGGGGTGATGTCATCGGTTTGCTGAATCAAGCTGATGTCGGCGTCATCAACCACGGTAGCGGGGGCTACTTGCAGGTGGGCTTGACTCATATTGCGCGCCATTGCTCGGCGCACACCACGCAGGGGTTCCATTGGGCCAACATCGGCGAGAATTTTTGCTACTCGCCGTATATCATCAGATTGGATTAAACCATCGTGGCCACTCGGGGTGACCATCGCTAAATCGACTTGCATGCGGTGGGCAAGCGCTCTAACGGCGGGGCTGGCTTTGGCGTTAAAACTGGGGTTTTGTTGTTTGGATTTCTGCTCATCAATTAACGCATCGTTATTGGTCATTTCACCAACGACGGTGCCGCTATCGTGCTTATCACCCTCAAATTCAACCAAGGGGTCGCCGGTTTTAATCAGTTCGTTAACGCGCCCATACAAATGGCTGACTTTACCGCTGAATGGTGATGGGATGTCGATGATCGCCTTAGCTGTTTCTACCGATACCAGTGCTTGGTTGATTTTTATATTGTCGCCGATGTTGACGTGCCACTCGACAATTTCTGCATCGGGTAGGCCTTCGCCTAAGTCGGGTAAATGAAAAATATTCATCGGTACTCCATGGCATGAATCGCCGCTTGGATGATGCGTTGGCTACTGGGCATATAGTGTTGTTCATTTTTGAACATAGGCATGACGGTGTCGTAGCCGGTGACGCGTTGAATCGGCGCTAATAACGAGGTAATGCTTTTTTCGGCGAGAAGCGCTGATATTTCAGCGCCAAGGCCACAGGTTTTAGCCGCCTCATGCACGATAATGCAGCGGCCGGTTTTTTTTACCGAGTCGATGATGCTATTAATATCTAGCGGTTTAATGGTGGCGACATCGATGACTTCTACGTCGATCCCTTTTTTAGCCAATTGTGTCGCCGCCTCTAGGCTTTCTTTGATCATTGCGCCCCAGCTGATTAGGCTGATATCGATGCCTTCTCTGAGTAGGAAGCAGCTGTCTAAGGGCAGGGCGCTGCCATCGTCCTCGATGGCTTGTTTACCGTCACGGTAAATACGTTTAGGTTCGAGAAAGATAACCGGGTCTGGGTCTTGGATCGCAGCAATGAGTAAACCATAAGCACGGGCGGGCGATGAAGGGATGACCACGCGTAGACCGGGAATATGGGCGAAAATTGACTCGGTGCTTTCGGAATGGTGTTCAGGTGCGTGGATGCCACCACCGAACGGTGCGCGAATAACCAGTGGGCAGCTTAAGCGTCCTCGGGTACGGTTTCGTAAGCGTGCGGCGTGGTTGAGGATTTGGTCGATAGCGGGGTAAATAAACCCCATGAATTGAATTTCCGCGACCGGTGTTAAACCTTGGCTGGCCATGCCGATGGCCATGCCGACGATAGCCGATTCGGCCAGTGGGGTGTCAAATACACGCTGCATGCCAAACTCGTTTTGCAGGCCGTCGGTGGCTCGAAAAACGCCGCCATTTGCGCCTACATCCTCGCCTAGGATAAATAACTGGTCGTTGGCGCGCATCTGGTTATTCAGGGCTTGGTTGATCGCTTCGATCATGGTTAATTCATTCATGGCGATTTAAATCATCGAGAAACGCTTGTTTTTGCTGTGCTAAATCGGCTGGTAAGTCTTGGTACATATAATCGAAGAACTCGCCATCGGCTTGAGGCTTAGTGTTTTTGTAGTGCTCAATGGCCTGATCAACGGATTGTTGGCAGGTCTGATAAAGCTGAGAATCATCGTCGTCGTTCCATGCGTGGTATTGACTAAGGAATTTTTTATAGCGCACTAAGGGTTCTTTCTGGGTGGCCTCTTGCAGGTCCTTTTGTTGCATATACCGTGTGGCGTCATCGGCGGTGGTGTGGTTGCAAATGCGATAGCTGACCGCTTCAATAAAAAAAGGTTTGCCGTCATGGCGAATCTGTTTTAGTGCGTGCTTAACCCCGGTTAACATGGCGATAGGATCGTTGCCGTCTATTTGCATCGCCGTTACGCCAGCGGCGTAGGCCTTATCGGCGATCGTTTTGGCGGCGGTTTGCTGTTGTACCGGTACCGAGATCGCCCATTGGTTATTATTGATGACAAATAAACAGGGTAACGACATGGCTCCGGCAATATTGAGTGCTTCATAGAAGTCACCCTTGGAGGTTGAGCCGTCGCCACCGGTGACCACCGCGACGTTGTTTTGTGCTCGTTGTTTCAACGCGAAGGCAACGCCTATGGCGTGGCAAAATTGGGTGGCGATGGGCACGCATAAGGGGAAATCATGTTTTTGTTGGCTAAAACAGCTGCCGCGTTCGTCACCTCCCCAGTACAGTAAGATTTCTTCAAGCAAAACGCCGCGTTGAATTTGGGTGGCGATGTCGCGGTAATAGGGGATAAAAACGTCCTCGTTGAGCATCGCTTTACCAATGGCGCAGCCGATGGCTTCCTGCCCCCTAGATTGGGCGTAGGTGCCAAGCAAGCCGGTGCGTTGCAGGTTGACCGCAGCCTCGTCGAATAAGCGAGTGATCAGTAAGGTTTGGTACAGCGCAATGAGTTGTGTCCGGTCGTCAAGGTATGACGGCAGAGGTTGAACCAGTTGGCCGTCACTATTAAGGTATTGGCTTAACTCAATGTTAGAGTCTTTGCTTGTCATATAAACCCCCCGCAGTATTTATCTGAACGCTGCCTGCTTCGGCAAGTTGCTGCTTTAAAAGTTCATTTAAGCTTGAGTGAATGAGCTACAGGCTAAATAAATAGCGCATGCGTTTATGGTCGGCGCGGTTATAATGGCGCTTGTTAAAATGAATGATGTTTAAGCATGGCGGTCAAAAAAAATCCAGCAACGGTTATAGAGGCAGTCCAGCTTAGCAAGCGCTACGCGGACAAAGCGGTGGTTAATAAACTCGATTTGAAGATTGAGGCGGGTTGCTTTTGTGGGATTTTGGGGCCGAATGGTGCGGGTAAGACCACCACCTTACGCATGTTTATTGGGCATTGCCCGATAGATGATGGGCGCTTGGCTATTTTTGGTTTGAATATGCCTGAACAAGCGTCTTTAGTGCGTGAATCCATTGGGGTGGTGCCGCAGATGGATAATCTTGACCCTGACTTTACGGTGGAAGAAAACCTGCATGTTTACGGGCGATTCTTCGGCATAGCGGCGGATGTTTTAAAGCCTAGGATTGTTGAATTGCTCGATTTTGCATCCTTGCAAGATAAGGCAGGCAGCCAAATATCGGAATTGTCCGGTGGTATGCGGCGGCGTTTATCGTTGGCCCGAGCATTAATTAATAAACCTAGCTTGTTAATTCTTGATGAGCCGACGACGGGCCTGGACCCTCAGGCTAGGCAGTCGATTTGGCAAAAACTTCGGGCCTTGAAAAAACAAGGCATGACTCTAGTGTTAACCACCCATTATATGGAAGAAGCTGAGCGCTTATGCGACAGGGTGATCGTGATGGATCATGGTGAGATAAAAGCGGATGCCCCACCGAAGGAGTTGATTCGAACAGAAGTTGAATCACATGTACTTGAAGTGCACGCGGCAGATAAGGCTTTAATCGCGCAGGTTAAGACAGACCCGGCGATTGCTCGATTTGAGAAGTCTGGCGACATACATTTTTTTTATGGTAATAAATTTAACCAAGCACTGGCCGTGCTGGAACAGTCTACGCACGATGATTATTTATTTAGACCCGCAAATTTAGAGGATGTTTTTATTAAATTAACAGGGCGTGATCTTCGTGAATAAACTATCGCAGGCGAGACTTTTTTTATCCCGTAGCGTTGCTATCTGGTCGCGAAATATCCGTGTTTGGGGTAAGTTGGCTGGGCCATCGTTGATGGGGAATTTTGGTGAACCCCTGCTGTATTTATTAGTGCTGGGCTATGGGCTGGGGCAGTTTGTTGGCGAGGTTGAGGGGCTGAGTTATATGGCGTTTTTGGCTTCGGGGGTTATTTGTACCAGCGCGGTTAATTCGGCAAGCTTCGAAGGTATGTACTCGGCGTATACACGCATGGATGTACAACAAACTTGGTTGGGCATGCTGTCTACTCCAATTGGGGTGGCTGAAGTGGTGTTGGGTGAGGTGCTCTGGGCGGCCACTAAAAGCTTGATCAGTGTGAGTGCGATTTTGTTGGTAGCTAGCGGGCTTGGCTTGGTTGGTGATGCTTGGGCGCTGTTTGTTTTGCCGGTGGCGTTTTTAACGGGGCTATGTTTTTCTTCGTTGGCGTTACTGGTAACTTCGTTTGCCAGGGGCTATGACTTCTTTCTGTATTACACCACCTTATTTATCACCCCGATGGTGCTGTTGAGTGGAGTGTTTTTTCCGATAGCCAGTTTACCCGATTTTGTGCAGTATTTAATTAAGGCTCTGCCTTTGTATCACGCCATATCTTTAGTGCGCCCGTTGATGACGGGTGGGGAATTGACGTTTGTATTGCTGCACGTGTCGGTATTGTTGTTGTTTGGCTTGTTAGCGGCCACCTTGGCAACGCATAGGATAAAGAAAAGGCTCATTAAATGAGCCTTTTCTGGGTTTGCTTTTATTCGTAGAAAACGACTTTATTGCGGCCGTTTTCTTTGGCCTCGTAAAGGGCTTTGTCGGCCCGTTCGATGAGGGTTTCTACGCTATCATCGCTCTTAAGTTGGGTGATGCCTGCTGATAAGGTGACCTGGCCAATGGTTTCTCCGCTGTCTTTTCGTTGCAGCTTACTATTGCCCATGGCAATGCGTACTTTATTGCTCAGCGCGGTTACGCTGTCAGGGCTTTCATTGTGTAAAATAATGGCAAACTCTTCTCCGCCAAAGCGCGCGACATGGTTTTCCTTGCCCACTATTTGCAATAAAAGAGCGGCAACGTAGCGAATTACCCGGTCCCCGACTAGATGCCCGTAGTCATCATTGATGCGTTTAAAGTGGTCGATATCCAAAATGATGACTGATGTGCTGCCTGTCTTATCTCCATAGACGATGTTGTCTATGGCTCTATCGAAGGATCCTCGGTTTTTTAGGCCGGTTAAGGCGTCTTTTTCGGCCATAGCTTTGACGGACTCGAGCTCGGCCTTTACTCGTGTGATTTCGTCGTTGGTGTCTTGCATGCGTGCTTGCATGTCGAGATTGTTTCGTACCATATCACGTGTATCTTGCATAATCTGTTGAAGAACTATGCTCGTCGTGGCGGGGTCTGTCGTTTCCGATAAGGTGTCTGCGTGCTTGCTAATGTTGTTATCAAAGCCTTGAGCATCGCTGGTGATTTGCTGTACCTCATCGCTCGCTTCAGACAGCGCTTTTTCCAAGGCCTGTTGAATTTTATCTTGTTGCTCGAGTGTGGCAGTGCCATTGACGTATTTTTCGTACAGCTCCGCCATGATGGCTATGCTGAAGGTTTTCTTTTGCTTGAAAATATCATCGATTATGGCGTTGAGTGATTGCGAGCTGCCTGATAAGTAACTATAAAAAACGGCGTAGTTTATGGGTGTGGGTGGCAGCTTTTGTCTGGACAGCATGGGGATGACTTGTCTTAGGTACTCGGCGGCTTGTTTGGGTTCGTGTTGGTATGTCATACGCGTCCTTGGTTTTTTCGGTCTGCTGGAAACTGGCAGTTAGAAGTGATCCTTGCCTGTTAGTATTAATAATAGTACAGATTGTTTTATTGTGGGTGATCATCGTATTTCAGCATATGAAGGTGGTGTTGCTCACTCTGCTGCCATTTATGCGTGCTTAGATTTTATTAAATAAGTGACCTCAGCTTGTTGTGATATAAGATAGTTATTAGCTCATAACAGTCATTGGTTGATTATACATATAATGGTTATATACTCATACGTTCTCACGGCATTGTTATTGTTGTTACCAATAAGCACAGTTCATGCCGATCTCTATAAGAAAATTGACCGCGATGGGCGGGTGTATTTCACTGATAATCCTGCCGGCGGCGGGTATCAGTTGATTATGCGCACGCCGAAGAAAACGAGTTTAGCGTATAAAAAATTTAAGGAGAATCGGCGTCAACTGGCTCCGCTGATACGTCGTCAAGCCAGTCGTTTAAATGTAGACCCTGCTTTGGTATTGGCGGTTATCCACGCGGAATCATTTTATGATAAGGATGCTGTTTCGTCTGCGGGTGCGGTTGGTTTGATGCAGTTGATGCCGCAAACGGCTGAGCGGTTTGGGGTGACGAACCGTAATGATGCGGCGCAGAATATACGAGGCGGGGTGTTGTATTTGAGGCATTTATTGGAACTCTTTGAGTTCGATATTAAGCTCGTTTTGGCGGCGTATAATGCAGGGGAATCTGCGGTAGCCAAGTACGGGAATAATATTCCGCCGTATCCTGAAACGCAGCAGTATGTAAAAAAAGTAGTGGTTTTTTATCAGCAATACTTGAGTGCCAATAATAGTTTTTAATGCGTTTATAAGGAAAGGAAAATCATGCGTTTACTTCATACCATGTTAAGAGTGCGAGACCTAGACCGTTCAATTGAGTTTTATACCGAGGTTCTCGGCATGAAGTTGTTGCGTCGGCGTGATTTTGAGCAGGAGCGTTTCAGTTTGGTGTTTGTCGGTTTTAATGACGAGGAAACCGATGCAGTGATCGAGTTAACCTATAACTGGGATGTGGATGACTATGATCACGGTAATGCCTATGGACATATTGCTATTGAAGTGGCGGATGTTTACCAGGCCTGTGAGTCGATTCGGCAAAAAGGCGGAGAGGTGGTGCGTGAGGCTGGGCCAATGAAAGGTGGGCAAACGGTGTTGGCGTTTGTCAAAGACCCTGATGGGTATTTGATTGAATTGTTAGCTTGAAGAGGCTGCTTGGGCCGCAGTGTGTTGACGCGGTTAAAGCTTCGTTGCCACTCGGGGTTGGCTGCGTTAGCTGGCGAGGCTGTGACAGTGCATTTTAGCGAGTAGGTTGATGAGTTTAATTAATGGTAAGCCAACGAGGGCGTTGGGGTCGTCGCCTTCAATTTTATCAAATAAGGCGATGCCTAGGCCTTCTGATTTGAACGCAGCGGCGCAGCCATAGGGTTTGTCTCGGCTAACATAGTCTTCTATTTGCTGGCGCGACAGCGTTCTCATATAGACCTTGCAGATATCAAGATCGATTAGCGATTGCTGGGATTTCGAATCTAGCACGCAGAGACTCGTATAGAAGGTGATGTTTTTGCCAGACGATAGCGTGAGCTGCTTGACACAGTTATCGTGTGAACCGGGTTTGGTGAGCTGTTGGTCTCCGAGCATGGCGACCTGGTCTGAGCCAATAATAAGGTGGTTTGGGAACTGGCTGGATAAGGCTTGAGCTTTTTCTAGTGCAAGGCGTTTAGATAAATCGAGTGGGGATTCACCATCTCGGCTGGCTTCGTTTATATCGGGTGACGCGCAATCAAAGTCACTGAAGAGTTTGTTTAATAGCTCTTTTCTAAAGGGAGAGCTAGAAGCTAATACTAATTTGCGTGAATCTTTCATATAATACACCGATTGAATTTAAGGGTATTTTACCTACTATGAGCAAGACATTACAGATAGAAGTTGATCCTTTATTGTGTGCGAACCAAGAGCGGCGTATTGTTGGGGAGCTTGAATATGGCCAGCTAACACGAATACAGGATGATGTTGAGCCGTCGAGTGGCTCAATTAAGGCCGACTTAATATTTTCACGGATTAGGAAATTTGTTGTTTTAACGGGTCGGATTTCGAGTGATCTCGTGCTACAATGCGCCGCTTGTCTGGAATCGATGGATTTCCCTGTCGACATTGAGGTTAAACTTGCCGTTATTAATAACGAGAGTTTCCTCAGTTTAATACCAGATGGGTATGAGCCTTGTTTGATTGAAGGTGATCGCTTGACGATTAGTAGTGTGGTGGAAGATGAGTTGGTTTTAGTGCTTCCTGACATCGCACGACACGCGGTATGTCCAGTTGAATTACCTAGTAGCAGCGCAAGTAAAGATTTTGTGCTTGAAACGGAAGAGAAGAAAAATCCGTTTGAAGCGTTGAAAAGTTTAAAGAAACATTAATTCTCTGGAGAATTTGAGATGGCAGTACAAAAAAGTAAAAAATCACGTTCAAGACGCGGCATGCGTCGTTCACACGATGCATTATCTGCAAAAACACTATCTACTGAGCCAACAACAGGTGAAGTGCATTTACGTCACCACGTTAGTGCTGATGGTTTCTACCGCGGTGAACAAGTAGTTGCGGATAAAGACTAGTAATTATTGGTTCATTAAATAGGTAAAACTATTACGTTCTTTTAATTAATAAGCAGGGTAGCGTCGAATGTTTAATGCACGGATAACGGGTACTGGCAGCTATTTGCCAGAAAAGATTGTTAGCAATAAAGATTTTGAATCAATATTGGATACCTCCGACGAGTGGATTTATGCTCGCACGGGTATTAAACAGCGCCATGTTATCGCCCCGCATGAAACGACGTCGAGTATGGCAGAAATTGCCGCTAATAACGCCCTGCAAGCGGCAGGCGTTGACGCCTCTGAGATAGACCTGATTATTGTTGGAACCAGCACGCCGGATAGGGTTTTCCCTAGTACGGCTTGCTTGTTGCAAAACAAACTGGGAACGGGTGATTGTGTCGCCTTCGATGTACAGGCGGCTTGTTCGGGTTTTATCTATGGTTTAGGCATCGCCAACCAGTTTATTAAGGCGGGCGGTGCTAAAAAGGCATTGATTATCGGTGCCGAAGCGAATTCTAGAATCATGAATTACGAAGATCGAACGACTTGCGTAATTTTTGGCGATGGCGCAGGTGCTGTTGTAGTGGAAGCCTCTGAAGAAACAGGTATTTTATCCACGCACATGAATTCTGACGGTCAGTATCAAGACCTACTCTATATAAATAATCCCATTAAAGATCAAAAGCAAGATGGTGAGCAGGCGTATATGACCATGCATGGCAACGATGTATATAAAGTTGCGGTGAAAACATTGAGCCGTATCGTCGATGAAACCCTTGAAGCTAATGGTATGGCTAAATCTGATGTAGATTGGTTGATCCCGCATCAAGCCAATATTCGCATTATTAACTCCGTTGCTAAAAAGCTGAAAATGCCGATGGATAAGGTGGTCGTAACGATTGCTGAGCAAGGCAATACATCAGCGGCATCAGTTCCTCTGGCGCTTGATAAGGCGGTTAGGGACGGACGTATCAAACCCGGTGAAACGGTTCTGATGGAAGCCTTCGGTGGCGGGTTTGTATGGGGCTCTGCCTTGGTCAAAATGTAAGTTTAACGATAAAATAAAAAAATCAATAAATTATGTCAACAGACGCAATAGCAATTGTATTTCCCGGTCAAGGATCACAAGCAGTTGGTATGCTTGGTGACCTTTCGACTAACTTCAAGCAAATAAAACAAACCTTTGATGAAGCATCTGAGGCCTTAGGGCGTGACTTATGGGCCTTGGCTCAAGACGGTCCTATCGAAGAACTCAATCTCACACAAAACACCCAGCCTTTAGTGCTTACCGCAAGTATTGCGATGTGGCGTGTATGGCAGGCTGAGCTAAGCATCAGTCCCGCATTTGTTGCCGGTCATAGCTTAGGCGAATATAGCGCCTTGGTAGCGGCTTCTAGTGTTGGTTTTACGGATGCTGTTAAGTTGGTTGAGCAACGTGCAACATTTATGCAGCAGGCGGTTCCACAAGGGGTCGGTTCGATGGCAGCCATTTTAGGACTTGATGTGGCGGTGTTGATTGATATTTGTCAGCAAGCTGCTGGCGATGAAGTGGTTTCTGCGGTGAACTTTAATGCGCCAGGGCAAGTTGTTATTGCCGGTAATACGGCTGCGGTTAACCGAGCCATTGATCTTGCTAAGGAGCAGGGGGCTAAAAGAGCGCTTCCTCTCGCGGTCAGTGTGCCGTCGCATTGTGCTTTGATGCTGCCTGCCGCAGAAAAACTAACGGCTGCGCTGTCTACAGTTGATTTCGCAAGCCCTGAGATAGCGGTTATTCATAATACTGACGTGGCGCAACACGCCGACTCAGCGGCTATTAAACTAGCACTGGCTAAACAATTACATACCCCAGTACGCTGGACGGAAACCGTCGAGTCGCTGGCAAGCAATGGGGTGACGAAGATTGTTGAGTGTGGCCCAGCTAAAGTATTAACCGGCTTAAATAAACGAATTAATAAAACACTTGAACTTCATTCGTTAGGTGATGAGCGTTCATTTAATAAAACCCTAGAGGCATTTTCATGAGCAGTAAAACAATTGCATTAGTAACCGGCGCAAGCCGTGGTATTGGTAAGGCTATTGCGCAACAATTAGTTAATGATGGTTTCTATGTCATAGGTACAGCAACCAGTGAAAATGGTGCACAAGCTATTTCTGATTACTTGGCCGACTCTGGTAAGGGTATGGTGCTAAACGTCACCGATGCAGAGTCTATTGTTACCTTAATCAAAGATATTGCCGATGATGTCGGTACGCCTACGGTACTGGTTAATAATGCAGGTATCACACGTGACAATTTGATGCTTAGGATGAAAGATGCTGAGTGGGATGACATTATCACAACGAACTTAAGCTCGGTCTTTAGAGTGAGTAAGGCTTGTTTACGCGGCATGATGAAAAACAAATCAGGCCGTATCGTGAACATTGCTTCGGTGGTTGGAGTGACGGGTAATGCAGGACAGGCTAATTATGCAGCTGCTAAAGCCGGTATTATCGGTTTTAGTAAATCACTAGCGAAAGAAGTGGGTTCACGTAATATTACGGTGAATACGGTCGCACCCGGATTTATTGATACGGATATGACTAAGGCATTGAGTGACGATCAGAAATCTGCTTTATTGGAAGGCGTGCCATTGGCGCGTTTGGGTGATGCGGATGAGATAGCGCACGCTGTTGCCTTCCTCTGCTCTGATAAGGCAGCTTATATTACAGGGGAAACATTGCACGTTAATGGCGGCATGTATATGAGCTAATGATATTTTAGTTTTTCTTGATTTGTGATGTAAGTCATTGAAATGCTTTAGTTATTTTGAATAATACATGTTGCTTAAGATAGCTGCCGATTGAAAAACTAACAGAAATGTTTAATTTTCGAAGGTTTATTAATATAATACGAACGTCGTAAGTAGGTCTTGCGATCCATAAAATACAAAGGATATAAAAATGAGTAATATTGAAGAACGCGTCAAAAAAATCGTTGCTGAACAACTTGGAGTTAAAGAAGAAGAAGTAACAAACGAAGCTTCATTTATTGACGACTTAGGTGCCGATTCATTGGACACAGTTGAATTAGTAATGGCTCTTGAAGAAGAATTTGATTGTGAAATTCCTGATGAGCAAGCTGAAGGAATCACCACTGTTCAAGAAGCAATTGACTACGTTAACGGTAACGCAGAATAAATCAATTTCTTATTTTCAAGCACGGCTTTTTATTAGGCCGTGCTTGTTTTAGTTTAGCGAGAGAAAATAGTGTCAAAACGTCGAGTAGTAGTAACAGGGTTAGGCTTATTATCACCAGTAGGTGGCAATGTTTCAGAGTCTTGGGACAATATTTTGCGCGGGCAAAGCGGTATCGGGCCGATTACCCGTTTTGATACGACAGGTTTTCCATCAAATTTTGGTGGTGCAGTAAAAAACTTCGATGTTAATGATTATCTAAAACCGAAAGATGCCAAAAAAATGGACCCGTTTATCCATTATGGTGTTGCTGCTGGGATGCAGGCTTTAGATGATTCAGGAATCGAAGTGACCGATGAAAATTCCGAGCGTATTGGTGTTGCCATTGGTGCCGGTATTGGTGGGATTTCTGGTATTGAAGCCGGTTACGCTGGTTTTGAAAAGGGTGGGGCGAGAAAAATATCTCCATTTTTTGTGCCATCAAATATCATTAATATGATTTCTGGTAACCTTTCAATTTTACGTGGTTTGAAAGGGCCAAGCTTTTCTATTGTGACCGCTTGTACAACGGGCGCACACAACATTGGTGATGCCGCGCGTATCATTCAATACGGCGATGCCGATGTGATGGTGGCGGGTGGTGCTGAAATGGCGACTTCGGTTACCTCATATGGCGGCTTTTCTTCTGCGCGTGCTTTATCACGACGTAATGATTCACCTGAAACGGCCAGTCGCCCTTGGGATAAGGATCGTGATGGTTTTGTACTCAGTGATGGTGCGGGTGTGTTGGTTTTAGAAGAGTTAGAACACGCGAAAAAACGTGGAGCGACTATTTATGCTGAATTAGCCGGTTATGGCATGAGTTCAGATGCGTTCCATATGACGATGCCTTCAAAAAATGGTGAAGGTGCTTTCCGCTGTATGCGTAACGCGCTAAAAGATGCCTCATTAAACCCGGAGCAAATCAGTTATATAAACGCTCACGGTACTTCTACACCGGCGGGTGATGCTGCAGAAACCGAAGCAGCTAAACAATTATTAGGTGATCTAGCTTATAAAGTCCCGATGAGTTCAACAAAGTCGATGACTGGACATATGCTAGGTGCCGCAGGCGGTGCTGAAGCGGTATTCTCGGTATTGGCTATTCGTGACCAAGTTGCGCCGCCGACGATCAATCAGTTTACCCCAGACCCTGCGTGTGACTTGGACTATGTGCCCAATGAAGCCAGACAAATGGATATGGACGTGATTGTTTCCAACTCGTTTGGTTTTGGTGGCACTAACGGCACGCTAGTTTTCAAACGTTATTAGTCATAACGAGACTAGGTGAAACTAGCGCTAAGGGATTACGGAGATTTCTCTAGAATTGATCTCCCGTACAGTTATGATTTATTAAGTTGTCATCAGCTCAATCCTCAACGCTACCCCTTTTTATTAGAAAGTCACCAGCTCGATGGAGCTGATAGTGGCTTCGATATCTTATTTGCTTTCCCGGGTGATAGGGTAGAGTGCAAGGAATTAGTCAATAACGATTTCTTTGCACAGCTAGATTCAGCATATGAGGAGAACTTCAAACCAAGTACTGCGGCAGCAGAACACGGTATCCCCTTCAGCGGTGGTTGGTTTTTATTTTTAAGTTATGAACTGGTCGGTGCGATAGAAGACAAACTGTCTGGCATGGCACTCGATAACTTATTACCCGTTGCTAGTGCGGTAAGAATTCCTTTTGCTATTATTAAAAATCATGCCGATTCAAGCTGTTATATGGTGTGTGAATCAGGTCATGAAAAATTAATAGACATGGTCCAGCAGGACCTTCGGCATTTAGATAAGCAGCTACCACTCATTCGCCCACCGGTTAAGCTGGCTGAAGACCCGGCAGAACTTTTCTGTGATGGGGTTGAAAAGATTAAACAGTACTTGATCGAGGGTGATACCTTACAGGTGAACCTCTCGCGACAGTGGCAAGGCGAATTACTCGATAGCTCGAACTACTTGGATCTATATCGCTCGTTAAGAGCGCATAACCCTTCACCTTTTGCAGGACTCGCTTGTTTTGGCGATAGTGTCATCTGTTCATCATCTCCAGAACGTTTGGTTAGTCGTGAGGGTACTACGGTACAAATGCGGCCTATTGCGGGTACTCGTCCACGTGACCCAGATACTGATATTGATGCCGCCTTGGCAGCAGAGTTACTGCAAAACTCGAAAGAAAATGCTGAACACATCATGTTGATTGACCTCATTCGTAACGACTTAGGGCGTATTTGCGAAACCGCGACGGTGAAGGTGGACGAAACCATGTGTTTAGAGTCCTACGCAGCAGTGCACCATATCGTTTCTAATGTACGTGGGGAGCTACGAGAAAAGACTTCCCCGTCGGATATTATTAAGGCTGTGTTTCCCGGTGGTACGATTACCGGCTGCCCAAAAGTCCGCTGTATGGAAATTATTAATGAACTCGAACACGCGCCACGTGGTGCGTATACCGGCTCAATGGGGTATCTGAACCGTAATGGTGATCTTGATTTGAATATTCTAATTCGTAGTTTTACCGTTAATGAGCAAAAAATTCGTTTACGTACGGGTGCGGGTATTGTCAGTGATTCAATGGCTGAGAATGAGTTGGCAGAGACCAGACATAAGGCGCAAGCCTTGTTGGATGCGTTAAATATTCAGGGTGGCTAAGGTGTTAATCAACGGTAAGCAAGGGCACTCAATTGATGTATTGGATCGTGGTTTTCAATACGGTGATGGTTTGTTTGAAACTATTTTGGTGGAAGCTGGCTGTGCTACTTTTTTAGCACAACACTTGAAACGCTTAGCTAAGGGCTGTGTCGCGCTTGGTTTCCCGCCCTTAGATGAAGCGCTGCTGCGCGATGAAATTTCAAGCCTAGTTAAAGCTAAGCAGTCAGGTGTACTTAAACTGATTATCAGTCGCGGAGTGGCTGAGCGTGGATTTTTACCCCCCGTTGAGCCGGATATCACACGGGTTATTTCATTTAGCGAACAGCCTGTTGGTATTAGTCGTGAATTGTCAGACTGTTCATTGATTCATTGTGAAACTCGCTTAAGTCGTCAGCCCTTGCTGGCTGGTATAAAACACCTTAATCAGCTAGAACGGGTGTTAGCCCGTGCCGAATTACGCGGTCAAGAAGGCGAGGGTTTGATGTTAGACGTCCATGATCAAGTTATTGAAGGGATTATGAGTAATCTATTTATGGTTAAAGACAATTGTTTGATAACACCGCGTTTAAGCCATAGCGGTGTGGCGGGCGTTATTCGCGAGTTTTTGCTTGATAAAGCTAACGATGAAGCTATTGCCTGTGAAGTTAAGGATATGGCATTATGCGAGCTTGAAAATGCAGATGAAATTTTTATGACCAATAGCCTTATGCCTGTGCGAGCGATCAATCAATTAGTGACGCCTACAGCGACGATAATTAAATCATCTAGTGGTTTTTCGCAATGGGCGCTGAATGCTATTGCTGATGACATTCAGCGGCAATGTTTGGAGTCTGTTGGATGAGACGATTAATTGCTATAGCGCTGATTGTCGTTAGTTTTTCGCTGGGCTGGTTTTGGATGCTGTACGAGGATTCGGTGAATCATTCGCATATTAGCGATGAAATGGGCTCGGTTTTAGTCAGTGTTGAAAAAGGACAAAACCTAAGGCAAATCATTACTCAGCTCGATCGGCTCGGTGTGGTGGAGGGGCGCTGGTTTGAGTGGTTGGTGAGGTTTGAAGGGGCCGCGAATAAAATACAAGCCGGCGAATACGAGTTCTCCCCCGGTTTAACGCCTAGACAGGTGTTGGTTTTTCTACTGAAGGGCAAAGTAAATCAGTATGCATTTACCATTATCGAAGGGCAAACCTTTAAGCAGCTACTGCTAGAGCTGCAGGCCCACCCAGCGATTAAAAAAACATTACCCGCGAAGGCGACGATGGCGGAGTATGTTGAACAGTTAAACATTGCCGAAAAGAACCTAGAGGGCTTGTTATTGGCGGAAACGTATTTTTTCATTAAAAATACTAGCGATGTTGAGTTAATCACCCGCGCCTACCGTGCCATGCAGGCATTTATTAACCCTGCGTGGCCTAAACGGGACGATAAAGCGGTTATTAATACGGTATATAAGGCGTTAACCCTAGCCTCCATCGTGGAAAAAGAAACGGGGCTGGCCAGTGAACGTAAAGCGATTGCCGGTTTGTTTATTCGTCGACTAGAAATAGGTATGAAGCTGCAAACAGACCCGACCGTTATCTATGGCATGGGTGATAGTTATCAGGGAGATATTCGCTTTAGAGACCTGCGTACTGATACCGCTTATAATACCTATACCCGTTATGGCTTGCCACCAAGCCCTATCGCGATGCCTGGAAAGGCTGCTATTAATGCAGTATTGCACCCAGTAAAAACAAAGCATTTATATTTTGTTGCTAAAGGTGATGGCTCGCACGTCTTTTCTCAAACCCTCAAACAGCATAATGTCGCTGTTAATAAGTATCAGCGGAATAAATAATAATGAAAGCTAAGTTTTTAAGTCTAGAAGGGGTTGAAGGCGTCGGTAAGACGACGAACTTAAAATTTATTGCTGAGTATTTAACCCAAGCTGGAATTAGCGTGGTGACCACTAGAGAGCCTGGCGGAACCCCGATTGCGGAAAAAATCAGAGGGCTTTTATTAGATCATGATGAGGAAGTACTGGCTAATGAGTCGGAACTGTTATTGATGTTCGCGGCGCGGGCTCAACACCTACAGCAGGTGATTAAACCGGCTTTAGCCGCTGGTCACTGGGTTGTGTGTGATCGTTTCACCGATGCCAGTTATGCTTACCAAGGCGGCGGTAGGGCTTTTGGGGTGGAAGATATTGCCTGGTTAGAAGGTTTTGTACAAAAGGGGTTAACGCCGGATAAAACGATCCTCTTGGATTTGCAGGTGGAGCTCGGTTTAAAGCGGGCCGCGAGTCGCAGTACCCCAGACCGTTTTGAGTCAGAGCAAAAAGTGTTTTTTGAAAATGTCAGAGCGGTTTATTTACAGCGAGCGAAGGCAGAACCTGAAAGGTTTTGTGTGGTCGATGCCTCCCATACGGTGGAACAAGTTCAGCAACACATCGCGACCTATCTGGATGAATTATTAAGTCATGGCTGATCAACACGCTGACATCTACCCGTGGTTGTTGGACTATTGGGCTAAATTAAATCGTTACCTGCAGCATGATCGTTTACCGAGCGCCTTAATGTTACACGGCGATGAAGGTCTAGGCTTGGTTGAGCTGGCGTGTGCATTTGCCAATAGGGTGTGTTGTCTTCAGCCGAATGATGAAGGCATGGCCTGCGGGCAGTGTGCTTCTTGTTTATTGTTTAATGCGGGTAGTTACCCCGATTTTTACCACCTGCAGCCGGAAGACGGTAAAAGCACTATTCGCATCGATGCCATTCGCGAATTATCGGCTAACTTATCACTCAGCGCACAATACACAAAACCTCGGGTGGTGCTTATTGATACAGCTGATGCGATGCCACATCAGGCGGCGAACAGCTTACTTAAAACCCTAGAAGAACCGAGTGACAATACTTGTTTAATACTAATAGCGCATAATTTATCGAAAGTGCCGCTGACGATACGTAGTCGCTGCCAGTTGCTCAGTTTAAAAACTATTGACCGTGAGCAAGCCTGTTCATGGTTAGAGCTATCGGGTTGTCAGCAGTCATCCGAATATCTTAGTTTAGCCAATGGTGCGCCATTACGGGCGCAAAACCTTGCGCAGCTGGAGGCGCTAGACAAACAAACCGCCTTGTTTAAGCAGTTAATGAGTGTATTTAACGGCCAGCTAGATCCTTTGTTATTCGCTGAGGCGTGTTTTTCAGATAAAGAACTACCCGTTTTACAATGGCTAATCGCTTGGTTTACCGATGCGCTGAAGTGTGCGCATGGCTGCTCGAGCGAGCACCTTATTAAACCAAGTTTAGCAATGGAGTTGAAAATTTTGACCGCTAAGCTAGACTTGAAGCAGCTTCACCAAATATTAGATAAATTAATGCAATTAAGCGAATTAGAATCCACGCAAGTCAACCAGCAATTGATGTTAGAAGAATTTGCCGTGTTTTGTTATTCCTTATCGCTTACTAAAGGATAACTATGAGTGCCAGTGGGAATGATATGCGTCAGGGGATTTTATCGCTAACAATTAGGGATAAAAATGCCTTATATGCAGCGTTTATGGATTATGTCACCGGTGGTGGTTTATTCATTCCGACCAATAAGAAGTACAAATTAGGTGACGAGGTTTTCATGCTGCTTAGCTTAATGGGGGAAACCGAGCGTATACCGGTAGCGGGAACTATTATTTGGATGACGCCGATTGGCGCAGAAGGTTCACGCTCTAACGGGGTTGGGGTGCAATTTAATGATCAAGACGGTGGTGCCGCCCGCGCTAAAATAGAAACCTATTTGGCGGGAACGGCAAACTCAGGCCGCCCTACACATACCATGTGAGGCTAAGAGAATCTTAGCCATTTACTTGCGGCCTTAAAGGCCGTTTTTTATTTAACTGCAGGTTATTTATGTTTATAGACTCTCATTGCCACCTCGACCGTGTGGATTTAGCGCCATATGGGAATGATTTAGCGACGTATATCGAAGCTACCCAGGCTGACTCACTCGATCATATGTTATGTGTGGCGATTAATTGGGAGGCCTATCCGGCGATGCGGGATTTGGTTGTTAAGCAGCCGATGATCTCGATCTCCGTGGGAGTACACCCAACAGAAGAGGGGGGTTATGACCCTAGCGTAGAAGAATTAGTCGATGTGGCGGTGCGCGATAAGGTGGTGGCGATTGGCGAAACCGGTTTGGACTATGCACGTTTGGAGAATAATAGCGCAGCAATTGAGTGTCAGCGGCAGCGATTTCGTCGGCATATCGCCGCAGCTCGGCAGTGTGATAAACCGTTAATTATTCATACCCGTGAAGCACAAGCCGATACCATTAAAATTATGCAAGAAGAATCCGCCGCCGAGGTTGGTGGGGTGATGCACTGCTTTACCGAAGACTGGTCGATGGCCGAAGCGGCGTTGGCGTTGAATTTTTATATTTCTTTCTCCGGCATCGTCACCTTTAAGAATGCTAAGCAAGTGCAAGAGGTAGCAAAAAAAGTACCAGCTGATCGTTTTTTAATCGAAACAGATTCGCCTTATCTAGCGCCGGTTCCAATGCGCGGTAAACCGAATTATCCCAACTACGTCAAGTATGTGGCCGAAAAAATGGCGGAGCTACGGGGTGTTAGTGTGGAACAAATTGCGGCACAAAGCAGTGCGAATTATGCGCGTTTATTTAACCGTTAAGTTCGGCTGTTGCAGGCGCTGTACTGGGCAGTAACTGCTGAATTTTATCGAGTACGGCGGTTTTCTCTGCCAGTAATTGCTCGGTTTTCTTCAATTGTCGGTTTAGCTTTTGTTGCTGTTGTTTTAAGGTATCAATGGATTGTTTCGCGCTGGCGAGGTCTTTATCTGCCTGAGTCGGGTAATGGCTAGAGAATTTCTGTTGGTAAGCCGATAACAGCTTAGCGACAACATTATCAAAAGATGTTTGACTGAACTCATTTTCTTCAATAAAAGCGTCAAGGTTTTCGCTAAACGGCACAATCTCGCTGCTGAATTGGCGTTTGAAGCTGCTGGCTATTTGCGAATGGATATAGCGTAAAGAGTCTTGCTCGGCGTTGAACTGTGCTAATAACTTTATTGAGGCAGATTCTGCGCTATACAGGCTGCTTGAGTAGCGTTGCTGATAGACTTGCTCTAGGGTGTTAATAAGCTCCCGTATCTCGCTTTTTGGGAAGTTATTTTGTTCCAAGTGCTGATAAAGGTCTCGTGTGGCCGAACCGCTTGTTTCGACTTGTTGATCGATTTCGAGGTGAACTTCAATCGCCTTTAAAAATTCCGCGCGTTGCTGCTCGCTTATTTCATTGTTAGATAATTGATTAATACAGAACGCGGTGGCTTGGGTGAAGTCCATTTCCGGCGCTGGCTCGGTGCTTGAGCGGTCATCGCTGAGTGTGTTGCTGCTGGTTTTCGACTCGCTAAGTAAAGGCGCTTGTGTTGGGTTTAACTGACGCCAGAAATCACTGAACGAGGTCGTTTGTTGGTCTTTAAAACGGTTCTCTATGCTATTGGCGATTGTTTCAAAACACTTACTGGCCTCTGCGTCGGGGTTCAATAGAACGGCGGGACACTGCAGGCTGACGGATGAAATCATCGTCTCATCGGCTTGGATATGTCCTAGGTATGAAATATCGGCGTTGATATATTTTGTTACCGCGGCTTCAAAGCGTTTGTAAATGCTTTGGCCACTGCTGTAGTCCATCGCCATATTGACCAATACATGGGCGCGTTGCTGGTAGTTTGCCCGCTTGAGTACCTTCAGTAAGGAAAATGAATCGGTTAATGATGTCGGCTCGGGGGTAATGATAATAATTGAAAACTGCGAGGCTTTGACGAAGTCTAAAACATCGTCACCAATACCGGCTGCGGTATCAATAATAAGGTAGTCGTACTGTTGCTGTAAGCGGTCGAGCGCGGTTAACAAAATGGATTTTTGCTGATCCGATAAATGTGCGTACTCGGCGATACCGGTAGCGCCGGGTATGATGTTTAAGCCACGTGGGCCCTTAATGGTAATATCGCTTAAGGTTTTTTCGCCGTTGAGCAGGTGTTGTAAGGTGAATTTTGGTTGGATGCCTAACAGGATATTAATGTTCGCCAAACTGGCATCGGCGTCAAAGATACAAACTTTGTTATCTAGCGCGGACAAAGACAAAGCTAGGTTAGTTGCCGTACTGGATTTTCCAACCCCTCCCTTGCCACTGGTCACGGTAATGACTTTGGCTTTATTCAGGGGCTTATTGTTTTTGTTGCCGGAGACTAATTCCATTTACTCTGCATTGCGTTAAAATAACAATTTGATCGACTACTTTATCAAAGTAGACGGTTTATTTCTTTACTAAATGACATCAAAAGCATGAATTCTGACACTCAATCTTTTTTATACCTTATTCGTAGTTTTATCGCGGGTATGACGCTCATACGTCAGCCGGGTCTTCGGCGTTTTGTGATCATTCCCTTATTGATCAATACGGCTTTGTTTAGTGTTGCGGCTTGGCTGTTGTGGTTTTATTTATCGACCGCGTTGGATGCGCTGTTACCGAGTTGGTTAGCGTGGTTGGCTTGGCTGGTCTTACCGTTGTTTTTGCTGAGCGTGTTGAGCATTGTTTTTTATACCTTTACCTTATTGGCTAATATCATCGCGGCACCCTTTTATGGACAATTAGCGCAGGCGGTTGAAGCTCATTTGAAAGGAGGGCACGTTGCGGAGGTGACAAGTGGGTCTTTTTTTCAAGATGCACCGAAAATGTTGGCTTCTGAAGTACGAAGGTTGTCGTATTATTTACTTCGAGCGGTTCCTTTATTGCTGTTAACACTTATTCCGGGAATTAATATAATCAGTTTACCGCTGTGGCTGATGTTTAGTGCTTGGTTTTTAAGCTTTGAATACAGTGCGTATGGACTTGATAATCATCATGTTTTATTTCAGCAGCAAAAACAGATCTTAAATCGAACCAAGCTGAGCACCATGAGCTTCGGTGGGGTCAGCTTATTAGCTACCACGATCCCTGTGGTGAACCTATTTGCGCCGGCTATCGCGGTCGCGGCGGCGACAAAAATTCTGTTTGAACGAGGTGAGTTAGGTTAATTCGGCGTTAAATACGCCCTTATCCAGTGAACTAAGCAGGCAGCTGCTTATTTGATTACTTAGCGGCTTTACGTCTTTGCCAGTGATTTTTACCCGCAGGTAATTGGGGGTATAACCAAATAGAGTGTAGCTGCCATCATCGTTAATATCATGGCTATCTTCCCATAAAATCGAGCAGTGACTGCCTATATAGCTTTGCATGTTTTGTTGTTTGAGATCACTAGCTAACTGATGTAAGGCTTTGCTGCGCTGTTTTTTTAGCTCATTTCTGACTTGCTCGGGCAGCGATGCGGCTTTGGTGCCTTCGCGCGGCGAATAGCTGAAAATATGTAGGTCGGCAAACTGCATTTCGTCGACGAAGGCTAGGGTCTGTTGCCACTCTAGCTCGGTCTCACCCGGAAAACCGACAATAATATCGGAGGTGATATTGAGGTTGGGAACCAGCGCACGTGCTTCCGCGACTAAACTACGAAACTCATCAGTTTTACAGCGCCTAGACATGCGTTTTAATACGGTATCGCTGCCACTTTGCATGGGCAAGTGCATATGCGGCATTAACCGAGGGTTGGCAAATAACTTGAAGAAACCGTTGGGTAAGTCCCAGGGTTCGAGTGAGCCCATGCGAACTCTAGGGATCGTTGTTTGTTCCAAGATGGCTTCGATCAGGCTGTATAGATTGCTATTGGTATCGCTACCATAACCACCGAGGTGAACCCCAGTAATGACCACTTCGCAGATACCTTGTTGCTCGATGCTATTTATTTCTTTGATGATGTCGTCGATGGCCCGGCTTTTCTCATCACCACGGGCAATGGTGACGATACAAAAACTACAGCGATAACGACAACCATCTTGAACCTTGATGAATGCTCGTTGCCGGCCTCTAGAGAATAAAGCAACGGCGTTCGGTTCGGTGGCTATGCTGGGCATCGTCTCTACGCTAAGTTGCTCGATCGTGAGGTCTACCAGTTGGTCTTTTTGTTGATTGTTAACGAGCAAATCTACCCCATCCAGCGATAGCGTTTCATCCTTATTTAAGGTGGCGTAACAGCCGCTAACGACGAGTTTAGCGTTGGGGTTTTTGGTGTGTGTTCTACGCACTAATTGACGTGACTTACGAACCGCACTTTGAGTCACCGCGCAGGTGTTGAGTACTAAAACATCAGGGGCTTGATCTTCTTTTACCAGTTGATGACCACGTTGACTAAAGTCATTAGCCCACGATTCTATTTCTGCTTCATTTAGCCGGCATCCCAGCGTTTTAAGGTGTACTCGCATTGCTTTTAAATTCTTTGACTAGAAAGAGGTATTTTACGCTATTTCGCTTGCTTGCAGATAAAGTCACTAATGATTTGCTGGCAGTTATCGCTGTTCTCAAACAAAATCCCGTGCCTGTTCGAACTGACCCAGTGGTAAGTTAAAAGCGATGGCTCGATAGCGTTGAGCAAAAAACTCATGCTAGATGGGGCAATGACGGGGTCGTTGTCAGCTTGAATAAGCATGACGGGGCATTTAATTTTTTTGAACCTAGTTTTACTGGCGCTGATTAGGCTTAATAATTGGTTCACCGCAGCGATCGGTATGTGCTGGTAGTTAATATGCGGGTGCTCAGGTTTATTGTCTTGGAATGGGAAAAAACCTTCGGTACCGGTCAGCGATTTGATGAGCTTATTACTTGCGTGAGTTATCTTAACCAGCTTGATGAGCGGGTCTTTAAAATCGATAGGGGTTGAACAAGCGCTAACGGAACTTATTTTATTAGCTTTATTGGCGGCCAATATAAGCGACAATAATGCGCCACTGGAAAAGCCGACTAGGTGCAGTTTGCTGGAATAACAATGAGCGATTTTGATTGCTTGCTGTACCGATTGTCGCCAATCTTGCCAGCTGCGTTGTTGTAGATCCCAAGGGTTAGTACCGTGCCCTTTTAACCGTGGTGCGATAACGATGTAACCTTGTTTAGCCAGTTTCTCGGCGAGCGGGCGAATTTCGGCTGGGGTTGATAATAAGCCGTGTACCAGCACGACGCACTCGCCGTTTTGTGGGTCGGGTCGAATAATAAAGGGGAGACCCGATGCAATAATGGAGGCTGTTGGCTGCAGCGCTTGATGTTTTTGTTGTTGGAAGGCTGATAAGTCGGATTGTTGTTCGCGAAGCTCGTCATCGAATAACATCTCTGCAAAGTCGTGTAAGCGTTTATTAAGTTTGAACGATAAACTATCTTGGATGGCTTGTTGCACGGCGTCTATCGGGGCAACTTCATTGGCATAGACCACGAGCGGGTTTTTATGCCGAATGGAATCAAAGGTTGTTTCTGGATTGAGTATCCCGGTGAATTGATAATAAGCACCTTGCCGACTTATTAGCTCTGCGCTGTACATGCTTCTTAGAAACTGATCAAAACTTTCACTGTTTTTAAATAGGATATTACGATAAATATTCGGGTCTTTCAGCGTCTGGTGAACGTTTAGCGAAGGCGTTTTTTGTAGAAACTTACAGCACACGTAGAGTAATTGATGCAGCTTTTTTCGGTTTATATGTACCTTGCCTTCTCGTATAAAGTGAAGCAGCAGGCTGGCAGCAATATGCGCGATATTGATGGTCACTGCGGCATATATAGCATGCATATATTGATCACGAATTTTAAGCGCATTACGGTGGTGGGCGATATTAAAGAGCCGTTGGCCCCAGCTTTCTCCTTTGCGTACGCTATTGAAGAGTTCGGCTAATGACAGGGAAGAATGCTGAACCAATAAAGACGCAACCCTGTCTTCCCAGCGCGACCAATAGTTCTCCACGACGATGGGCGGGCACAGCTGAATATCCATATCGGTTTCTTTCAGTAAAAAATTCCCCTCAATTAATAACTCTTCAGAAATGCGTTGTTTCAAGTCAGTTTGTAGGAAGTCCAAGACTTTAGTGATGGTGTTGCCTTTAACGCGTAGTGGGTAAAAGGTGATGTTGCAGGGGGTAATCAAGGTCTCCTGCTGGCTAATATCAATGAGTTGTTGGGCGTTATTTAGGCCTAGCTCGGTAGCCCAAGCGCTAATTTGTGAGAGTTTTTTATCGCCGGCGAGTTGGCGTACCGATGATTTGAATATGGCCAAGGTGAGTGCAATAAAAGCGGGGCCGGTATGTAGCTCACGGCGTCGATCATCTGAGCGGGAATATATTCGGTAGCGACCTTGTTTGTCCAATACGCGGCGGTCTTTGACGATGCCTCCCTCGGGGAAGGCGACGAGCTTGTGAGCGTGCAGAATATCCTTCGATACGAGATACATTAGATCGTCGGTATCGTTAGCGATGCCGCCAAGATTCATTAAGTAACGGCTGATTAGTTCATCCCCTGAGAACAGTTCCTTAGAGGCGATAGAGCGCGATAATTGGCCTGTTTTTTGGTAAATTATGTATTGCGGAATAACCGCTTCAAAACGTGCAAAGTGGTTAAATAGAAAAATCTGTCCGTCATCTAAGGCAGTCTCATCGCCATGCACTATAATCTTCAGCTTTAGGAATTTAAACAGGACACTCAGTGCTTGGTAGGTCCAGTTAAACACCGTCGGGTCGATGCTACTATTGCCATTGTCGCCGGTGTTGGGCTGCGGTGAATCATCCTTGTTTAAATCAGTGTCGCTCATAAACTCACCGGGTTGGCTTTCATAACTGCGTATTCGTTAAGTATAGTCGACTCCTCGGTTAATATAACGACAGTCAATCCGTGTCATTAGATCAATTAAGGTAGGGTTCATGCTGAGTATTCAAGCGCCAGAGATTAATCAAGTTCACCTCTGGCAAATCGAGTTAAAGCCGCTCGCCGAAGAAAAAACTCTGGCTCGCTCGCTGCTCAGTGAAGACGAATGGCTTAAGGTGAATCGCTTACGTCGGCCAGAGCATCGGCAGCGAGCATTATCGATGCGTATTCAGCTGCGTCTTTTGTTGGCTAGTTACCTGCAGCAAGAGCCGTATAGTATAGAGTTTACCCGTGATCGTTATGGCAAGCCGCAGTTAAAAAATACCCCGCTTTTTTTTAATATTAGCCACTCTCAGGATGCTGCTTTGGTGGCCATCAGCCTACACGATGGGCTCGGTGTGGATATCGAACACTGGCGACCGGTTGAACAAATGGCCGGTATCGTAAAGCGGCATTTTTCGCTGGCGGAAAAAGAGCATTGGAAAACGTTGGCGGCAGATCAGCACGAAGCGGTGTTCTTTCATATTTGGACTTGTAAAGAGGCCTTCATCAAAGCCACGGGGCGAGGACTCGGCATGGGGCTTTCGCGCTGTGGTTTTAATTTATCGGATGCTTATCAACTGGAAGATTGCCCCGCTGAATATGGTCTGCCGGCAATGTGGAGTTGCCTACCGTTAGCACTGGGGGAGCGAGTGAGCGCTGCGGTGATTGTCAGGACTGAAACCTGCCAAGTGTTGAGCTATCGCTTTGAGCCGCAATTCCCACCGCAGATCGTATAATCACTGATAAAATACCCGTCACCTAGACCGAATAGAGAAGTTGCTAAAAATCATGAGTGTATTCCCCCAAACCCTAGTTGAAGCATTAGACCGTAACCAAGACAGCAGTAAGAGCATTACTTACATCAGCGGTCAAGATCAGGAACGTGAGGTGAGTTACCCCGTGTTAAAACAACGTGCCTTGGGTTTGCTGCATCATTTTCAGCAAAAGGGCGCGGCAGAAGGCGATGAGCTGATTATTCATTTAGCCGATAATGAACAATTTATCGATACATTTTGGGCTTGTCAGTATGGCGGTATTGTCGCCGTGCCCTTAGCCATTGGTACCAGTGATGGCCACCGACAGAAGGTGTTTAATGTTTTTGAAAAGTTAGCAACACCGTATATGGCCACCTCTAGAAAGGCCTTGCAGCGCTTAAAGGTGTATGCCGAAGAACACGGTAAAGAAGAGATCTATCAGGCGATTGAGAAAAATTCGATTCGACTGGATCGTATCGAGGACTTTGCTCAGCTGGGTGAAAGCGTTGATATTAAACCTGAACAAACCTCGTTTATTCAATTCTCATCGGGCTCTACTGGTGATCCCAAAGGTGTGGTGCTCACACATAAAAACTTAGTGACCAACCTGAATGGCATTATTGAATGCAGTGCCTTCGATGAAAAAGACAGTTTTTTTGGTTGGATGCCACTCACCCATGATATGGGAATTATTGGTTTCCACTTGACCCCCTTATTGGTCAATATTGATCAGTACATTATGCCAACTGAGTTGTTTGTGCGTAGGCCAAATCTTTGGTTGGAAAAGGTCAGCGAAAAGAAAACGACGATTATTGCATCACCTAATTTTGGTTATAAACACGTGCTGAAGCGCTTTAAGCCGGACAACCAACAAGACTTAGATTTATCAGCCGTACGGTTGATTTTTAATGGTGCGGAACCTATTTCAGCAGACTTATGCCGTGAATTTAATGCCGTGATGAAACCCTTTGGTTTATCCGATACGGCGATGTTTACCGTGTACGGTTTAGCCGAAGCCTGTTTGGTGGTGAGCTTTCCTAAATTACAGCAGCCCTTATCGAGCGTACATATGATCAGAAGCTCTTTGAGTGAAGATGCACCGGCGCAAACGGTTGAACAAGCGAATGAACAAAGTATTGAACTGGTTCGCCTCGGTTACGCAATTACCGGTACCGAATTAAAAATTGTCAATTCACAGGGGCAAGTCGTTGCTGAAAACATTGTTGGTCGAGTGCTGATTAAAGGTGACAACGTAACGGCCGGTTATTACTACGAAGCAGAATTGAATGAAAAACTCATCGATGCAGAGGCTTGGTTAGACACCGGTGATCAGGGTTTAATCAACGAAGGTCAGCTGGTATTAACTGGTCGTACTAAAGACCTTATTATTGTCAACGGGCAAAATTATTATGCACCCGACCTAGAGTCTGTGTGTGAGGGCGTTAATGGCATAGAACTCGGTAAGGTGGTGGTTTGTGCAGTGCGAGATCCTGCGGAAGCCGTCGATGAACTGATCGTTTTTGTATTGCACCGTGGGCAATTGGATGCGTTCGAAGGGGTTATCGTCGATGTTCGTCGCCAGCTGAGTGAACAATCTGGTTTAGACGTAGCCCATGTGTTGCCGATAAAAAATGTTCCGAAGACGACCAGTGGCAAGGTGCAGCGTTTCAAATTGGCGGAGCAGTTCAGTGACGGTGAATTTGATGAGAAAATGGCCGAACTACAGGCCTTAACGACTCAACAGTCTGAAGCTTCCAGTGCGGCGGGTAGTCCAATTGAGCGTGTATTATTGGAAATTTGTCATGACGTGGTGGCAGATCAGAAAATAACCCCGAGTGACAATATTTTTGATATTGGCACTAGCTCATTAAAACTGGCGCAAATTCACGAAAGAATCGATGAGCTATATCCTGACCTAGTGGAATTAGGCGACTTTTTTGATTACCCAACCATTGAAGAACTAGCGAGTTTTATTGCTGGGAAAGTTAGCGAATAAGAGCGTTCTTTATTCGTATATACCGCGTTTACGTTTCCACTTACGGTTAGACCACATCCAATCTTCGGGTTGCTCGAGAATCATTTTCTCTAGCGCCCGAGCATATTTCTCGGTTAGGGCGTAACCCTTCTTTTCATAAGGCGCTTGCGCAAGCTCTTCAAAATAGACTTCATATTGGCCTAAACCTAGGCGGCGCATACCGACAAAAATGGCGGGGTACTTTGTTAGTTGGGCAATTTTTTGCGCGCCAACGGCAAATGAGCTGTCTTGGTTTAAGAAGGTTGTCCAATACTTTTCTTCTTTGCGCATCGGCGATTGGTCGGCGACCATCGCAAAACCACGTACTTCTTTGCGGCGCTGCATGATCTCCATTAAGGCGTTTTTATTGGGAATAGGGCGTGCATTAAAACGTGAACGCGACTTCTTCATATGCTCATCCACCGCAAGGTCGTGCAGCGGTTTGTATACGACGTCGATAGGAAACGGTAATTGCAGGCTACAAGCGGCCAGCAACCACTCCCAGTTACAATGGTGCGCGGCGAGCATTAATATCGATTGATTATTATCGGCGTATTGTTGGATGAGTTCGGGGTTTTTAATGCTGACGTGGCGTTGGATCTGTTGCTCGCTTAAATCACCGCATTTGATCGCCTCCACCATCACATAAACTAAACGTTTAAAACACAGCTTCGCCATGCGTTGTAACTCAGCATCAGACTTCTGCGGAAAAGAATTTTGCATATTGGAGAAAATCACATTACGCCGTTTTTCCACCAAATAATAACCCAATAGGTAAATGGGGTAGGCTAAGGCATACAGTACAGGTAGCGGGAACTTAGCGAGTATCGGGTAAAGTTTGGAAACGAATGATTGGCGGTTTTTGGCCATATTGGCGACTTCAAGTTGATCAATGTAGCCGCCCATTCTATCAAAGCTAAGGGTTCTGACGGTAGTTTTGTCTTAGCCAAAAAATAAGTAGCCGAGCAAAATGGCGACGATAATTCCCGCCAAATCGGCGATTAAACCGCAGGCCAGTGCGTGCCGGGCATTTTTAATGCCGACGGCGCCAAAATAAACCGCCAATACGTAAAAGGTCGTTTCGGTGCTGCCTTGTACGATAGAAGCGAGCCTGCCGGCAAATGAGTCGGCACCGTGGATTTGCATGGTTTCAACCATCATCGCGCGAGCGCCACTGCCACTGAGTGGTTTCATGAAGGCGGTGGGGAGGGCGTCAACGAAACGTTCATCGATAGCAAATATTTGCAGTGCCGAGCGTAAGGCTTGCAGGATCAAATCCATCGCGCCACTGGCCCTGAATACACCGATTGCCACTAACATCGCAACGAGATAAGGAATAATCATCACCGCGGTACTAAAACCTTCTTTGGCACCGTCAATAAAGTGTTCATAAACATTGATTCGGCGTTTTAGTGCACCGGCCATAAACAGGATGATTAAACTAAAGATAATGAAATTACTTAGCAGCGCTGACTGCTGTTGCATGGTTGCTTGGTCGAGTTGTGAAAAGTACCACAGAGTCGCACCGATGAAACCGCTAAAGCCCGCCAAATAAGTGAGAATAACGGGGTCGTAGAGTCGAATACGTTGCACACTGGCGACGGCAATAAGTCCAGCAATGGTCGAAGCGTAGGTGGCTATTAATATGGGTATAAAGACATCGGTCGGGTCGGCTGCCCCCATTTGTGCGCGATAAGTGAAAATGCTTAAGGGGAATAAAGTAACGGCCGAGGTATTGATTACTAAGAATAAAATCTGTGCATTACTGGCGGTGTCTTTGTTGGGGTTGAGCGTTTGCAAGTGCTGCATGGCTTTGATGCCTAACGGGGTGGCTGCGTTGTCTAGGCCTAACATATTGGCCGACAAGTTCATCACCATCGCGCCAAGCGCAGGGTGTTTATCCGGCACATCGGGCATTAAACGCCTTAGTAGCGGGCTTAAAAAGTTTGTTAATAGATCAATGAAACCACTTTTTTCGCCTATTTTCATGATCCCCATCCAAAAACATAACACCCCTGTGAGTCCTAGTGATATTTCAAAGGCTGTTTTAGACAGGGTGAATGTTGCGAGAGTAATGTCATTAAAAATGGCACTATTGCCCAACATAAAAAACTGATAAAGCCCGCTCAGGAAGGCGATGAAGAAAAAGCTGAGCCAGATAATATTTAGCATAGAATAAAGACGATTTTAACCGTCATCATAATTTCACATCACTCGCTTATGCACAATACAAAAATGCGTCGAAATAAACAGCTACAGGGCTTACTGGATATCGTCGCGGAGCTACGCGATAACGAGACCGGCTGTGAATGGCATTTGGCGCAAGATTTTAATAGCATCATGCCGTATACCTTAGAAGAGGCTTATGAGGTAGCTGAAGCGATTGAGCAGCAAGATATGCCAGCCTTACGGGATGAATTGGGTGATTTGTTATTTCAAGTGGTGTATCACTCACGCTTAGCCGAAGAGCAGCAGGCATTTAATTTTACGGATGTGGTGGAGGCCGCGTGTGAAAAAATGCTGCGCCGGCATCCACATGTTTTTGAATCGGCGATAGCGAGCAAGACGCCGACATGGGAACAATTCAAGCGAGTCGAAAAAAAATCAGCCGGACAGCAAGGTGTGCTCAGCGGTGTAGGGTCTAAACAGCCGGCGATGAGACAGGCTGAGAAATTACAAAAACAAGCATCCGCGGTAGGTTTTGACTGGGATAATCTGCAAGACGTAGTGGATAAACTCGATGAGGAAATTGCTGAGTTGAAAGAAGAGATTCAGCAGCGTAACCAACCACGTATAGAAGAGGAATTTGGCGATGTTTTATTCAGTTGTATCAACTTAGCGAGGCACCTAAAGGTTAATCCTGAGGATAGTTTAAGACAAACCAATCGGCGTTTTAGTGCGCGCTTTGAGTATATTGAGCAGGCGTTAAAAGGTTCAGCTTTAAGCTTCGAAGAGTGTAGTTTAGCCGAGTTAGACCACTTATGGGAGCAGGCGAAAAAGGCCGAGTTATAGCGGTGGAGCGACTCGTTAGCCCCCGTAGGCTGAAAAGAATTATGGATATTTTTATTGCTTTTAGTATACTCAAGGTTCAGCGGAGTTAAAAGTAGCACGTTATTTGCGTGTTTTGGCTTTAAGAAAAACAGTTAACCAGCTGATTTATATTGTTTATTTAACTAAAGGATGAGAGATGTCAGAGAAAGTGAAAGGTATTGTGAAATGGTTTAATAACTCAAAAGGTTTTGGGTTTATTCAACCAGATGCAGGCGGTGAAGATGTATTTGTTCATTTTAGAGCAATACAAGGCGATGGGTTTCGTACGCTAAAAGAAAATCAAGTTGTTGAGTTCACTATTACCAAAGGGGATAAGGGACTACAGGCTGAAGAAGTAACAGGTTTAGAATAATGATTTAGCGGCTAGTGACGGAGAGTCACTAGCCGCTAATATTTTTTAATGCTAGAAACTCTAGCGGTAAGTGTCGACCACATAGCGCTCGACGATTGCTTGAAACTGTCGAGCAATATCATCACCCTTCAGGGTGACATCTTTTAAACCATCTATATAAACAGGTGCGACGGGTTTCTCCCCAGTGCCGGGCAAGCTAATGCCTATATTGGCATTTTTACTTTCTCCTGGGCCATTGACCACACAGCCCATAACAGCCACCTTCATATTTTCTACCCCAGGGTATTGGTTTTTCCATACGGGCATTTGATGACGTAAATAGGATTGTATGTCTTGCGCTAATTGCTGGAAATAATCGCTGGTGGTTCGGCCACAACCGGGGCACGAGATAACTTCGGGGGTGAAAGCGCGTAAGGACATCGACTGTAATATTTCTTGCGCGACGATGACCTCTTGACAACGATCGCCACCTGGCTCGGGGGTTAATGAAATACGAATCGTATTGCCGATACCTTGTTGTAATAATATCGCTAAAGCGGCAGTGGACGAGACAATGCCCTTACTACCCATGCCGGCTTCGGTTAAACCTAGGTGTAGAGGGTATTCGCATCGAGATGCTAGATCTTGATATACCGAAATAAGGTCTTGAACCCCGCTCATTTTGCACGATAGGATAATTTTATCCTTTGCTAAACCGAGTTCGATGGCTTTTTCTGCGCTTTCGAGTGCGGAGGTGATCACTGCATCGTGCATAACCACCAGCGAACCGCGTGGAATGTCGGCGCGTGAGTTCTCATCCATTAAGCGAGCGAGTACAGATTGATCTAAACTGCCCCAGTTGACGCCGATGCGGATAGGCTTGTCGTATTTAATCGCAAACTCAATCATTTGGGCAAATTGAGGGTCGCGTTTACTGCCGCGGCCGACGTTACCCGGGTTGATGCGGTATTTTGCCAGCGCCTGTGCGCAGCAGGGATATTTTTCTAGCAGTTTATGCCCGTTAAAGTGAAAATCTCCCACTAAGGGGGTGTCGCAACCCAATTGATCGAGCTGCTGCCTGATGGTGGCTACGGCGGCGGCAGCTTCCTCGCTGTTGACCGTGATACGCACTAACTCCGAACCTGCTTTGGCCAATTGCATCACTTGTTCGACGGTTTTAGCAATATCGGCGGTATCGGTATTAGTCATCGACTGAATAACGATGGGGTGCTGATGGCCAATAGAAATAGAGCCGACCTTAACGGTAATTGAATTTTGCATGGGGTTTTTAGCCGTGCTGATCATTAGAGCTCGATATTATATCTGTTTCCTTCCTGTTTTTAGCAGCCAATCAACGAAGGAATAGTAATTGGTTAGTTGAATAATACAAATCTTGGGCTAATATTTAGTAGGGTCTAAATACAAAAATAATTAAAACGACTTAGTTTTGGAGATCGGCAGCCTATGGTGATGTATTCTCGGATTCAAAAATTACGCTGCTTAGTTAGCCAGTGTTTACTGATTGTTACACTCACATTTTATGGCTCCGTGCTGTTTGCTCAGGAGGAAATTTTAGTGGGCATGAGTGGCGATATGTCTGGTTTAAGTGCCAATATTGGCTTAGAAATGAAACGAGGCCTAGAACTGGGTTTTGCTGAAATTAATGCCTCGGGTGGGGTGCAGGGTAGGCAAGTTCGTCTATTAGCGCGTGATGACGGTTATGTGCCGTTAATTGCAGCGAGAAATGTACGTCAGCTCATTGACGAGGAGCACGTCACTGCTATTTTGGGAAGTATTGGCACGCCAATGGCGATGTTGACGGTCCCCATCGTCAATAAACGAGGTGTTTTAATGTTTGGTTCGTTTACGGGCGCATCGGTGTTAAGGCAGGATAATGTCGGCTGCTGTGTCTATAACTATAGGGCGAGTTATAAGCAGGAAATTGGCATGATGCTTGATCATATTTTAAAAAGTGGCATAAAACCGAATGAAGTTGCGCTGTTAACACAGAAAGATGCATCAGGAGATACCACATACGATGTGGCGATCGAAAAGCTCAAAGAGTATGGGCTTGAAAATACAGACCCGTTGTTACATACGCGTTATAGAAAAAACACCCATAATATAGAACAGTCAGTGGCTGATGTGTTGACTGCAACGGTTGCCCCTAAAGCGATTATTATGATTAGTACCTATGGTGCATCGAGTGCCTTCATCAATTTATTGAAGACGGAATTGCCAAATCTCAAGTACTATCACATCTCATATACTGGCAGCAAATCGTTGGCTGAGTTACTGGAAAAGGATACGGATGGGATTTACACCACATCAGTTGTTCCTCATGTGAACGCTGATAATCCGATTACTAGACAATATCGCGAGTCGTATGTAAAACAGGGGGGCGCAACGGACTTTAGTGCAACCTCCTTAGAGGGTTACATCGTGGCAAAAATATTTATTGAAGTACTTCAGTCTATACCGGGTGAGATAAATAAAGCGTCGATCCTAAGGGCCATTGAGGTCATTGGGCCGCTACAGACAAGTACTGGTCCAGTACCCTTGCTGTTAAAACAAACGAGCCGGCAAGCTAGCCAAGCTATTTGGTTGCATCAACTTGTGGATGGAGAATTTAAGCAAATAGCCGTTAACTACGACAGCCAATGAGAATGTCGTTGATTGACAAGCTGAAGAAAAAGATTAAGCTCAGTCTGCACGGGCGTTCGATAAAAGAGCTTAGTAAGCTTGTCGTTAATATACTGGTGATCGGCAGTGCCTTAACGATGCTGACCTATGTTTTGACTAATCGTTTGGTTTCACACTACCACGATGTTTTTACCGCTGAGGTGTTGCCTATTATTGCCTTGCAGAGAGATATTGAAGCGGATTTGGTTAATTATGCGATGCTTGAGTCTCGTATTAGGCAAAGCAAGGGGGCGGCGGGAGCACCCGTGGCTATGGCGCAGCTTACTGTTAATACCCGTCAACACCTCAATACTTTATATGGCCTAGTGCAGAATAACCCCCAATTATTAGCGATAAAGTTAAGGCTTGATGAACGTTATACGGTGTTAGCGGATCAGTTAATCAGCCTGCACCATTTACAGCTTAATAAACTCAGTAGTATGCAAAAACTACGGGGCTTTAGGCGGGATACTCAGCTTGCAGTTGAGGCATTGATTATTTTAAGGGAGGGTTTTAGTGGCAAGGTTGCGCTGATGGATGTGATGAATCAGCGCTCAAATAGGTCGATCAATCATGAATTACACAGTGCCGACTTAACCCTAGGAATGAAGCTGGCCGAGCTGACAAATAATATTTCTATATTATTGTATGTCGATAATATAGATCAGTTACTCGAGATCAATAGCCACGATCTATCACAGAACTTGGCGCAAGTAAAAAAAGCGATCGAAAGAGTAAAAAAAATAAGTGAAAACCATCATGATTTGCAGCTTCAGGTTGTGCAGTTATCGGCTAATTTAGCGGTGGTGACGGCGTTATTATCGGATGATGCACCGTTAGCTAGCCTAATAATGGAACAGTTTTCGAATGATGATCGCTTAGCTGAAGCATCAAAAACATTTAAAAATGTGTTGCGGTCAATTCAGGGTGAATTGACCGGTATGTATTCAATTAGTGAAATACTGGTTGCTGATAGCATTGAAACGAACGAGGAGCTCTCAATGTTGAGTTCCTTATTCTTATTCGCCTTATTGACTGTTTTTATATTTATTCTAGCCGTGTTGATCATGGTTATTACTCGACAAATAACCGTTCCTATTGAAAGCTTGAATAACACCATGAAGCGACTGACCCGTGGCGAGTTATCAGCGCGTCTGCCCTTAGAGGCGGGAGTGACGGCTGAATTTAAATCGGTATGGGAAGGGTTTAATGGCTTTGTTGGCAATAATGAAAAAGTGATTCAAGAGCAGGAAATGATTATTGATAACGCGGATATTGGCATCGCTTGGTTACGTGAGCGTCAGTATGTGCGGGTGAATAATAAAATACTGTCGATGTTCAACTACACGAAGGAAAATTTTCTTGGGCAGAATAGTTTGTTCTTATACCCAAATAAAGACGCTTATTATGAATTAGGTGATGAAGCATATCCCATTCTTTATGCTGGAAAAGTTTATCACGGCGAGCAACGCTTAATGCGCGCAGATGGCTCGGTGTTTTGGTGTAAGTTATCGGGGAAAAGCACGGGACTTGGTGATGCTAAGGACTCAATTTGGTTGTTTGAGGATGTCACAGAACGAAAACTTGCGGAAGAAAAGTTATATCAGTTAGCCAATTACGATGCGTTAACTACGTTACCGAACCGGAGTTTGTTTTATATTTATTTAGATGAGGTTATCGCCAGAAGTAAGCGTAACGGGCATGAGTTTGCGTTATTTTTTATAGACCTCGATCGTTTTAAGCATATCAATGATTCATGGGGACATGATGCTGGGGATGTGGTGCTTAAAGAAATTGCCCAGCGGGTGAAAAAAGTTGTTAGAGAATCAGATGTAGTCGCGCGGTTGGGCGGCGATGAGTTTACCTTGATTATTAATGACCTAAAGGATACGGATGGGCTTGAGCGAGTTGCACGTATTGTTTTGCGAGAGTTAAGTCGAGTTATTCTATATCACGGAAAGGAATTATTTGTGGGTGGAAGTATTGGTATTAGCCAATTTCCTATGGATGCACGGGATCGTGGCGGCTTATTAAACTGTGCAGATTCGGCGATGTATATAGCGAAGCAGTCAGGGCGTAATGGTTTTTGTTTTTATTCCACAGAAATAGGCGTTAATGGAGAGAAATTCGCCGAGCTTTCACAGAGCTTGAGAAAGGCAGTAGAACACGGGCAATTTGAACTTCACTATCAGCCAAAAATAGATATGCGTACGCGTGAAATGATAGGCTTAGAAGCCCTTATACGCTGGCGTAAACCAGAGGTAGGTCTGGTTCCACCATTTGAATTTATCCCGGTACTTGAGGAATCGGGTTTGATGGTGGAGGTGGGTGAATGGGTGATTTTTGAAACCTGCCGAGCAATTAAGAGCTGGTTAAAACAGGGGTATAACCCTGGAAAAGTAGCGGTTAACCTATCTGAGCGGCAATTTGGCAATAACAAATTACTCGATACGATTCAATGCGCTATAGATAAATTTGATATACCCGCTGAGCATCTTGAGCTTGAAATTACCGAAAGCTTGATGATGTCGGATGCTGATTTAACTATAAACACCTTGGCGCAAATTAAAAAAATGGGTATTGATATCGCGATGGATGATTTTGGCACGGGCTACTCATCACTGGTTTACTTAAAGCGTTACCCGATTGATATTTTGAAAATAGACCGGGCTTTTGTCAAAGACATCAATGATGATGCCAATGATGCGGCGATCGTCAATGCGATTATCACCTTGGCTAAGCAGTTGCAGCTGACCGTCGTTGCAGAGGGTATCGAAACGGAGGCCCAATATCAGCACTTAAAAGCCTCGGGTTGTGACATTGCTCAAGGGTATTTGTTTAGCAGGCCGGTTGAGTTTAAAGGCGTATCGGAGTTGTTAGCGAAGGGAGAGCCTTTTTAAATTAATGAGGCTTGGCTCAACCTTCATTAGCCATTGCGCGCGCCGTGAGGGTTTTATAACTCAAAAAAACGATCGACCAGCGCAAACGCACGGTCTATTACCGCATTGGGGGTATAAAAGTGTGCTGAAAAACGGATTCCGCCCCCGCGTTTGGCGCAAATAACGCCATGTTCGGTTAAATAGCGAAATAACTCATCGAGTTTCGCCTCAAGCGTATTGAAAACAACAATGTTATTGCCATCGGGATCGGCTTGGGTGAGTAGCTTTAGTTGCGGCTGCTGTTGAACTTTGTTGATGATGTAATCGGCGCGTGAAATCACGTTTTTTTCAACGCTAGGCATGCCTATTTCAAGTAATAGACTAATGCTGGCTGATAGCGCATGAATGCTTAGCATATTGGGGCTACCGCATTCAAAACGTCTAGCTGAAGCGGCCGTTTCCCATAATGGGTTGTCGTAATTACCCATGTCTTCAACCATATGCCAGCCAAACTGAGTTAGCTTGAGTTTATCCATGGTTTGTTGTCGGCAATAAAAAAAGCCTAGGCCTTCAGGCCCGAGCAGCCACTTATGTCCATCAGCCATCATAAAATCCGCTTGGTAGCGCTGAACATCAACCTCAAATGCACCCACTGACTGGATGGCATCAATACAAAATAGCACCCCTTTTTGTTGGCAAGCTTCACCTAAACGTTCTAGGTCTACCCGTAAACCCGAAGCGTACTGTACCGAGCTTATGGTTAGTAAGCGGGTATTAACATCAATTTGCTCAATCAGCTTAGCTGTTGGATCACTGGTGTTTTTTAAGGGTACTTTTTTAACAGAAACACCTTGTTCGGCCAGTGACTCCCACGGAATCATATTCGATGGGAACTCCTCATCACTGGTTACAATATTGTCGCCAGCGGACCAACTTAGGCCATAGGCAACAAACGATAGCGCTTCGGATGTGTTTTTAACGAGGGCAATTTCATCGGCTGAACTGGCATGAATAAGCTCAGCTAATTGGCTTTTTAGACGGGATTCAACCTTTAGCCAGTTAGCGTATTTTTTGGATCCCATCGTGACGTTTTCACGACAAAACTTATTAACGGCTTCTTCGGTGCGGACAGGCCAGGGTGCAACGGCTGCGTGGTTAAGGTAGATAACATCATCATCCAAATTAAATTCATTACTAAAGTTGCTATTCATATCGCTAGGCCGGGAGCTTAAAAAAATATTTTAGCGTGTTTTAATTCTATAAGCGAAGGCTGTCGATAATTAGCAGGGTATTAATTGATTCGCTCCCCAGATAAGGCTAAATTAAATGATTCTTCGCTAAAGCTAAGTTTTAACTAACGACTGTTTGATTTATAGCTTTATCGTGTTACCCTCTAGGCAGCTTTTCTACATAGCACATTGGCTAGCTTGTTTGACAGCCATGTCAGCAAACTTACGAATTAGTACTGGGAAAGTTTGTAAATAAAAATACTTTATAAATAGATGATGTTAGGAGATATTGATGGGAATGAAAGCAGGAGTTAAACAAGCACTTGTTTGCGGTAGCGCAGTGTTACTGGCCGGTGTGGCTGGGGCAGCCTTTGCTAAGACAACAGCAGACGAGTTTGCTAAATTGGGTATTAGCGGTACGGAATTAACACCTGCCGGTGCTATTCGTGCAGGTAATGCAGAAGGAACTATTCCAGAATGGAAAAATGAGCCGATTGCAACGCCAGCAGATTTTAAAGCAGGTGATTACCATGCAGATCCATTTGCAGCGGATAAGGTGCTCTTTAAAATTACAGCGGCTAACTATAAAGAGCATGCTGATAAGTTAACGGCTGGTCAACAACACATGTTTGAGACCTACCCTGATTACTTTATGAATATTTATCCAACAAGGCGCTCAGCTGTCTTTAAACCGTATATTTATGATGCCGCATTGAAAAATGCAAAAACTGCCGAAGCGGTTGTTGGTGAATCAGGTGGCTTGGGTTATAACAATGCACGTGCAGCATGGGCTTTCCCTGTTCCTCATAACGGCAACGAGGCGTTCTTAAATAACTTAACACGTCCATTAGTGCCTTGGCTGAATTCTTACGAAACGACTATTCCTGTTACTTCATCGGGTGACTACGTTGTTAATAAACTGAATATTCAAACCAGAAATAAATGGAGTGATCCTGAAATTTCAGATGCTGATTTTGATAAAAATGCAGATGGCTTACGTTTTTACCAAACAATCATGGCGCCAGCAAAAGTTGCCGGTCAAGTATTGCTAGTAAGAGATCCGCATGATACATCTTCAGTTCAGCGTAAAGCTTGGGTTTATAGCCCAGGGCAGCGTCGTGTAAAACGTGCGCCACAGGTGTTATACGATAATCCTTTAACAGCGAGTGATGGCTTGGCAACAACCGATCAAAAATGGGGCTGGAATGGTCCAACTGATCGTTTTGAATGGAAGCTAGCGGGCCGTAAAGAGATATATATTCCTTATAACGCCTATAAATTGCATGATAAAGATGCGACACCTGATAAGGTTATTACAGCGGAAGGTCGTTTAAACCAAGACTATTCACGTTATGAATTACACCGTGTATGGGTTGTAGAAGCGACCTTAAAAGAAGGTACTAACCATGCTTATGCGCGTCGTACTTTCTTCTTAGATGAAGATTCATGGTGGATTATGGCGGTTGATGGCTATGATCGTCGTGATCAAATCTGGCGCTACTGGGAATCTCATGATGTTAACTACTACGATGTAGCTTTCATGAATGCAGCTGCTGAAGTTCAATATGATATGCAAGCCGGTCGTATGATTGCCTTGATGTGGGATAAGGATCATGGTCCTGATTTCGCTTGGAGAGCGGGTGATAAGCATTACACACCTTCAACAGTCAGACGTAACGGTATTCGTTAAACTTTTTTATCGTTAATTAAAATGGCTGGGTTTAACCCCAGCCATTTTTTTTGCGCGAAATAAATGTAAATAGCTTGGCGTGATGAGTCGCGTGTTTAAATTTAATGGTTGTTATCTAGGAGGGTAACGACGGTTGCATGTGCGTTATTGAGAGTAGCTAAGGGCTGTGATTTCATGGGTGATATAAGTTTCTGGGGTGTTATTTGTTGCTAAATAACAACGTTTTTTTATTAAGCTTTTGTTTTGCTCGAACTTCTTGTAGGTAATTTATGTTGCTGCTGAGAGGGTTTCTCGCATGATTTAAAGCGTTTTTTGCGGTAAATAAGATCATTTCGCTTGTTAATATCGATCATTCTCCCGATTGACCAAACAATTGTTCGGTTTATTGTTGTTTTCTAACTATTGTTATTTTTTTACAAAAATAACTGTGTTAAGGTTGTTTAGCTTAAAAAAGGAGAGCAAATGAAAACGACAAAAAATAATTTTAATAAGCGTCAACGCTTAAAAACAGCGGCTAAGGTGGTAACACTAGCAGCAGCAGCTACACTGTCATCTCAGGCAGCGGCATTTCAGCTGGATTTTGATAACCGAGAAATGACGGGTTATGTGGATACGACGGTATCGCTTAGTACAGCGATGGCACTTACTAATGCCAATGGTCGTAACACATCGTCTGCCAGTGGTAGACAAAATATCTTTGATAACTCAGGCGATATTTACAGCGCGCCTTTTAGCGTGTTAACCGATGTGGGCATTAATTATCGCGATATGGGTTTCTTCGCTCGTGCAGGCTATGTGTATGATTTTGCCTTAATGGATGGGGCGAATGCTTGTAGTTCTGGCACATGCAATGAAGGTCCTGTAGCAGGTCAAATGGATGGGATTTCTGAAGAGGCTCGTGAGGAAGCCAATCGCTTTAGGCTATATGACTTCTTTGTATATAAGAACTTTGATATCGACGGGCGTGGTTTGAATGTTCGTGTAGGTAAACAAGTAATTAACTGGGGTGAAAGTAATTTCGCCGGTGGTGGTATCACTCAAGCAATTAACCCTGTTGATTTAGGTAAGGCTACAACGCCGGGTTCAGAAGTGAAAGAGCGTTTATTACCGCAAGAAATGGTTTATGCGAACTATGAACTGTCCGATACGATGAGTCTGGAAGCATTTTATATTTGGAACTGGCGTAGAACTGAGTTTTTACCTGTAGGTACATTCTTTAGCCCATTTGATTATCAGGGCGAAGGGGATAATCCTCAGTTAGCTGGTCGTACAAATGTGGCATCTGATAACCCAGATCGTGGTGGTCAGTACGGTATCGCGCTGCATACTATTCTAGAAGATTTTGATGAAATGGACTTGGGTTTCTACTACACCAGAACGCATGCACATTTACCGTATATGCAAGCCTTTACTAACAATACATACCGTACCGTTTATGCTGAAGATCAAGATACCTATGCTGTATCTCTAAATGGTGAAGTGGGTAGTACCGGTATTTCTTTCCAAACAGAATTAAACTATAAGCCTGATTTTTGGGATACCCGTGCATGTACAAACTCACATGGTTTAGTGGCTCCGTCAGTATATCCAGATACAACACCTAAAGCAGGTTGTGGTATTGAAGCTGCGGATGTAACAACCTTGTTAGGTGCGATGACTTATGTCGGCGGTAAGCCGTTGTTTGGTGCTGATAAACAAGCTTATATTATAGATATGGCAGCTGTTTGGATTAGTGGCTTGGATCACCCTAATGTTGGTAAGCCTCATGTTGAAGGTGTGGATCAATTAGATCGTGATGTTAATGATTTCGCATTTGGTTATACAGCGGTTGCTTCGTATACCTACAACAACTTGTTCTGGAACTTAAACGTGAATCCAGTGTTTGTTTTCAGACATGATGTTGAAGGTAAGATGCCGTTCAATAATGGTGCGATGACTGAAGAGCAGCGCATTATTAAAGTTGGCGTAACCTTTGATTACCAAAGCACGATGTCACTTAATGTCGCTGCCACAAAATGGGTTAGTGAAGATGGTACGTGGGGAGATAGAGATAACGTAGCGGCAACATTTAAATATAGTTTCTAACGGAGTCTTATATAAATGAAAAAAAACACAATGAAAAAATCTGTTGTTCTTGCTAGTGCTTTTGCACTGGCAGGAGCCACTGGGGCCGCTTTTGCTAAAGTATCTGGCGATGAGCTTGCGAAATTGGGTGTTGAGGGTACTGAGCTAACACCCGCGGGCGCTATTCGTGCTGGAAATGCTGAGGGTACTATTCCTGAATGGAAGAATACGCCTATTACTGCGCCAGCCAGCTTTAAAGCGGGTATGTATCACCCTGATCCATTTGCTGATGATAAGGTGTTGTTTAAAATTACCGCGAGTAATTATAAAGAACACGCGGAAAAGCTAACGGCCGGTCAGCAGCATATGTTTGAAACATATCCTGACTTCTTTATGAATATTTACCCATCAAGACGTACGGCGGTATTTAACTCATATGTGAATGAATCAGCGATTAAAAATGCGGAACAGGCTGAGCTTTCTTTAGGTTCAACCGGTGGTTTGGGATATACCAATGCGCGTGCAGCATGGGCGTTCCCCATTCCTAAAGACGGTAATGAAGCGTTTACTAACAACATTACCCGTCCGCAGTTGCCTTGGCTTGATTCTTATCAAACAACGATTCCAGTGACCTCTTCAGGTGACTATGTTGTTAATAAGCTTAATATTCAGATTGGTAACCAATGGAGTGATCCAACGATTGCTGATGCAGATTTTGATCAGAGTGTTAATGGTATGCGTTATTACCAGACGATTCTTGAGCCAGCTAAGGTAGCCGGTCAGGTGGTTATGATTCGTGATCCGCATGAATTCTCAGAAGTTAAGCGGAAAGCGTGGGTATATAGCCCAGGTCAGCGTCGTGTGAAACGTGCGCCGCAGATCTTATACGATAATCCTTTAACAGCAAGTGATGGCTTGGCAACAACCGATCAAAAGTTTGGTTTTAACGGTCCTACAGATCGTTTTGATTGGGAATTATTAGGGCGTAAAGAAATTTATGTTCCTTATAATGCTTATAAGTTACATGCTGCGGATGCGACGCCTGATAAGGTGATTACCGAAACAGGTCGTATTGATCAGGACTACTCACGTTATGAGTTGCACCGTGTATGGGTTATTAAAGCGACGTTGAAAGAAGGGACTAACCATGCGTATGGTCACCGTACTTTCTTCTTAGACGAAGACTCATGGTGGATTATGTTATCTGATGGTTACGATCGTCGTGGCAATATCTGGCGCTACTGGGAATCGCATGACGTAATGTATTACGATGCGGCTTTCATGAACACAGCGGCAGAGATCCAATACGATATGCAAGCGGGTCGTATGATTGCTTTAGGCTTTGATAAGTCTAAAGGCCCAGATCTAACTTGGCGTGTAAAAGAGAAGTACTTTACACCTGCGACGGTTAGAAGAAACGGGATTCGTTAGACTGATGGACTGAAAAATGGCTGGGAATTCCCAGCCATTTTTTATTGGAACTCTTAAACGATAATGGCCAGGAAGGTTTTAAAAAAAATTACAAATGA
>Ga0209826_1000128_pt1 | contig 50847 bp, 44 predicted proteins | sample GOMGulsemesocosm_5_FD_184637 | JGI IMG/M metagenome (GOLD analysis project Ga0209826, IMG submission 184637) | Methane-oxidizing microbial communities from mesocosms in the Gulf of Mexico - GOM15C Gulf of Mexico (SPAdes) (version 2) | ecosystem: Environmental > Aquatic > Marine > Cold seeps...
TTCCCACGGCAAAGTCACCGGCGCGCTTAAGTGTCGATGAATCTAAAGTTTACAGTTTGGTGGCGCGAAATTATGTGGGCCAATTTTTACCAGCGCACGAGCGCTGGCAGACAACCATCAACGTGGCAATAGAGCAGGGGCGATTTGTGGCGCGCGCCAATCGGCTAGAGCGCTTGGGCTGGAAGGCCTTACTGCCAGAAAAGAATACACAGGTAGGCGATGATACCAGCGAGCGTTTTCGCAATGTCCAGCTACCGGATCTGGCTACGGGCGATCGACTCTGTTCGGGTAGGGCGGAGATTGAACGCAAGCACACCGCACCGCCCAAACCCTTTACCGATGCGACTTTGTTAGCGGCCATGACGGGTATTAATAAACACGTGGCTGACCCCAGTTTGCAAAAAATATTAAAAGACACCGACGGTTTAGGCACTGACGCGACTCGTGCGGGCATCATCGAATTGCTGTTTAAGCGCAATTTCCTGTGTCGTCAGGGAAAGAGCGTGCGGGCGACGGCGGCGGGGCGAGCCTTTATTGAGGCTCTTCCAGAGACGATTACCTGGCCAGATATGACGGCGCGCTGGGAGGTGACGATGGCGGCTATTTGTGAGCGGGAAGCCAAATATGATGACCTAATGACGCCGGTAATCAATCAGCTGAAGGCGCTGGTTACGGCGAGTCTAACGGTCATGCCACACGCCTTGGCCAAGTTGCCTGCACCTAGGTCGCGTTTTGCTAAGCGCAAGGCGGGCAGCAAGAAAGGCGGAAATACGTCGAGCACGGCGACTTCAAAAAAGCGCAGCCGCGGGGCGCCAAAAGGCTAGCGCCTCAAAGTAAAAAAAGCAGCTCATCGGTGTATACTGCGCGGCTAAACAGCTACCTGTTTCCGCTTTTATTGTGTGAGTGATCTATGACCGCCATTACCCAAAACTCCGTACAACTTCGTCCACGTCGCTCGGTGCTTTATATGCCGGGCTCTAATGACCGTGCGCTGGAGAAGGCCCGCGGGCTAGATGCCGACGCCCTGGTGTTGGACTTAGAAGATGCCGTGGCACCTGCCCAAAAAAACGCAGCACGGCAAGCAGTGGTGGCGGCGGTCAACGCCGGTGGTTATGGCCAACGTGAAATGGCCATTCGTATCAACAGCTTGGCGACGATCTGGGGGGAGGCGGACTTAAATCGTGTGGCCAGCAGCCGCGCTGACGCCGTGTGTGTGCCCAAGGTTGAATCCGCCGCTGAGGTGTTGGAGGTTGCCCGTATTATGGACGCAGCCAATGCGCCTGCGGGCATGCAAATTTGGGCAATGATTGAAACGCCGTTGGGTGTGCTCAATGTTAATGCCATTGCTGGCGCCCACCCACGCTTAAAAGTGCTCATCATGGGCACCTCTGACCTCGCCAAAGAGTTGCGTGTTCCACATACCCCAGAGCGCCTCGGTTTCATTACTTCGCTGAGTCTGTGTGTGCTGGCCGCACGAGCGCACAACCTCGACATTTTGGACGGTGTGTATTTAGATCTCAGCGATGAGCAGGGCTACCAAGCCATCTGCGAGCAGGGTCGTGAGCTTGGCTTTGATGGCAAGACCTTGATTCACCCTAAACAATTAGCCCCAGCCAATGAGGTGTTCGGACCTTCAGCGGCGGCGATTACTCAAGCTGAAAAGATTATTACGGCTTTTAAGCAGGCTGAGTCTCAAGGGCTTGGGGTGGTCGTGGTTGATGGCAAACTGGTAGAGAACCTGCACGTCGACGAAGCGCAGCGCACGCTGGCCATTGCCGCGGTTATTGCGGCCAGGTAATCCACCTACAGTCGATAGCTCTGCGGCCAGACGTCACGGCGTACAGTCGGCGGCTTGTTTACGCGGCGAGCTAGTAAAGGCTACCGAGGGTGTCGAGGTGTAACAGATAAAGCCGTGTGTCGAGCTCGAGCTGGTGGTAGTTGGGTTCCATGTGCTGGCACAGCTTATAGAACGCTTTGTTGTGCTCTTTTTCACGCAGGTGGGCGAGCTCGTGAACAACAATCATGCGCAGAAAGGCCTCCGGGGTTTGCTTGAATAGGCTTGCCACGCGAATTTCATTTTTACTTTTTAGTTTGCCGCCCTGTACTCGATTAACAAAAGTGTGTTGGCCGAGCGCGTGCTGCATGACTTTGAGTTTATTGTCGAAGCACACCTTACTGATCGGATCCGATTTTCTTAAGTACTGATTTTTAATCCCCTGGGTGTAGTCATACAGAGCGGTATCACTGCGGATATCGTGTCGCTCGGGATAACGCTGTTTAATGATCTCACTCAGACGGCCATCGGCGACTAAACCGCGAGCCTGCTGCTGCAGCTGCTCTGAATAACCATTCAAGTATTTATACGGGTTGCTGTTGGGTTTCATGCCTGAATATTACCTGCATCGTGCGATAATGTCGGCGATAGTTTTGCTCAATACGCTACGCCTGACCAGGCAATAGGTACCGCTCGTGTCTCTACCCATTTTATATTCCTTTCGCCGCTGCCCCTATGCCATGCGAGCACGTTTAGCGTTGCGGGTGAGTGGCCTAGCCCTTGAAGTGCGCGAGATTGTTTTAAAAAACAAACCTCAAGAGATGCTCAGCCTATCCTCTAAAGGCACCGTGCCGGTGCTTCAGTTAAACGAAGACAGCGAGCCCAAAGCGGTAGTGATCGATGAAAGCTTCGACATTATGATGTGGGCCTTAGGGCAGTCAGACCCAGAGCACTGGTTAGCGGTGTGGGGGCATGATTCGCAAGCGTTAGTCGAAACAAACGACCAGGTCTTTAAAACCCACTTAGATCACTATAAATACGCTGATCGTTTCCCCGAGCAAGGTGCTGAGGTATATCGTCAACGTGGCGAAGTGTTTTTGAGTGAGCTTGAGGCCTGCCTTATCACCCATAGCGGGGCTGAGCGCCGAGGATATTTAATGGGGTCGAGTCTATCGCTGGCTGATATGGCGATATTTCCTTTTATTCGACAGTTTGCCCAGGTCGATAAAGTTTGGTTTGATCAGTCACCTTACCCGACGTTAATTGATTGGCTTAACGAGTTATTAGAGACCGACATTTTTAGCTCTATCATGGTCAAACTCACACCTTGGCAGTCGGGTGATCGCCCGGTGTTATTTCATCAAGGCTGATAATAAGCCGGTATGCTGCGCGGTCTTCATGCCATACCTTCTTCATTAATGCTTTTTATTGCCCATTACCGAATTAACCCCTGGAGTCGTTATGCCCAACCCCGCCACTCTTTATTACGTGCACGACCCCATGTGCAGCTGGTGTTGGGGTTTTAAACCCTGCTGGGATAACTTACAGGATCAGTTAACCGCGGAGCTCCCCGGGCAGCTGATCATTGAGTCGCTGGTGGGTGGTTTGGCTCCAGACACTGACCGACCTATGCCCGCAGAACAGCAGGCCACCATTACCAACACCTGGAAGTCGATAGCGAAGCAGTTGGGCTCCGAGTTTAATTTTGACTTCTGGCGAGACAACGTACCCCGGAGGTCTACCTACATGAGTTGTCGAGCGGTGTTGGCCGCCGAGGCTCAAGTGCAGGGTGGTGGTAATAGAATGCTCCAGCAAATACAAGAAGCTTATTATTTGCGAGCATTGAACCCATCTGATACAGACGTGCTGGTTCAACTGGCCGCTGAAATAGGGCTTGATGCGCAGCGCTTTAATGACGATTTATCGAGCAGAGCGTTGCAGGTGTCACTGCGCGATACCTTCAGGCTGGTTCGGCGCCTGCCTATTCAGGGGTTTCCCTCGCTGGTGCTGGTAAGGCATGCCTCAACTGATCAGCAACCCATGCCGGTCGTGCCGTCTGACACCTTACAGAGAATGGACGCAGAGCAGTTGCTGATAGATCCCGTCAGTGTCGATTACAGCAACCCGAAGCCAATGTTTGAGCAGATTAAAGCGCTCTGCGCGCAAAACGGCGTGAAATAAAATCGTTACAAAAGACATTTAATTATGGTTAGTTACACCATCGGCTAGACAGTTGGCTAGAATATAAGGTGCCATACCATTACAGGAGTTGCCTCAAGGTGCTGTTTTACCATCGTCATACGCAAAGGACTGCTGCTTTTTTCATAGCTGGGTTGTTGACTGTGTTAGTGCTTAGCACAACTGTTCGAGCATATGGGCTGACGGCGGCGCGGGGTGATGCAGGCCCCAGCACACACATTACCCTCGGCGAGGGCCAGGTACGGGCAGAGCCCTTAAAACTTTTGGTGTACCGTGAATACGCGTCTTTGATCGATGCGGCTGTGTGTGATTGGCGTTTTATGGAGCAGGTTGCCCAGGCACAGCAACGTGACATTGCTCTGTTTTACTACTCTGCCGAAGAGGCTTTGGCGCTCACACTGGCGGGGGAGGCTGACGGGCTCTACTACGTCAGTGCGGCTTTAGGGCATCATATACCACAACTACTGACTGTTGAGCACTCTCAAATACGTGACCCTATGTCTGCTTACCTAAAGGAGGGAGGCACTGAGATAACCACCTTTGGGCACCTCAAGGGACGTAATGTTACCTACCTTCCTGGTTTTCTAGGGTTTGACCGATTGGTGGCGGGTGGATTTTTTGGGCCGGGCTCTGTGGCGGCCAGCGGTGTTCCCGAGATGATCAACCTTGTCGAGGAGGGCATTGTTGAAGCAATGTTCGTCATCTCAAAATTCCAGCCATTGGTGAATCACCTGGCATTGTCGCTTAAAGGCGTTACCTTCCGAATGATGCCAACACCACAAGAGGCCTCTCTGTTTATTTACCTAAGTCCACTAAAGCATGACAAGTTAGTGAGTCTTGATGCGGCATTCCGCCAAGTAAAACTCGATCAAGGTGTAGGCTACGGTATTGACCCCTTTCACTGTGATTAAGCGAGTAGAATTTCGCCCGATGCTTTGCAGTTAACCCTCTCTGTCCGTATATTGCCTTTTCTTTTTAGCTCTATGGCCAGACGGCCCCATCTAAGGCGATTATGCTGCAGCAGGCACAAGCTCTTCTCACTCAGACCTATGGCTATGACGCGTTTCGCCCAGGCCAGCAAGAAATTATCACGGCCGCACTTAATGGCGACGACGTACTGGTGTTGATGCCCACCGGCGGTGGAAAATCACTCTGTTATCAAATTCCTGCATTAGTGCGACCCGGTATTGGCCTCGTCATCTCTCCCTTGATTGCATTGATGCAAGATCAAGTGTCGAGCTTAAATCAGCTTGGTGTCAGGGCTGCTTTTCTTAACTCAACGCTGAGTCATGAGCAAAAGCGTGAGTTGGCCGCATCCATGGAAAGACGTGAGCTGCAGTTGTTATACATTGCACCTGAGCGACTCATGCAACCGCAAACCCTGCAGTGGTTACAGCGCTTCGAGATTTCCTTGGTGGCTATTGATGAGGCGCACTGTGTCTCCCAATGGGGGCACGATTTTCGCAAAGACTATTTATTACTGCATCAATTGCGCGCCGCCTTCCCAAACGTTCCGCGCATGGCGTTAACCGCTACGGCAACACCTCGCTCGCAGCTTGATATTGTCGAAAACCTACAGCTACAGCAGCCTAAAACGTTTATTAACAGTTTTGACCGCCCCAATATTCGCTACTCGGTGGCGCTTAAAAGTGACGCGCGCAAACAGCTGATTCGCTTCATTGCCCAACACAAGGAAGAGTGCGGGGTGGTGTATTGCTTATCGCGTAAAAAAGTCGAGTCGACCGCTGCCTGGCTGGTTACCCGCGGGCTCACGGCCTTGCCATACCACGCAGGATTGCCGATTGAGCAACGGGCCGAGAACCTAGAGCGCTTTTTACGCGAAGATGGCATCATTATGGTCGCAACGGTGGCCTTTGGTATGGGCATTGATAAACCTGATGTTCGCTTTGTTGCGCACCTGGATTTGCCTAAATCGGTGGAGGCCTATTACCAAGAAACAGGACGAGCGGGCCGCGATGGCGAGCCCGCCGATGCGTGGATGATCTACGGGCTTAACGATGTGGTGCAGCTCAGTCAGATGGTTGACCGCTCGCCCGCCAATGAAGACCATAAGCGCAATGAGCGACAAAAACTCGATGCATTGCTTGGCTGGTGCGAAGTTACGCAGTGTCGGCGCCAGCCCTTGCTAGCCTATTTTGGTGAACATGGGCACGAGCCCTGCGGTAACTGCGATACGTGTTTAACGCCGCCTAAAACCTGGGATGCCACCGAGGCTGCACGTATGCTGCTCTCATGCGTGTACCGTACGGGGCAGCGCTTTGGCGCCGGGCAGGTGATCGATGTACTGCGCGGCAAAGAGACGGATAAGGTTAAACAACATCAACACCAGCAGTTGAGCTGCTTTGGTGTGGGACAGGATTTAACCCCGGAGCGCTGCAGCTCGATCATTCGTCAATTATTGGTCCGTGGTTTTATTATCGCGGACGCCGAAAGGTACGGGGCACTGCGTTTGACCGACAGTGCTCGCCCGCTATTGCGCGGTGAAGTGCAGCTGTCTTTGCGCGAAGATTCACGTGAATCGCTGCTCAAGCATAAAAAGATTCGCAAGCATGCGCATGTCAGTGATGAAGATTCGAGTCTTTGGGATCAATTGCGGGCTTGCCGCAAGACGTTAGCCGATGACAACGGCATACCGCCGTACCAGGTGTTTCACGATGCGACGTTAATGGAAATGATGGAGGTGCACCCCACCAGCGATGACCAATTACTGCAAATCAGCGGCGTTGGTGAGAAGAAGTTGGAGAAGTTTGGCGAGGCGTTTCTCGAGGTGATTAATCAACACTTATTGGCGCAGGGTTAATGGTGTTGTGAGGTTTAATGTTTATGACAAGTAAGAATTCAGATAGCTTTGATAGTCAGGTCGTCGAACAGCGCGTGATGCAGTGGTTGCAGGATGTCGTTATTGGTTTAAACCTGTGCCCGTTTGCCAACAAGCCAACCCGAGCTGGGCAGGTTCGCCTGCGGGTTAGTGAGGCGCTCAATGAGGAGGCGCTGCTAATGGATGTGGAGGCAGAGTTACAGCGCTTGGACGCAGAGCCTGTGGCGACTCTGGAAACCACGCTGGTCATAGCGCCGCAGATGCTCACCGACTTTTGGGATTTCAATCAATTCATCGGTTGGGTGGAGGCGTTGATTAACCGCAACGGCTGGCAGGGGGTCTATCAATTGGCGACATTCCACCCCAATTACTGTTTTGCGGGGGCTGAACCAGAGGATGCGGAGAATCTGACCAACCGCGCGCCTTACCCCATCCTACACCTCATTCGCGAGGCCTCGATGGCCGAGGTGTTGGCCCGCCACCCCGATCCTGAGTCAATCCCTGAAGATAATATACGTCGAGTCAACGCCCTGTCCGAGGATGAAAGGCGCAACCTTTTCCCTTACCTGCTTGGTCAGTAATTCCCTTTTTGGAAGGGGGAAAGGTATGAACCCACCAAGCGAGTGTTGGCGGGGCTGCCTGGGAGGAGGCTTTGCTTTTGTACAAGGCTTGCTGCTTTAAAGCAGTGTGATTTTATCGCTCTCGATCAAAATCTTTTTGGCCTTGTAGAGGCTACCAATGGCCTTTTTGTAGTTCTTTTTACTGACATTGAAAATGTGGTAAATGTCGTCTGGCGCACTCTTGTCCGTCAGTGGGCTGGTGCCATCATTGAGGTGTAGGTGACGCAGTATTTTTTCTGAAAGTTCATCACTGCCTTGCGCGCGTGGGAGCTGTAAACTCACATCTATTTTTTGATCGCTGCGTATGGCCTTGATGTAACCCGTCAACGCTTTGCCGTATTTGAGCGGCTTGAAAGCATCGTCTTTAAAAATCAGCCCCAAATGGGTGTGATTGATGACCGCTTTGTAACCCATTTCACTGCGCCCGCTGATCAGCAGGTCGACTCGCTGACTGACTTCAAAAGTCTCGTTCACCTCAGTGAGGTAGCGATTCAGCTTTGAACTGGCCAAAATGCGATGCGCATAGGGGTCGAGGAAGGCGTGTACTACGTAACTTTTGCCTTCTTCCATCGGTGCGTGCTGTTCGCTGTAGGGCACTAGCAGGTCTTTGGTCAGCCCCCAGTCGAGGAAGGCACCGACATCATTGACCGCGATGCACTTCATGTAGGCGGTCTGTCCCACCATGATGTTTGGCTTCAGGGTGGTGGCGATCAGCTGATCTTCTGAATCGGCGTAGATGAACACGTCGACTTCCGACCCGTAGTTAACGTCTTTGGGAACGTACCGGCTTGGCAGTAATATATTGCCTAGGTCGCCACCATCAAGGTAAACACCGAAGTCGACCTGTTTAATGGCGGTTAGACGATTTACTTTGCCGATTTTAACCATGGTGGTTCCTGTAATGGGAGTACGTAGTGTGCTTATTGATATGGGACGCGGTTGCGCGGGCGCAGTGTAAGGGCTGGCGTGTGAATTAGCCAGCCTGTGGGCGCGCTAAGCACTAGAGTTTTCGAATCGTACCGACGCCATCGGCGAGCTTGCCGACGCTGCCATTAGCATACTTATCAAAACCTATGAGTTTGACCTTCACGCTAGCGGGGTTGTATGCATTGGCGGTGCATATTGCGAGGGCCTGATAGGTAGAATGTGTCATCGAAAGGTATTGGCTTTTGGTTGGTGCAATATCGATATTAAAGAAGAGTTTGTACTCTTTGTCATACTTGTCGTAACGCGTGTTCCTCGCATCATTTTCGATGGACATGATGCGATCCCCGACCTTCTTTTCGATCAGGGCTGTGCAGTTCTCAAAGCTTGCGTATGCATCACTAGGAACCGTGCTTAAGCCATTTCTCGCGCCTTGCCCAGGCATCCCCCCCCTTAGGAAGCTCATCTCGAACTTTCCTTCATATACAGTGTGGCCAGAGCCGTTAGGCATACAAGAGCAATGACGCCAAGGGCTTGAAGAACAGCTTTCATCGTGGAACATCCATGTCGTACGGGGATCTTAACTAAGTATGCATGAAGCACTTATAGCATTAAGGTCTTATTCTTTGTAGTTCTTATAGCTTTTTATAAATAAATAATATAGAAACCTGAATCTTTATAACGTTCAAACAACATTTTTTTAACAGCGGTTAGGTAGCATTTAAATCTTGGTTTGGAGGGGTGACATTAAGCGCCATATTTGAGGCTATACGGGTCGCGGTTCGCTTGGCCTTGTCGGCGTAGGGGCCAGAGCACAATTGACTGCAAGTCTCCGTAAATAGAGCCAACCAGCGATTGAAGTGAGCTTCCGTAAAAGGCTGTTGTGCGTGCACATCGCGGTGGATGTTCATGGTGTGACGCTGGTAACTGGGGTTCCCGAGCAAGAGTTTTTCCCAGTAGCTGCAAATTAAAGGCAGGTGTTTATCGAGATCAATATTGGCCACTTCAAGAAATATGGGTGCCAATTCTGGATCGCGTAGAACCTGAACGTAGAAGGCTTTTACAAAGCGTTCAATATGGGCTGGTGAATCTAAGTCAAAAGAGCTCACGGGATAGGCTTACATCATGGTTTGAGGGTGTAACGGTGATTATATCGCTCAAGTTGATGGCAGAATACAGCGTGCGGGCATTGGGTGTTCATAAAGTGCTTGCAGCAGGGGGCGAGAAAAGCCCGGCTTTGGCCGGGCTGGGCTAGAGCTTAGTCGTCAAATGCGTCTTCGATGCCGTCGTCGATGTCATCATTGGGGTCGACGAACGTGAGCGGTGTATGCCTAGGGTTTTTGGTCTTGTCGTTAATGGTTTTAAGTTTTGTCTCGGCGGCCTTGAAGGCTTCTTTCACTGCAAGGTGGATCGAGCTGCTGTCTTTATGAATGCTGACGGGCTTGCCATTGACGTCGATATCGAGGTGGGCGCTAAAAACTTTGCCTTTGAAGGTTTTCGGTAAGCTGTGCTGGCGCGGTGTATCAAGTACGACCCGGCTGGAGAATATACGGCTGGAGAATCGATTAAGCTTAGCAAGCTTCTTTTCGATGGATTCGGTCAGGGCTGGTGAGAAGTCAAGGTCGCGGTAAACCACTGTGCTTGTTGCAGGCATAGTCCATTCCTTTCTGGTCATTTCTGATGTGTGTGCAGCCTGTGTGTGTCATTCACACTCAGGAACTCTCATTAGCGTTTGCTTAGCACTCGCTATGGAATCTGCGGTTATCCAAATTGCTTTGCTGGCAACTTGGAGGGTCAGAAAGGTGGCCACCCTTAAAATCTATATTGCCTCGCCAAGATGATTTTTCAAGTTATTTTTTACTTTAAATGTAAATTAATGACTTAAGTGGCTACCTGATTATTTAGAAGTCAGCGCTAAGTTATTGATTGATACGAACTGTTAACACATTACTGCTGGCTGAATGAATAATGCTGTTAGCGGTAGAACCCAGCAGAGCGCGTAGCCCTGAGTGCCCATGACTGCCGACCACCAATAGATTTGCGCCCACAGCCCCGGCCACCACTTCTATAACTTCCGCTGGGCGGCCAAATTCGATGTGTGTCTGTTTGGCTGTTATGCCGTAACGCTCGGCCAGCTTTACTAGCTGCGGATAGGCTGCCTGGCGAATTTGATGTTCTGTGGTTTGATGATTTCGGCCGGTAAGCTCGCCGTATCCTGTAATTGGATGCTCACAGGCGTGAGCAAGATGAACATGCTCTGCACTGGTGAGGTCCAGCGCTGCTTCAATAAGACAGTAATTGTCGTCGCTAAAGTCAATGGCACAGAGGATTGTTTTATAGGCCTGCATGATCGGGGCTCGTTGATTGGGCATTGTTTGAATGGCTCGTATCTCTAGTCTAGACGCTTGTGGTGAAGAGACCCCTGTTGGTCCGCGCGGCGTAATGAGGTATATTTCGCGTAGCTATATTAACAACACGCCTTAATAAGAAGTTATAATAATGAAGTCTTTTATTCGTATTCTGCCATTCGTGCTTTTACTCGGCAGTGCTGTGGTTTCCTCTGCCAGTGTTACGCAAGAACAAGAACGTTTAGCGCGCTATGAGCAATCTCTTGATAATCGAATGTCTGAATTTGAAGATATAGAGAATGACCTCTTTGGATTAGAGGCGAAATTGGCCGGTGCCCGTAAGGAAGTGGCCCGTGCGGCCTCTGATCTAGAGGCCGCACGTACGCGCCACAGTGCAGCATCGATCAAACTGGCAGGCTCTAAGTCTGACGACAACAAACGAGCGGTAAGGCTCACATCCCACGCCCTTAAAATGAGTGAGCGGGGCGTGCGTACTCGAACCAAACGCCTCGAGCGGCTTAGGGCCAGTGAGCAAGCGCTGCAAGCCATGAAGACGGAACTTCAGGCTAAATTAGACAGTGACAAACAACGCATTGTGAAGCAGCAGGCGCGTATCGTTGAAACTGAGTTGGCTGCGGAGCAGCAAGCTGTCTGGTTGGTGAAGGCTGAGCAGGCAAAGCAAACGGCTAAGGCTGAACAACAGGTAAGCGCTGATGCCGTGAATGCCCGAAAGCGCCTTGCTGAGAAGACGGCTGTTCTGGCCGCCAAACAGGCTCTGTTGGCTGAAGAGCCTATAACCGCTGAGTTATCCGAATTAGATATGGAGGCCTTGGCTTTTGCCCGTAAAGAAGTAGCACGACTTGATGAATTACTCGGGGCAGGCAAGGGCGGACGCCCCATTTTCAATAGACTAATTCTTCGGGGCGAGCAGATTGATGGAAATGAATTTGAATTCCTCGGGCGCAGGCAGTACCGCGCAGAAGCGGTTGTCATTAAAGGGCGCCAGTTATTTGAAGTGGCGGGTCACAAGTTCCGTCGTACCATTCCCGCTGCCGACGATGGACAGGCCTATGTGTTTATTCTCGACGCTAAGCGTCCTAGTCGCCCACGATTAGTGATGTATAAAAAATCACTCATCGTGAGGTAACTTAAGTTGTATTGATTACGCACAGAGTAATCATGTTCAAAAGGCGCGTCCCTAACGGGGCCCGCCTTTTTTATTGTTTGTAGTTTAAGCCGGTCGAGTACTCGCTGGTTTAATCGGCTGTCGGTGAAACAATTAAATGTTTAACGCGTCCCTTGAAACAAAAAAATGAGCCCCTATATCTTAATTACAAGTTGCCTAATTAAGGAACTTGCGGGTGAGATAGACGCAGTAATGTCTGTGTTTGTTGACCCTCTAACTTGGTTGGACTTAGGTCGGCCCACTTTTGTATATTGCTTTATATTAAGGATATAGATATGCGTAATTTTGATGTTTCTCCCCTCTATCGTAGCGCCATTGGTTTTGATCGCATGGCCAACATTGTTGACTCACTCACCCGTACGGAACAAACACAACCGAGCTACCCGCCCTATAACATCGAACTGATCGATCAAGATCAGTACCGTATCACGATGGCCATCGCCGGCTTTCATGAGCGTGAATTATCGATACAAACAGAGCAGGGAACCTTGACGATTGCTGGGAAAAAAGAAGATATTTCGACGGGCAAAACTTTTTTGCATCAGGGCATTGCGGGTCGTAATTTTGAGCGTCGCTTCCAATTGGCGGATCATGTAAAGGTCGAGTCTGCGAATCTTGAGAATGGTCTTCTGCATGTTGATCTGCGCCGAGAAATTCCTGAGGCGATGAAACCACGAAGCATTACCATTACCAGTGGCTCTCAGGGCAACACTCCCGCTTCGGTCAGCCGAGCGGCGTAATCGTTTAAAGTGTTTGAAACGGCTGCCAATGGCAGCCGTTTTTGTTTGTGACATAGCTTAGGTATTAACATGAGCGCTTGTTTTTTATGTGGTGGCTGCGTCCAAGCTTATGCGCAGGACAAACGCAGAGATTATCTGCAGTGTTCACGCTGTGCGTTAGTGCAGGTCCCTGAGGTTCAACGCTTAGCAACTGACGATGAGAAAGCAGAGTACGACAAACACGAAAACAGTGCAGGGAATTTAGCTTACCGGCGTTTCTTGTCTCGGATGCTCGATCCGATTCTAGAAGCTCTTTCCGGGAGGATCCCAGAAGACCTTATAGGTTTGGACTTTGGCTCAGGGCCAGAGCCCGTGTTGCAAAAAATGTTTTCAGAGCAAGGGATTAAACAGAATGCTTTTGACGTTTTTTATGCCAACAACCCAGAACACATGTCGTGCGAAAGTTACGATTTCATCACCGCTACTGAGGTTGTAGAACACCTGTACGACCCTGCTTTTGAGTTAGAGCGCTTGTGGTCTCTGTTAGTTCCAGGTGGCGTTCTCGGCGTTATGACTAAGCGCATAATATCCGCAGAAAAATTTCAGGCCTGGCATTATAAAAACGACCCCACCCACGTGTGCTTTTTCTCTGCGGCGACGTTTGAATACTTAGCAAAAAAATGGGAGGCAGAACTGAACTTTGTCTCAGCGGATGTGGTTTTTTTCAGAAAGAAGCTCTAATGCCAGACCTGTCTTCAGCGGTGAATAGTTTTGCGCGTACCGTTGCCCGGTATTGACTGGGCGTGGTGGCCAGCAGCTTTTTAAACAAGCCGGCGAAATGCCCCATGTCTTGATAGCCAATCTTGTACGCAATTTCACTGATGGATAGATTGCTGGTCTGCAACAACTCTTTAGCCATGTCTATACGCAGTGCCTGTAAGTATTGCAGGGGTGGTGTGCCCGTGGCTTCTTTAAAGCGACGATTGAACGTTCTTACGCTCATGTCAAAACGTTCAGCAACGGCTTTAAAAACAATCTCACTTTGACAGTTTTCCTGTAACCACTCCTGCGCTTGAATTATGTCTTCGTCTGGGTGGTTTCGGTGTTGGCTTTCTAGATAGCTGGTGGCTTCATAGGTACGGCGAATTTCGTGAGAAAAGCTTCGCTCTACATGACTGGCGATGCTGTGGTCAAAAATACCCTGTATCAAGTGAACAACTAAATCTGCAGCCGCGTTAACACTGCCGGCACAATAAGTATTGCCGCTCTGGGTAATAAAGTACTGCCGCTTCAGTTCGGTTTGCGGGTAGTCACGCTGAAACTGATCAAAATAGGACCAGTGTGTTGTTGCGGGTTTGCCATCAAGTATGCCAGCCTCAGCTAAGAAGCCGCTGCCGGTACAAACACCAATAATGGTGCTGTTTTGTATGTGCATTTTGGCTAGCCATGTAACCAGTTCACGGTTGCGTTTAATGATCGGCTTCGGGTTCCGCCAGAGAGCGGGAACCATGATGATGTCTGTTTCCTCAATATCGGAAAAGGTATGGCTAGGTGTTAGCTGGAATCCAGCCTGGGTGGTGATGGGCTCAAGTGTCGTGGCCACCATCGATATTTCGAGGGGAGGGGCTGAACGATCACGACTCTTGGCAGCGCTTTCAGCAGCGCGCATCATTTCCGTGGGCAAGGTAACACTGGTCGCAAGCATGTGCTCCAGGAGAACAAAGCTGATGCGCGGGGGTGTGTTCATAAATTTTTCTAGCTTATAGAGTGAGGTGGCCACAATGGCACAATTAGCGTCCATTATACCAATAACCTATGTATTTTGCCGAGCCTAAGATGGGTGCATATGTAATAGCGTCTTATTTTCAAGGGTTTTAGAATATGTCAGGTTTACCGGTCATTGTGGGTTTTGGGGGTTATAACGCTGCGGGTCGCAGCTCTTTTCATCAGGGCTTTCGCCGAATGGTGATCGAGTCTATTGATGAACTTTCCCGACAAGAAACCATTGCCGGCCTAGCGGTCATGATGAAGCTCGTTGCTGTCGAGGAAGGGCAGTATGTTGATGCTGAAAAGCAGCGATTGAACCTTGGGGACATTGAGCAGCGCTTTGGGCAACAGGTACTCGAAGCGACCTTGATTCGCCGCATTGGGGTTGAGCATTTTGATGTCGATAACACCCCTTGGCATCAAGCGGTCAAGCTTAACGGTGAGGCCACTCAGTTCACCTTGAGCCGCAAGCAGTTGCCGCACCCCGTACCCGAGTCGTGGAGTGTTGAAGAGCTGCCCGACAAGGTGGTTCGTGTAACGATGAACGGCGATCTGTCGGTTAAAATCGATGCGACGCGTGAGATGCCGGTTAAGTCAGCAGGGCAGCTACCCACTGGCTTTGACCCGGCCGAACTCTACACCTCACGTTTTCACCCGCGTGGCTTGCAGATGACCATTGTTGGTGTGACCGATGCTATTCACTCAATGGGAATTGATTGGCAGGATGTAGTCGCCAAGGTCGAGCCAGATGAAATTGCTGTTTTCTCGGGTTCCGTCATGAGCCAATTAGATGCCAACGGTTTGGGTGGCATGATGCAATCGCGCTTGCTGGGTAGCAGGGTCTCTGCCAAGCAGCTGCCTCTGGGTCTGAACACCATGCCGGCGGACTTTATTAACGCCTACGTACTGGGAAGTGTTGGGACAACCGGTTCGTCAACCGGTGCGTGTGCGACGTTCTTATACAACCTAAGAGTTGGTCTTGAGGGCATTCAATCTGGCAAATGCCGAGTGGCGATCATTGGCAACAGTGAGGCACCTGTTACGCCTGAGATTATCGATGGCTTTGCCGCAATGAGCGCACTGGGGACAGCAGAGGGCTTGAACAAACTTGATGGTGTTGACGTGCCAGACCTGCGTCGCTCCAGTCGTCCATTTGGTAATAACTGTGGTTTCACTATTGCCGAATCAAGCCAATACATTATCTTGATGGATGATGCGTTAGCGCTGGAGTTGGGGGCAGATATTCACGGTGCCGTCACTGATGTTTTTATCAATGCTGATGGTTATAAAAAGTCTATTTCAGCCCCAGGGCCAGGCAACTACATCACCTTAGCTAAAGCGGTGGCCGCCGCACGTGAGTTGGTTGGCGACGAAGGTATTCGGGAGCGCAGCTTTGTGCACGCGCATGGTTCGAGCACACCAGCCAACCGGGTAACCGAGTCCGACTTATTTGACAGGGTAGGTGAGGCCTTTGGGATTACTGGTTGGCCTGTGACGGCGGTTAAGTCCTACGTCGGCCATTCCATTGGCCCTGCCAGCGGTGACCAACTTATTTCTGCGTTGGGCTCCTTTAAATACAACCTAGTGCCTGGTATTAAAACCATTGACGCTGTTGCTGAAGACGTACACCAAAACAACCTGACCATTCCTTTATCTGACCTTGATGTCTCAGAGCAGGGATTGGATGTCGCTTTCATTAACTCCAAAGGCTTTGGGGGTAATAACGCCACGGGGGTTGTATTGGCACCTCGCGTTGTTGAGTCCATGCTCTACAAGCGCCACGGTAAGGCGTTAATGGACGCCTATCAAGATAAACGCCGGACAACGGTAGAGAAAGCTAACGCCTATAATGAGCGCGCACTCAAAGGTGACTTCGGCATTATCTATAATTTCGGTAAGGACATGATCGATGATGCTGAGCTCGGCCTTTCTTCGCATGGAATTGAAATTCCTGGGTTTGCACGGCCAGTGAACTTTAAAACTGAGAGTCGTTATAACGACATGCTTGATTGAAGTAAAAAAAGCCCGCATCTGCGGGCTTTTTTATAGGGCTTCTTTTTAAGAGCCTGTTTGTATAGTGTTTGTTTAGCTTATGTAAGAAATTGCGTGCTTATAGTCGCGCTCGAAGGTAGGACGAACGAAGGAAGGGCAAGATGCCAGAAAAGATTGGTCAGCGCTTAAAGATGGTTCGTAAGTTATACGGCCTTTCGCAACGAGAGCTCGCCAAGCGCGCGGGTGTCGCGAATAGTGCTATTTCAGTTATGGAGCAAGATTCAGTGAGTCCTTCTGTGGCTTCACTGGGTAAAGTCCTGACGGGTTTCCCCCTTGCTGTTAGCGACTTCTTTTCGATTGAACTGAATTCTTCTGGAGTACTTAGGGCCTCCTCTGCCGCCATTGGGGCTGACTTACAGTTCACCATTACGGCTTACTCGACAGAGCTGGGTGGCCAACCTCAGAGGTTATTGTTTAAACATGGGGCTATTATTTTGGTCGTGGCCGGTTCATTGAGTCTATCGACCCTACACGGCGAAATGTCCCTGCAGGCGGGGCAGCAGTTTAAGCTACCGGCAATGACGCTCTGTTTAGCCAACTCTAATGCCCCCTCAAACCACTGGGTGGTAGGGCACCTATCCACTTGATCACATTTTTTTCGCTGTCCTAGCGATTATTATCTATCCTTCTATTTTGTTTTCTCGGTTAGTTCGCGCGCCGCTTAAATACGACCGTGACGATTCAGTCACAAAAAATGTTTCAAACGACCGTTTTAAGCACCTATACTATCGCTCGCTATCATTTTACATGCCCTATTACAGTGCCAAGCTTGGCTTGCCACTTCAGGTAAGAACAATACATCTTCGGTCGTGTACCGATGAAATGAGAGGTTAGACATGATATTTAAAGGCAACACACTTACTGTGCAGCAGCTGGATTCAGGTATCGCTGAACTGTGCTTCGATGCTCAGGCTGAATCAGTCAATAAATTCGACGCTAAGACCGTTGGTGAACTGTCAGAGGCGGTAACCGCCCTAGAAAACACATCGGATCTTAAGGGTGTGCTTGTAACCAGTGGTAAGTCTGTTTTTATCGTTGGTGCTGACATCTCTGAGTTCGAAGACATGTTTAAGGCTGGGGCTGAGGCGGCGGCCGGTCCTAACCTGGGTATAAACAACGAAAGCTTTAACCGTTTGGAAGACCTCAAGGTGCCGGTTGTTGCCGCCATTAACGGTTTTGCTCTAGGTGGCGGTTTTGAGCTTTGTCTGGCGTGTGATTTTCGTATCATGAGCTCATCGGCAAAAATTGGTTTGCCAGAAGTGAAGCTAGGCTTGATTCCTGGTTGGGGCGGCACGGTTCGCCTGCCTCGCGTAGTGGGTACAGATACTGCAATTGAGTGGGTTGGCAGCGGTAAAGAGCAGCGCCCAGACAATGCTTTAAAGACAGGAGCTGTGGACGGTGTCGTAGCACCTGAGTTGCTTCGTGAAGTGTCACTGCAGGTGCTGGGTCAATGTATTGATGGCTCGCTTGATTTCGAAACTCGTCGCACCCAGAAGCGCGGCCCGATCAAGATGAATGGCACCGAGTCTATGATGGCGTTCGAAACATCAAAGGCCTTTATTGGTGCTCAAGCTGGGCCAAACTACCCGGCCCCAGTGACCGCCGTTAAGTGCATGCAAAAGAACGCAACCCTAGACCGCGAAGCGGGCTTGAAGGTTGAGCAGGAAGGTTTTGCCAAGCTGGCAAGCACCGACGCAGCTCAATCTTTGGTTGGCCTGTTCCTCAGTGACCAGCTGTTGGCAAAGAAAGCCAAGTCGTGGGAAAAGAAGTCTGATAAGAAAGTTGAACGCGCTGCTGTTTTGGGTGCTGGTATCATGGGTGGCGGCATCGCTTATCAGTCCGCGCTAAAAGGCACGCCAATTAAGATGAAAGACATCGCTCAGGCAGGTCTTGATCTTGGTATGAACGAAGCGACAAAGCTGCTCAGTAAGCGTGTCGACAAAGGGCGCATGAAACCAGCTAAGATGGGTCAGATTCTATCTAGCATTGAGCCAAGCCTTTCATACGATGGTTTTGATAAGCTCGACATTATTGTTGAAGCGGTCGTTGAGAACCCTAAAGTTAAGCGTGCTGTTCTAGCTGAAACGGAAAAGCATATTTCTGCTGACACCGTTTTGGCATCAAATACGTCAACCATCTCTATTACTCACCTAGCTGAAGCCCTTGAACGTCCTGAAAACTTCTGCGGCATGCACTTTTTTAACCCGGTGCATGCGATGCCACTGGTAGAAGTAATCCGTGGAGAGAAGACCTCAGAGACTGCTATTGCCCGCACGGTTGCTTACGCCAATGCGATGGGCAAGAAGGCCATTGTTGTTAATGACTGCCCTGGGTTCTTGGTGAATCGCGTTTTGTTCCCATACTTCGCTGGTTTTGCTGGTCTGGTACGTGACGGTGCTGACTTCCAAAAGGTCGATAAAGTGATGGAGCGTTGGGGCTGGCCTATGGGGCCGGCTTACTTGCTGGACGTTGTTGGCATGGATACCGGAGCACACGCTGAGAAAGTGATGGCGCAGGGTTTCCCTGAGCGAATGACCAAAGACTTCAAAACCTGTAGCGACATCATGTTCGAAAATGGTCGCTACGGTCAGAAAACCGGCGAAGGCTTTTACGATTATGTGGCCGATAAGCGCGGCAAGCCAAAGAAGACCGTCACGGAGACTTCCTACGAACTGCTAAAGCCCGTCGTTGCCGACAGCAAAGAGTTTGATAAGGACGAAGTGATTGCACGCATGATGATCCCTATGGCCACCGAACTGGCTCGGTGCCTTGAAGAAGGCATTGTTGGCAGTGCCGCTGAGGCGGATATGGCATTGGTCTACGGCGTTGGTTTCCCTCCATTCCGTGGCGGTGTATTCCGCTGGATTGACAGCATTGGTGTCGCCAAGTTTGTTGAGCTGTGTGACCAGTACAAAGAGCAAGGTCCACTTTACCAAGCGACAGACGCGATGCGTCAAATGGCTGCAAAGGGCGAGAGTTACTACGGCTAAGCCGAGCACTCCATTAAGCCAATTACTTATAGAATTTTACAGGAGAGAATATTGTGAGCCTGAATCCAAGAGATGCAGTGATCGTCGACTACGCACGTACCCCAATGGGTCGTTCTAAGAATGGTTGTTTTCGTCACGTCCGCGCCGACGAGCTGAGCGCATCGGTTATCAACGGCCTACTGGGTCGCAATGAAGCGATCGACCCAGCAAGTATTGACGATCTTATCTGGGGCTGTGTTATGCAGCGTGAAGAGCAGGGCATGAACCTTGCGCGTATCGTTGGACTGCTGGCAGGCCTACCACACACAGTGCCTGGCCAAACCGTTAACCGCCTCTGTGGTTCATCCATGTCAGCACTGCACACAGCGGCAGCCAATATTATGGCTGGTGTTGGTGATGTGTATATGGTTGGTGGGGTTGAGCACATGGGCCATATCAACATGATGGGAGCTGTAGACATCAACCCGAAGATGGGCTTCACGGTTGCCAAGGCTGCCGGCAGCATGGGCATGACCGCTGAATTCCTGTCGATGATGCACGGCGTTGGTCGTGAGCAGATGGATGAGTTTGCCGCTCGATCTCACCAACTTGCTGCAGCAGCACGCGCTGCGGGTAAATTCGATCGTGAGATTATCCCAATTATGGGCCACGACGCCAATGGCGCTCCGGTCATGATTACCGCAGATGAAACCATTCGCCCTGACACCACTGCCGAGAGCCTGAGTAAGTTGCGTCCGGCGTTCAACCCTAAGGGCGGTACTGTTACGGCAGGCAGTTCATCCCAAATTACGGACGGCGCTTCGGCGATGATAGTAATGTCTGCAGAGCGAGCTCAGTCTTTGGGTCTTAAGCCAATTGCCAAACTAACGGCAATGACATTAGCAGGCGTGGATCCTTCAATCATGGGTTATGGCCCTGTACCATCAACACAGAAAGCCCTGACTAACCTCGGCATGAAGATGACCGATATTGATTACGTTGAGCTTAACGAAGCCTTTGCCGCTCAGGCTATCCCTGTATTGAAAGACCTTGATCTTCTTGACGATATGGAGTCCAAGGTTAACCTCAATGGCGGTGCGATTGCACTGGGTCACCCATTTGGCTGTTCCGGCGTACGCATTACCGGCTCACTCCTGTCGGTTATGCAGGAAAAGGACTGGAATACGGGTATTTCCACTATGTGCATTGGTTTAGGCCAAGGTATTACCACCGTGGTTGAACGCGTGAACTGAGTTAATTGCGACCCTTGGGCCTAATAGCCCATGAAAAAGCCCAGCCTTCGAGCTGGGCTTTTTTTTGCCTGTCAATTAGTCAGTGTTTCGGCGGCTAGAATGTTTCTGTTAGACTGCAAAGTATTGTTTTATCACTGTTTTCACGGCGATTAAGTGACGCCATTACAGGCTGTTCATATTCTACGCGGTAACGCTTTGACCAATTTTTGGAGCATTTATTTTTGATCAGGGTTTCAGAAGCTACACCGGAAGGTTATGTGCGTCAGCAATTGCTGACGCAGGGTGCCGCTAGCGCATCGACCTTTGCCATCGTTTACGATTTTGATCAGTACTACCTACCTGAACAGCCATTAGTTGAGTTGTTGGCCCTGATATCCATTCGTGTCGACGATCATGGCCGTGAATTCTGGGGCGGTTGTGTGGGGCGCTTTAACGATTTGTCGACGACTCAGCGCCAGCAGCTCAACGTCCTCGTCGATGAACCCGGTTGCCAAGCATTGGCCAGTGAGCTGGAGTGGCCTTGGTTAGCACTGAATGACGCTCTGCCACTGCAGCCCATCAGCATTAAAAAACCCTGGGGGCAGGAGCTCTGGTTTACCGGTATCGAAGCTCGCGGACAATCCTCGGTGGGCACGAAAACCTTACACAGTCCATTGCCATGGGTCTTGTCAATGGCACCTGAACGCCTTGTCGGGGGGCTGGCGCGCAATATCAATCTATTGAAAATACTGGACCCATTACCTGAGGAGGTATTCGGGGATTTGTATTTTGAGCTTCACGAAGAGAAACAAGAGGTCTATGTCGTCACCCATATTGATGAGGCCGCCTGGCCAGCGGGCGTAGGCGGTATTCGATTTGGTTTTAATGAGGTGGCAAGACAGCGGTTTTCCTCTGACACTGAATTTAAACAAGCCTTTGCTGGGGCCGTTTCCGCGTATGAGCGGGTGAGGCGTGAGATAGATCGGTTAATCGATGGTATGCGCACCGAGCAGGGCTTGCCGCTCAATGAAGCCGTTATGGCTGGCCAAACGAAGGCTTGGCTTGAGCGAGTACCCTTGGAGCTGCGCGACAAAGAAGCGCGCCTGCGCGATGCGATGGATGCATACAAGGGTCTTAAGCCCTTAGAGCTCGGCGCTGTTGTCAAAGTACCTTGCTTTACCCCGCATTCGTTGCTGCACGGGGTTAGAACAATAGAGTTTCAAACACCTGTCTATGAGCGCCAAATTTTAAGCTTTGCGCAAAAGGTATTAACCCAGGAGCACTGGGATACCGCTGCGGCACTGGACTGCGTGCAACTAAACACGCCTGATGCGGCGCCATTAAAGCGCCTCGAGCAACGGCCGGGCGTGACCATCGATGAGGTTGTGTGCTTCGATGGCTTTGAGGTTTGGCGAATAGCATTAACGCGATCGAGTGACTGGTCGCTCCCTAGTAACTTTGTATACGCCTTGCTAATGGGTTTGACAGGGCAGGTGATCGTTGGCGGGCTCAACCTTGGCCAAGAGCAGGGGGCATTATTACCCGGCGCTTTAGCTGGTCAACCGTTGAGAGCCCTAGGTAATGATGCGGTTTTCCTGCTGGCATTACCTAAATGATGCTGAGCTGCCGTATTTACCCGTTAATACTGTCGCTTCTTTTGTGCGCGACGTCATCGGCCCTGTCTGACCCCTTGCTCTGGCGTGTCGATAATGCGCGCACGGGCGGGCAGGCCTACCTATTTGGTTCTGTGCACTTCGGTACGCAAGCGTTATACCCTTTGCCTGATGTTGTTGAAAAGGCATTTTCTAACAGCGAAGAGCTGGTTGTTGAGCTTGATATGGCGGCCATAGCGCCTAATGTAGCGGCCCAGACTATGCGCCAACAGGGGCGCTATATCGATGGCGATAGCCTTTACCCGCACTTGGATGAAGAGACACTCAGTTTACTTGCGGATGCTTGCCTTGAACTGGGCCTACCTATTGCGGCCCTAGAGTATTTGAAGCCGTGGCTCGTAGCTGTGCAACTCACGGCCATCCAGGTACGCAGTGAAGGTTTCTCAGATGCATTGGGCATTGATCGACACTTTATTGAGCGGGTAAAGTTGGGGCAGGGCAACGGCCCCACCGAGCTTGTCGAACTTGAAACGTTTGAGCAACAACTTGCAATTTTCACCGCGTTCACTGATGAGCAGCAATTGCTGTTTTTACGGCAAACCTTGACTGAATTTGAATTCAGTTCTGTGCAATTAAGGCAGATATTGGCGGCTTGGCAGCTGGGTGACGCACGGGTCTTGGACGGCATTATCAAGCAAGGTTTTAACGCTGGCGATATTTCCGCCAAGTTTTATGAAATGATTTATGAACGTCGCAACCACTCAATGAGTGAACGTATTCAGGAAATGCTCAACGAGGGGCGGCAGTTATTTGTGGTCGTTGGTGTTGGGCACCTTGTGGGGGAGGGTGGGCTCGCCGCACAACTTACTCAACCTGGCCAATCGGTGCATTTGATCAGCGGGACGTCGAAACCGTCAAAAGATTAATTGCGCGAAAACACAGTAAATTTACCGGTGGGTATTGTACCGTTTCAGTGACTGTGGCAGAATCACTTCCGTTCCAGTCAGGGGCAAAACAAAACGTTAAATCCTTTTGTTTTTCAATGACTTGAAGTGTCATGATTAATGACCTTAGCGGAATGAGCGGACGTGGCGGAATTGGTAGACGCGCTGGTTTTAGGTACCAGTATCTTTGATGTGAGAGTTCAAGTCTCTCCGTCCGCACCAATTATGAAAAAGCCCAACACTTTGCAGTGTTGGGCTTTTTTTATGCCCTGAATTCCGCGCGCAGCCATTACTGAACCAAATGACTGAGCCTGGGACCAGCCGCAACGGCTCCTGACGACTGATTACCCTGCCTAAGCACTTGTTTTCGTGGACTTTACAAGCTCATGGGCTTGCGTATAATGCCACCCTCGTTGTGGCTCTAGAATCCACACCAAACATCGTTCAGCTGCCAGATTGGTGGCCGAACACTCAAATAAGTCGATGCGCGTGCAAGCGCACGTACCGACATTTTCTTTCTGAATTTCACGAGGAACATCATGCAGGTTTCAATTGAGACGACTTCTGGCCTAGAACGTCGCATGACCGTAGGTGTACCAGCCGCACAGGTCGATACTGAAGTAGCAAAGCGCCTAAAAGAAGCCGCAAAAACTGTCCGCATCAACGGCTTTCGTGCTGGTAAGGTTCCAGCCAAAGTTGTTAAGCAGCGTTACGGCGCCGGTGTTCGCCAGGAAGTTTTAGGCGAAGTAATTAGCCGATCCTTCTACGAAGCCGTTCAGAAGGAAGAGGTTCGCCCAGCTGGTCAACCAGCAATCGAACCCAAAGTGAGTACAGAAGGTAAAGATTTTGAATACGTTGCGACGTTTGAGGTATATCCAGACGTAGCATTGCAGGAGCTGTCCGGCTTTGAAATCACCAAGTTGACCGCTGAAGTTACCGATGCCGACTTGGATAAAATGGTTGACGTGTTGCGCAAGCAGCAGGCTAGCTGGAGTGCAGTTGAGCGCGCCGCTGCGACCGACGACCAGGTAAACATTGATTTTAACGGCACTAAAGACGGCGAAGAATTCGCTGGCGGCAAAGCCGAATCTCATGACCTAGTGTTGGGCTCAGGCGCTATGGTGCCAGGCTTTGAAGACGGCATCTCCGGCCTCAAGGCTGGCGAAGAAAAGACGATTTCCCTGACGTTCCCGGATGATTATCAAGCAGAGGAGCTTCAAGGCGCCGCTGTTGAATTCGCCATCAAGGTGAACACTGTTTCTGAGCAACAATTGCCAGAGCTGAACGCTGAGTTCTTCTCTAAGTACGGCGTTGAAAGCGATGACGAAGCCAAGTTCCGTGAAGATGTTAAATCTAACATGGGTCGCGAGCTTAAGAACGCAGCCAAGGCTAAGGTTAAGAGCCAGGTTATGGATCAGCTGGTTGAGGCCCACGAAGTGGCGGTTCCAACGGCTTTGATCGGCGGCGAAATCGAGGCTCTTCGGGCCCAGATGATGCAGCAGTTTGGCGGCCAGAAGCTAGACTTCGATGTTAAATCATTGCTTCCAGATGAAATGTTCAAAGAGCAAGCTGAGCGTCGCGTAGTACTGGGCTTGATTGTTGGTGAGCTCATCAAGGCCAATGACATCAAAGTGGATGCTGATGGCGTTCGTACTGCAGTAGAAGAGCTGGCCTCCACCTATCAGGACCCTCAAGAAGTAGTGGACTACTACTACGGAAATCAGCAAATGCTTTCCGGTGTTGAGTCTGTAGTGCTTGAGGACCAGGTTGTTGATTTTGTTCTTGCTAGCGCAAAGGTTACAGAAACCGAAAGCAGCTACGAAGAAGTGATCAAGCAGGAAGCTGCTGAGTAATATTTGTACGATATTCGCCGCGGAACGTCCGTTTCGCGGCAAATTTCCCAGTTTTCGCTGACGAAGCTGGAATATCTAACCCTCACGGTTTAAGCTCTCCAAAGTGAATCTACGCTGCGTTTATGCAATTGCATTAGTGTAGAGCGACTCTCTTTGTCGAAAAGGATATAAAAACGACATGCCACAATTTAATTCCTACTCGCAGGCCTCCGATATTACTAGCTCAGGCCTTGTGCCAATGGTTGTTGAGCAGACTGCACGCGGTGAGCGATCATATGATATTTACTCCCGCCTATTAAAAGAGCGTGTTATTTTTATGGTTGGCCAGGTCGAAGACCATATGGCTAACCTCGTGGTTGCTCAGCTGCTTTTCTTAGAGGCTGAAAATCCAGATAAAGACATACACCTATACATAAATTCGCCCGGTGGCTCAGTGACAGCTGGTATGTCTATATATGACACCATGCAGTTTATCAAACCTGACGTAAGTACTATGTGTATCGGCCAGGCCTGCAGCATGGGGGCCTTCCTGCTTAATGCTGGTGCAAAAGGTAAGCGATCTGCCTTGCCAAACGCACGTACCATGATTCACCAGCCGAGTGGCGGTGCACAGGGGCAGGCCACGGATATCCACATACAAGCTCAAGAGATCCTGAAGACGCGCCAGCGCCTCAATGAAATCATGGCTTTCCATTCAGGCAGAAGTGCTGAGGAAATAGCCCTTGATACTGAGCGCGATAACTTTATGAGCGCTGAAGAGTCGAAAAAATACGGTTTAATTGATCAGGTGCTTGAGCATCGAGTATCAGGCGAGTAAATTTAGCAATTATCGAATAGCGCCAATGGAGGCCTGTTGCTAAAGCAACAGGCCGCAGCAGGCCAATTGACCCAGACGCAGAAAAAAGGCTCAGACAAGCCGGTTTTGTACGGAGATGTTTAATGACCGACCACACTAATGATAATAGCGATGACAACGGCAAACTGTTGTATTGCTCCTTTTGCGGCAAAAGCCAACACGAAGTGCGTAAGCTTATTGCAGGCCCGTCGGTATTCATCTGTGATGAATGTGTAGACCTTTGCAATGATATTATTCGTGAAGAAATCCAGGAGACATCCTCAGAAGGATCCTCTGAGCGTTTGCCAACCCCGCAGGAAATAGCGGATACGCTTAACGAATACGTTATTGGCCAGCACCGAGCTAAAAAAGTACTCGCTGTCGCGGTTTACAATCACTATAAGCGCTTGCGCGTAAGTGAAAAAAGCACAAAAGATGATGTTGAGCTGGGCAAAAGTAATATTTTGATGGTCGGACCCACAGGCAGCGGTAAGACTTTGCTGGCTGAGACGCTCGCTCGCTTACTGGACGTTCCTTTTACAATCGCAGATGCAACCACCCTTACCGAGGCGGGTTATGTTGGTGAGGATGTTGAGAACATCATTCAAAAGCTACTACAGAAGTGTGATTACGATGTTGAGAAGGCCCAGCAGGGCATTGTCTACATTGATGAAATCGATAAGATTTCACGTAAGTCGGATAATCCATCGATTACCCGCGATGTTTCAGGTGAAGGTGTGCAACAAGCACTACTTAAGCTTATCGAGGGAACTGTTGCTTCTGTCCCTCCACAGGGGGGCCGCAAACACCCTCAGCAAGAGTTTCTGCAGGTTGACACGTCTAACATATTGTTTGTCTGTGGCGGCGCGTTTGCCGGCCTAGACAAAGTAATACGTGATCGCTCGGAAAAAGGCGGAATTGGCTTTGGAGCTGAAGTTAAGAGCAAAGACGACAAGAAGGATTTTGGCGCCACGCTGAAGGACTTAGAGGCGGAGGACTTGGTTCGTTATGGTCTCATTCCTGAGTTTGTCGGTCGTCTGCCGATGATCGCCACTCTTGAGGAGCTGGATCAAGAAGCGCTTGTGCGTATCTTAACGGAGCCGAAGAACGCTCTCACTAAACAGTATGCCAAGTTATTTGAGATGGAAGGCGCTGAAATTGATTTCCGCCAAGACGCCCTGGATGCTGTAGCTAAGAAAGCAATGGAGCGTAAGACAGGTGCTCGTGGCTTGAGATCCATCATGGAGTCGGTTTTGCTCGACACTATGTATAAAATCCCATCCGAAGAAAATGTTTGTAAGATTGTTGTTGATGAGTCAGTCATTACTGGCGATTCAGAGCCACTTCTGGTCTATGCGACAGTGGATGCGGAAGAAGTGAGTATTGCAAAGGTAGCTCCTGATAACTAAGAGCCCTACCTGCGTTCAAATCTCATACAAAAAGAGCTCTTTCAGAGCTCTTTTTTTTTATTCTTCTTTTTTGCCTTTCGAAAACTTGTAATTGCCCCAAGTTGCCCCCAGTCTTATTGATAATTCCTCCTTTCAAATAGCTTTACGCGCCACCCAAGAGGTCAAAATGGACCGAGACGACATGACTGAAGCAGCCACTCAAGACTTACCCTTACTGCCGCTACGCGATGTTGTGGTTTACCCGCACATGGTGATACCACTTTTCGTTGGGCGTGAAAAATCCATAGAAGCGCTTGAGCAGGCGATGGCTGCAGATAAGCAGGTTTTACTGCTGGCACAGCGCAATGCGGCCGATGATGACCCTAGCCAAGAACAGCTCTACGAGATTGGAACGGTTGCAAGTATCTTACAGTTACTGAAACTCCCTGACGGCACCGTAAAGGTTCTAGTTGAAGGTGGTGAGCGAGCGAAAATCAGCAGCATCACTGATCAAGGAGAGTACTTTCGCGCCACGGCTGACATCATCGGGTCCGATGACATGGCTACAAAGGAAGCTGATGTACTGTTGCGTTCCGCCATGAGCCAGTTTGAGCAATACGTTAGCTTGAGTAAAAAAGTACCCGCCGAGGTCATGACGTCCCTCTCCGGAATCGATGAGCCAGGACGCCTTGCCGATACTGTTGCGGCACATATGTCGCTCGACCTGGAGCAGAAACAAGAAATTCTCGAAATGGGTGATATTCGAGAGCGCCTTGAACATTTACTTGGCTTGATGGAGGCCGAAATTGATTTATTCCAGGTCGAAAAGCGCATCCGTGGCCGCGTTAAAAAACAGATGGAAAAAAGTCAGCGCGAGTACTATCTCAACGAACAAGTAAAAGCCATTCAAAAAGAACTTGGCGATATGGGTGAAGAGCCCAACGAACTTGAAGAGCTTGAGCAAAAAATAGTACAAGCCAAGATGCCTGAAGAGGCTGATAAAAAAACCCGTGCAGAGCTCAATAAATTAAAACTGATGTCGCCTATGTCAGCGGAAGCTTCCGTTGTCCGAGCCTATATTGACTGGATGGTTAATATCCCTTGGCGTAAGCGAAGCAAGGTGAAGCATGATTTAGCTCGCGCAGAGAAGGTGCTCGACAAGGACCATTACGGACTAGAAGAAGTAAAAGAACGAATCCTTGAGTATCTCGCGGTGCAGAAGCGGGTTAAAAAAATCAAGGGCCCAGTACTGTGTTTGGTAGGCCCCCCTGGGGTCGGAAAAACATCATTAGGCGAGTCCATCGCTCGTGCAACCAACCGTGAGTTTATTCGTATGGCCCTCGGTGGCGTACGTGACGAAGCTGAGATTCGAGGACATCGCCGCACTTACATTGGCTCCATGCCGGGTAAGTTGATACAGAAAATGTCTAAGGCGGGTGTTAAAAATCCCTTATTCCTACTCGATGAAATTGACAAAATGGGTATGGATAATCGAGGTGACCCCGCCTCTGCGCTCCTAGAGGTTTTAGACCCAGAGCAAAACAACAGCTTTAACGACCATTATTTGGAGGTTGATTACGACCTCTCCGATGTTATGTTTATCTGTACTTCAAATTCGATGAATATACCGGGTCCATTACTGGATCGGATGGAGGTGATTCGTATACCCGGTTATACCGAAGATGAAAAAGTGAATATTGCCATTCGCTATCTGATTCCCAAGCAAATGAAAAACAACGGACTTAAAGACGTTGAGTGCAGTATTGACGATGACGCTATTCGCGATATTGTGCGTTTTTATACTAGAGAAGCAGGTGTGCGAGGGCTTGACCGCGACATAGCAAAGATCTGCCGTAAAGTTGTTACGAAACTTATTAAAGATACAAGCATTAGCCAAGTTGTGGTGACAACTGAAACACTTAAAGACTTTCTAGGTGTTATAAAGTTCGACTACGGTGTAGCCGAAGAAGAAAATCAAGTGGGGCAGGTTACCGGCTTGGCGTGGACCCAAGTTGGTGGTGAGCTTTTAACCATTGAATCAGCAGCAGTTAAAGGCAAGGGAAGGCTGGTTAAGACTGGGTCGCTTGGCGATGTCATGCAGGAGTCGATCCAAGCGGCCTTAACGGTCGTTAGGTCACGCTCACAGGTATTGGGGGTCACACCCGACTTCATAGACAAATATGACATACACATTCACGTCCCTGAAGGAGCGACCCCAAAGGACGGCCCGAGTGCAGGTATTGCAATGTGTACCACGCTGGTGTCAGTACTTACGGGGATACCGGTAAGGGCTGACGTTGCCATGACCGGTGAAATCACATTGCGAGGCGAAGTACTTAATATTGGCGGCCTCAAGGAAAAGTTACTCGCAGCTCATCGAGGCGGTATTAAGACGGTACTCATTCCAAAGGGTAATGAGCGTGACCTTAAGGAAATTCCTGACAACATCAAAGCTGACCTTAAAATAATTCCTGTGCAATGGATTGATCAGGTTCTAGAAGTCGCCTTACAGCACATGCCTGAGCCTCTGTCCGACAAGGAGTATAAGGCTCTTGAAGATGCAGCCAACACACAAAACAAGGAAACTAGCAGTCGTATTAGCCGTCACTGATACATATTCCTTCTAGGCGCAAATCGAGCGGTTTGCGCGCATTCTGCACACAAATACCCAAGTCAGGATGAAATCATCGTCTTATTACTAAACTTGCCTTGACCCTCCACGGAGCGCTTGGTATAAATCTGCATTCCTTGCGTAGCGTGGGCTGTGGTGAAATGAAGAAGATAGGATCTTCTCTGTTTTTCCACAAATATTTATCTGATTGTAACCGAATAATAAAAGGGGTTTTAGTGTGAACAAATCTGAGCTAATCGAAGCCGTTGCGGCATCTGCAGACATTCCTAAAGCGGCTGCGGGTCGTGCCGTAGACGCGGTTGTTGCAACTATCACTGGTGCCCTGTCTGAGCGTGAGCAGGTTGTTTTGGTAGGCTTTGGTACTTTTGCGGTTAAGGATCGTGCTGCTCGCACTGGCCGTAACCCACAAACTGGCCAGCCAATTGAAATTGCGGCTGCGACCATCCCAAGCTTCAAGGCTGGTAAAGCACTGAAAGACGCTGTTAACAAGTAAGTTGCCGCGTCCAAGATTGAGATACATCAATCTGCTTGTCGCGACAGAAATTATTCTTCATCGAATAAAACTGAAGTGATAACAAAAAGGCGCATCAATGATGCGCCTTTTTTATTTCAAATAAATGATAATGTTTTACCGAGGTTCGCATGCTGCAAACAATCCGTGACAATATGAAAGGCGCAGTGGCCATGTTCATTGTTGCCATCATGATCATCCCTTTTGCTCTTTTCGGCATTGACTCGCTTTTCCTGCGTGATTCGACAGCTGGTGAGGCCGCCAAGGTGAATAGCCAAGCCATCGCTGAGTCTGCATTGAGTCAGGCTATACGCGTACAGAAGCAGCAACTGCTTGAGCGTTTTGGTGAGCAAGCGCCGGTTGAGCTTCTGAGTGATGAGCGCTTGCGTGGCCCTGTACTGCAGCGGTTGATCCAGCGCGAGCTACTGTCGCAATCTGCCTCTAGCGGCAGCATGACGGTCAGTGACGCGGCATTGGATCAGCTAATTTTATCTTCCCCTCAATTCCAACGAGATGGTAAGTTTGACCCTCAACTATTTACACAGTTATTGCGCATGCAGGGGTATACACCCGCTGTGTACAAAGGCCTTCTTCTTGAGGACATGTTGGTTAATCAGCATGCTACGGCTCTTAGTGATAGCGCATTTTCAACGCAAGCTGATATTGAGCGCCTTACCGCACTGACTCAACAGGAGCGTGATTTTCAGTTCGTAACCCTTGAGTACGCAGACATCGCGGCTGAAGTAGTTATTGACGACGCCGAAGTCCAGGAATTTTATAGCGCCAACCAAGCGAGCTTTATGAGTCGCGAGCAAGTGTCTGTTGAATATATCGAAGTAACCCTCGATAAACTGGCCGCAACCGTCGAGGTGAGTGAAGAGCAAGTTCAGCAGCAATTTGCTCAAGAGCAGGGCAGTTTTGTCGCTCAGGTTCAGCGACAGGCAGCACATATTTTAATTGAGCCAAAAGAAGATGGCAGTGTGCAAGCCGTGCTCATGGAAATTCAAGCGAAGCTTTCCGCTGGTGAAGATTTCGCTGCGCTTGCTGAAGCTTATTCTGATGACTTAGGTTCAAGAGCTTTTGGTGGTGACTTGGGCACTAGTGATGGCTCTACTTTTCCAGAAGCATTTGAAGGCGCGCTGCGTTTGCTTGCCGTGGGCGAAGTGTCGGCGCCGACCGAAACGGAAGCTGGAACACATTTTATCAAGCTAATTTCAGAAGAGCGCACACAAGCTCCTAATTTTATTGATACGGCTGATAGAATTAAAATAGATTTAGCAAAAGCGGCTGCCGAAAGCCTGTATCTGGAAATTTTAGAAGTGCTGCCAGAAGCAACTTACAACGCCGACAACTTGGATTTTGCCGCCGAAGAGCTTGGGCTTAGCGTTAGCAATTCAGCGTTATTTGGACGTGAGGGTGGCGTAGGTGTACTTTCAAATAACCAAGTTTTAGCTGCAGTGTTCAGTGAAGAGGTTTTGAGTGACGGGCAAATTTCTGACGTGCTGGAGCTTTCGGACTCAGCGTTCATTGTACTCAAGCGCAAAGAGTACAAACCTTCAGCCGTAAAACCTCTACCCATGGTCACGGCTGATATTTCCGAACAACTCACTCGAGAAAAAACAGAGGTCTTGCTGGCAGGAAAGGCGGCTAAATATATTTCCGAGCTTGATGCTGGCCGTGATATTGAAATACTGGCCGAAGAGAATGGGCTGGACTGGCAGGTTCAAATCGCAACAAAGCGTCAACAGGCGGGCACCAGCACACAACTTCTGCAGCATGTTTTCTCTTTGCCGCACAGCTCTAACGGTGTAATTAACAGCGGCGTACAACTCAGTGATGGTGATTATGTGGTTGTTCAGCTAAGCAATGTGACCGAGGGTGTGCTCCCAAGTCTACCGCTAGAGCAGCTGGAGCGCTTTAAGGGTCAGCTGGCCGAACAACTCTCTCAATTAGAGTTTTCGCTCTACCAAAAATCAATGGAAGCTGAATCCGACGTAATCATCCACTAAGCGTCACAAGACAAAAAGGGGCCACTAGGCCCCTTTTTTCTTTTAAGCCCTGCCTGACGATCAGGTGAGGTCTTACCTTAGGGATACGCCGTGGGGGGATACTCCGCTGCCACACAAGTCAGTCGCATACTCTAATTACACCCGCCTAGGATTAGCGGTTAGGTTTGCCGTTTGGGTTTTAAATCAAAACTTCAGGTGGTAGCAACTTAGGCCTCAAAGCATAAGGTGTGGGTTTTGTTAAGCGGCCTATTGTCAGTTGGTGCTGGGATGGGGGCTAGCCATTCTGTAACAGTGCTCTCATTTAATGTCCAGGTTGTGACGGACATAGAGCTGCTGCTCGGTAGCGCGGTGACAGGCATTTAATAGAGAAAGTACTACCCGTATAGAACGCTTCTTAGGCATGAATAAAAAAAGAACCCAGCCCTCTGGGGGAGAGAAGCCGGGTTAAGACCATTGGAATATCGATAAAGGCCGACGATAAGCACGCAAGCCCAATACTAATTCCTGCCAGCTGTTAATTGATTCTACACCAAGGGTAGCCATCGCTGACCTGACCCGAGGGAATCCGCTTTGGTCACCTCTAAGTATTGATCAGCTCACTGAAACTTCCAGTATTGCTTTGCTTCCAGTTAAACAGAAATGTCATAGCCCATAGCTCTTATAAGCTTTAATGGCTATATTGACTTCAACGATCCTTTAGCAGTTGATCCAACTTTCGCTCAATTCTGTGCAATTGCGCTTCCAGTTCTTGTATTCTCCTTTTCTCCTCTCGCTGACGATGTGTCACGACACTGTCTTGCTTGCTGATTAATGCTGCCGCAATAGTAGCTGTAAGCAATGACAATAATCCCAAGCCTATTAGAATTAATACACTGGCAAAAAATCGCCCCGCATTAGTCGTCGGGACTACATCGCCATAACCGACCGTCGTTACAGTAACCAGCGCCCACCATAAGCCTTCGGCCGGTGTGCTAATACCGGGGTCTAGGGCCGCCATCATAAAACCCGCCAATACAATAACTATGGCGGTGCCAATAAGAGTGGTGCTTAGAGTGTTGCGTGACAGTAGGTGCTTAACATGATCGGTGACATGAATCAGCAGGGAGAAAAGTACGGACAGTCTTAATATGCGCAGCGCTGCTGCGAAGGCTGTGTCCTGAAACAGGAGGGGCGCGCCAGTGATAATAATGACGAGGTTAAGCCAGTTACTTCGTAAATATTTAATCGGTTGGTTGCTTAATACGCTCAACAGGGCTGTTTCAACAACAAACAAAATCCAAATAGATAGGTGGATAATGCTAGAGGCTTGCGCAAAATCCTGACCGCTGCTGTTGAGATACCAGAGCCCCAGCGTACAGATAGCTGCTGCGATCATGGGCCACTCTAGCAAGCGGTGGCAAGTGATCGCTCTGTGATTTTCGTCAGCAGCCATTCCGGCCACGCCTGCATAACTTTGCCAGCTCACATCTAACGTCTCTAGTTAACGGGATCCAACCACAATACTGTTTTGAGTGGCATATTTGCCCAGAATACCAGACTGCACCCTCAACACGGCTTTAAAGTTATATGCTGCGGTGGCAGAGGCGCGTATTTAGAGAGGTGATCAGCGCCTATTGCCGGTTAGGCTGGGAGGGGTTAATCAGAGAATACCGGGGCAAGAGTACTGAGTGTGGACTCAAGCTTTATAGCCGTAGCGGCTCTGGATATACGACTGTCTAGGTTTTTCTGTAAGTCCCTTAAGCGCGTACGAGCACGACGAAATTCTAAGCTAATAATTTCGTACTCGAGATCGTGATCTTGAACGCTCAACTTTGCCAGTTCAGACAGCTCAGAGTGCAACGCGCTGATCAGGTCATGAAACAGGTCCTTGTCAGTCATAGACGAGGCTTCCCAGTAAGCGTGCTCCAAGGATTCATTTAAATCCGCAAGCTGTAAGTTGATTTCCGCGATACTTGTTTTCGACATAAAAACACCATTTTAATTTTATATACGCAAAGTATAGCCAGTTAAATATGACTGACCAGAACCTTTGGGTACTAATGTCATGGGATAGTGACACAATGGCCATTGTCGTGCGAGGCGAGTTTGCTCTATGCTGGGGGCTTGTGCGCAGACTGCGCGGTCAACTCAACTCTTTGAATAGATTAGCGTGTCAGTATGACAATGGAAAAAGCCAGATTACGAGTTCAGCAGTTTCGGCAGCGAGAACAGTCCATCTTGGATGCGGCTTTAGCATTATTGTTGGAGCATGGTGAAGATAAGGTGACGGTTGAGCTGATCGCGGCAACAGTCGACATCGGTAAGGGTACCATCTATAAACATTTTGCCTCCAAGTCGGAAATATATATCCGCTTAATGTTTGATGATCTTCACTTGTTGCAAAGCCAGATGAAAGAAGCCATAGAGAAAGCGGCAAGTGGCAGTGACTATATCGCGCCAGCTAAGGTTTATTTCTCCAACCGCATGTCCGATCCAGTGCGAGCAAGGCTGTTTCAGCGTTTGGAGGAGAGGTTCATTGCTGGCGGCGACGAAGCTGAGAAAATGGCCGAGCTGGCGGCTGTACGTGAATCAGTAATGCAGCAACTTAATAGTTTTTTTGCGGAACGCATTGCTGCGGGGCAGCTGAATGATGTTCCCCCCTACTATTACAATCTAGCCTATTGGGCTTTAACGCATGGTGCTGTCGAGCTTTTTCATAATACTGCGCTCACCAGGGGCGTTGAGGATATGGAGGGGCTGATGAACTTGATTATGGATATAGGGGTTAATATCGGTTTGGCGCCAAAGGGCTGAATCAGAGTTAAGGCTGCCTCCACAGCCTTAAACTTCTACGTAGCCCTTGAAAATTCAAGGCTTCGTCATGCCTCTCACGCTCCTTTACTTCGCATATCCGGCTCCCGGGTAAATCACAAGCAATCTAGCCGCCCAATCCGATATAATGCTAAAGGTCGATGTTTAGCAACCGTATAGATAAAGCCTATGACTCATCCCGATCAATCGCTTGGCCAATCCTTTCTCGATGGTGTACTTGCCAGCGAAAAAATATGCCTCAGTGGTCTCCCGCCATTGGACCAGTGGTCACCAGCACTCAATGGCGACCTAGATATGCGCGTTGATCGTGAAGGGCGCTGGTATTACTTAGGCGATGAAATTCGCCGTCCGGCCATGGTTAAGATGTTCTCTCGTATATTGAAGCGAGAAGGCGTGGATTACTTTTTATTAACACCAGTAGAAAAGTGGCGTATACAGGTCGATGTGGCGCCTTTTCTGATTGTTGCCGCCCGTAAAGAAGTTGACTCCCAGGGACGTCAGGCCTTTATTTTCACCACCAACGTGGATGATGAGTTTGTGTTGGGGGTTGATCACGCACTTTGGATGCCCAATTTAGATGAACAAAAAGAGGAGCCGATACCGATGGTAATGGTTCGTCATCGCTTGCCTGCACTGATCAGTCGCAGTGTCTTTTATCAGCTTGTTGATGAAGCGACTGTCGATACCCTTAATGGGCGTACTGTTATGGTCATTGAGAGTGAAGGGGAGCGCTTTTGTTTGGGTTATATCGATTAGGGTAGGCGCGCCTTGACTGGCGCGCTAAGGCTGAAAATATTTTCAGGAACAAATGAAATAACAATAAAAAAGGAGCCTAGGCTCCTTTTTTGTTGTTCTCAACTACGGGTTTGCACGAAAAATTACATATTCGGGTAATTTGGTCCGCCAGCACCTTCAGGTGTCACCCAGGTAATGTTCTGTGCGGGGTCTTTGATGTCACAGGTTTTACAGTGAACACAGTTTTGTGAGTTTATCTGGAAACGTTTATCGCCATTTTCCTCTTCCACAATCTCGTATACACCGGCTGGGCAATAGCGCTGAGCGGGTTCATCAAACATGACAAGGTTGCTGCCAAGTGGGATTGACGCGTCTGCGAGCTTAAGGTGTATCGGCTGATCTTCTTCATGGTTCGTGTTAGACAAGAACACAGAAGACGACTTGTCGAAACTGAGCTTACCGTCTGGCTTCGGGTAGGTAATGCTTTTCGCTTCCGAGGCAGGTTTCAGTTGTGCATGATCCGGCTTTGGGTCAGACAGGGTCCACGGCAGGCTGCCATTAAAGATGTTTATGTCAATAAAGGCGTAAGCGGACCCGATTAAGTTACCCCACTTGTGCTGGGCTGGACCAAAGTTACGCTGCGCGTGAAGCTCTTTGTAAGCCCAAGAAGCTTTGTAAGCGGCTTCATACTCGACCATATCATCACTGGCGCGCTCTGCCTTAAGAGCCTCAACTACGGTCTCAGCCGCCACCATGCCAGACTTCATGGCTGTGTGTGAGCCTTTAATCTTAGCGAAGTTCAATGTGCCCGCGTCATCACCAATCAGCAAGCCACCAGGGAAGTGCATGGTAGGCTGAGACTGGATGCCGCCCTTGGTGATGGCGCGAGCACCATAAGAGATACGTTCGCCGCCCTCTAGGTACTGCTTGATCACGGGGTGGTGCTTATAACGCTGGAACTCATCAAATGGGCTCAAGTGCGGGTTGTTGTAGCTTAAATCGGTAATCAGACCACAAACCACCTGATTGTCTTCAATGTGGTACAAGAAACTACCGCCAGCGGCGCCATTTTCGGCCAAAGGCCAGCCAGCCGTATGCACAACCAAACCTTGTTGGTGCTGCTCGGCGGGGATTTTCCAAATTTCTTTGATGCCGATACCGTAGTGCTGCGGCTCTTTACCTTCATCGAGCTTGAACTGACTGATCAGCTGCTTGCCCAGGTGCCCACGACAACCTTCAGCGAAGAAGGTGTACTTGCCGTGCAATTCCATGCCTTGAGTGTAAGAACCCTTGTGGCTGCCATCTTCAGCAATACCCGCATCGCCAGTAGCGATTCCTTTTACGCTGCCATCTTCGTGGTAAACCACTTCCGAGGCGGCAAAGGTTGGATAGATTTCAACGCCCAGCGCTTCGGCCTGCTCAGCCAGCCAGCGGCATAGGTTGCCAAGGCTGATGATGTAGTTGCCTTCATTGTGCATGGTCTTAGGTACGAAGAAGTTGGGAACTTTCTGACCCTTCTCTCCGTTTTGCAACAAGTAGATATCATCACCCGTCACAGCGGTGCTCACTGGTGCACCTTGCTCTTTCCACTCAGGGAATAGCTCATTCAAGGCCGTTGGTTCAAAAACAGCACCAGAGAGAATATGAGCGCCAACTTCTGAGCCTTTCTCAACGACACAGACACTGATTTCTTCGTTCAATTGGCGGATGCGGCATGCTGCGGCCAGTCCTGCTGGACCTGCACCAACAATGACGACATCGTACTCCATAGATTCACGTTCCAAAATTTTCTCTCCTAGGCTTTTATTCTTTTCAGTTAGGCTGATACACGCTGCTCAACGCAGCTATTTAAAGAGCCAGTGCTCACGTAGCGAGACATTATATAGTCACTAAGTAGCTACCACCAATGGCATTTTTCACCAATTCAGGGTTTTCAAACTAAGTGCTTGGCTATAATTGATACTCCTACCGCTAGGCTGTTTGCTAAACTGCGACGAAGATCACCTGTAATCCTCGACTATTTAAGGTGTTTCAGGCGTTTAGGGAAGTTATCCTGGGCACTTAGGGTATTGATTTTACAGGCTAAAACCCTCAATATACTGCGCGCTCAAAAGGCTCAGGCCTCGGTTTACTAACCGTCAGGGCGTGGCTTTCGGGCCATGGAAACGCCGCTCAAGCACCTGGTTGCCGGTGCGGCATTGATCCAACAGATAAGCGAATGGGAAATCCATGAAGATTCTTGTAGCTGTTAAACGCGTTGTAGATTACAACGTAAAAGTGCGTCCAAAAAGTGACGGCACCGGCGTAGATATTGCAAACGCCAAAATGTCTATTAACCCTTTCTGCGAAATAGCCGTCGAAGAAGCGGTTCGCCTTAAAGAGAAGGGCGTTGCCACTGAAATTGTGGCTATATCTATGGGGCCTAAGCAGTCCCAAGAGCAAATCCGTACCGCTATGGCACTCGGCGCTGACCGCGGTATCTTGGTTGAATCCGACGCTGAGCTACAGCCACTGGCAATTGCCAAGTGCCTAGCAGCTATCGTTGAGAAAGAAAGCCCAGACCTTATCATCATCGGCAAGCAGTCTATCGATGGTGACAACAACCAAACTGGTCAGATGCTTGGTGCATTGACCGGTTTGGCACAGGGCACGTTTGCTTCTGAAGTTGAAATGTCCGAAGGTAAAGTTAACGTTACCCGTGAAATCGACGGTGGCCTGCAAACGGTTGAACTCAACTTACCTGCGATCGTAACAACTGATTTACGCTTAAATGAGCCACGTTACGCCTCTTTGCCTAATATAATGAAAGCAAAGAAGAAGCCTCTGGATATAACTACGCCAGAAGAGCTCGGTGTTGACGCTGCTCCACGCGTTCAAACCTTGAAGGTTGAGCCGCCAGCTGAGCGTCTAGCTGGCATCAAAGTTGCCGATGTTGCTGAACTTGTCGACAAACTGAAAAATGAGGCGAAGGTATTCTGATGAGCATTTTAGTAATTGCTGAACACGACAACGCTACCCTCAAGGCAGCTACCCTGAACGTTGTAGCCGCTGCTAAAGCCATCGGTGGTGACATTGATGTACTAGTAGCCGGTAGTGCATGTGGAGCGGCGGCTGAAGCCGCAGCCAAAGTTGAAGGCGTGACCAAGGTCTTGGTTGCTGACAACGCCGCTTACGCTCACCAGCTGGCCGAGAACGTCTCTCTGCTGATTGCTGAAGTGGGTAAGAGCTACACACACATTCTTGCACCATCAACTTCAAACGGTAAGAACATCGCGCCACGCGCCGCTGCTCTACTGGATGTTCAGATGATTTCTGACATCACTTCTGTTGAAAGTACAGACACCTTCCAGCGTCCTATTTACGCTGGTAACGTGATTGCTACAGTACAAAGCTCCGACGCAATAAAGGTTCTGACCGTTCGTGGTACCGCGTTCGATCCAGTTGCCACTGAAGGCGGCTCTGCAGCAGTTGAAGCAGTAAGCATCGCGGCTGACGCTGGAATCTCTAGCTTCGTTGGTGAAGAAGTAGCGAAGAGTGATCGTCCTGAACTAACAGCCGCTGGCATCGTCATTTCTGGTGGTCGTGGTATGCAGAACGGCGAAAACTTTGAAATGCTGTACAAAGTAGCCGATAAGTTGGGCGCAGCTGTGGGCGCTTCTCGCGCTGCTGTCGACGCTGGTTTCGTACCAAACGACATGCAGGTTGGTCAAACCGGTAAGATTGTTGCTCCTGACCTGTACGTAGCAGTTGGTATCTCCGGCGCTATTCAGCACTTGGCTGGTATGAAAGACAGTAAAGTGATCGTAGCGATCAACAAAGACGAAGATGCACCTATTTTCCAAGTTGCTGACTACGGTCTTGTTGCTGACTTGTTCGACGCAATACCTGAGCTGGACAGCAAGTTATAAGTAATACTTGCTTAGGAAAAGGCCGGCATAGCCGGCCTTTTTTATGCCTGTCACTTATGACTTTTAAAGAGGAAAGTACTTTGGATATCGAGTCGTTTGAACAACTGTCGATGATCATCGGGGTTGGTGGATTAATTGGCTTTATGATCTTCATTATTTGGGATTTGGCCAAACAGTCAAAAGCGGGACGCTTTGGGACACTCATCTTATTTTCAGTGCTGGGACTATGTCTGTTGGGTTTTATTATTAAGACGGTCTTAGTTGAAGTGATTGGTTAAGGGCTCGAAGATTAAAAAAATCAGAAGACCGCAGCCAACTGCTCTTCAGCAAGCCACTCATAAAAATCCCAGTCATCATACAGCTCCCAATTTTCATCGAAAACGAAACTAACTTCACTTGGTTTCGGGCTTGAACCACCATCAATAAAACCGCTCACCTCATTACTGGATAGTCGTGCAGGTATATCTTCGACCAATGGAGCTGAAGTAAACCAGAGCGCCACAAGTACAGAGCAACTCATCGCCAGCGGCCAACATTTTTGGAACGCAAAGCTAGATGCGGGTTCATGCTCTCTAAAAACTGAATGGCGTCGCGCTGCAAGCTGCGCGGACTCCCGAGTAGTGATGACTTCAGTTGCTCTCAATTCGCTTTGGTAAAGTAGGGCGCGCTCTTCCTCAGTACTCATTGTATAGATCTCCAAGTTTATCCTTAATCGATGTTAACGCCCTTGAATAATGTGTCTTTACGCTGCCCTCGCTGCACTTCATAAGTGCAGCCGTTTCCCGGGTACTAAACCCCTCCCAGCAACGAAGAAAGAAAGCCTGTTGCTGCCGCGCGGAAAGTGAAGCTATGGCCGACTCTAACCTGCCTATACGTTCGTCGCGCAGCAGGTTCAACATGCCGTTATTTGGTTGCGGGTCTTCAAGTTGTTCAATAGGGTCGTCCCCCTCTTCATCAACAGGGGAGAGCCAATTAAAGAACCTAAGCCTTCGGCTCCGTGTTCGATGAAAGTCGATAATGGCATTGCTCAATATACGAAAAAAGAGGGGGCGCCACTGCTCTTCAGGCTTTCTGCTATAGCGGCGCACCAGAGAAAGCATGGCCTCTTGAACTATATCGAGGGCATCTTCACTGTTTCGAACGCTAACCTCAGCCATGCGGTAGGCACGTTTTTCCACGCTACGGAGAAACTGCTCAATTGATTCTTGCTGTGACAGTGCGCTAGCCCTCCAAGGTCTATTGATTACTATGCCCGCCATTGCCGGCAGGCTAACTTACAAACTGCAGTACTACCACCAACGCACACCAGATTATTTGGTTGACAGCTCGCAGAGAAATAAATAGATAATTAACATCAAGATAATCGGGTAATTAATTGAAATTAATAAACTAATCCTATTTTAAAAAATAGTTTTAAAAGGTCTATACTGATATAAGATTTGGCTCTCAGAGGCATGCATGCAATTTTTCCAGCCGCAATCAAAAGTTCAAAAAGACCGTGCAATCATGCGTGAAACCGATGAGCGTATGGCCAAGTACAGCCGTCGCGGCCTTATCGTTAATATTCTCGCCTACCTACTGTGCTTTACCTTAGGATATATGACGGTCATTGCACCAACATTGTCTGTTGTTCTAACCGTAGGACTAATAGTCATCACCGTCATTCGTGGCTACTTTCTTATCCGCTTTGATGCCATCTACAGCTGCGCGCCTACGAAATGGCGTAACATTTACTTTATTTCGACGCTAATCGGAACTGTCTGGTGGAGCGCAATACTTGTCAGCTTTACTCTTGTGCTAGGAATGGTTGGAGAAACTCCAGTACTGTGGATTTACACCGTCATATCTTTGTCGACAACAATACACGCAACAGCTCCTTACAGAACGTTCAGCCGAATTTTCCAACTTATAGCGCTATTACCCGTAGCACTTTCTGGTTTCTACATTGGTGGCTTTGAAGGATATATGTATGGATTCATGATGCTTGTCTTTCTTGCCATGCAGGAATATCAGGTTGGTAATCTCAGTGAACTTCATTGGCAACGACTTGAATCCAATCACGCGCTCAAGCAAAAAGCACAAAACCTGGAAGCAGAGAAACGCGATACGGAGGCATCCTTCGACATCAGTACCGAGTTTCTAGAAAGCTTAGGGCATGAGTTCAGGACATCACTAAACGATATTATGGGAGGGTTGTCACTGCTCACAGAGAGCAACAGAGGTCGTCAGCAGAGTGAGCTCCTCAGCATGGCGGCTAAAGCTTGCGAACGGCAACTTGATTTGGTTAATAATGTCGCAGATTTCAGCCGTATCAACAGTCGTCAATTGGTACTGGATCACAGCGTTATCAACCTAAGAGTACAGCTGGAAAGTATGATCAGCTCTGCCGGGGTTGAGGCCGCTCAACAGGGTGTGGAACTTGATTACCGTATAGCCGCCGACTTACCATTGCGCATAGCTGTAGACGCAAAACGCCTTACACAGATAATCAAAAACCTGCTGACCAATACCGTTCAGTTCTCTGAGCAGGGGCACGTACATATAGATGTACAACTAGAGCGCCTAGCGGATCAGCGCGGGCAGTTAGACGTCATGATTAGCGACCATTTAACACACGCCGAAGATGTAAACCTAGACGCATCGGAAAAAAGCTCTGCAGCCCACGCGACAGGACTGTGGTTATCAATTTGCAGGGGTCTGGCTGAGTGCATGAGCGGCGCTATTGAAGTGTACAACGAGCCAGGGAAAGACAGCTGTTACCGCTTAACCTTACCCGTCGACATCGCTAGCAACCAACCCGCCATATTTAAAAGCCACCCAAAACTACAAGGCAAGCAAGTAGCTCTGGTTGATTCTGGAAAGTTATTGGATCAAGGCCATGTAGAAGAATTAGAGGCTTGGGGGCTGTTGGTTGAATGCCTCCATAACAAGGAGTTGGTAGCCGAAAAAATTGACAAGCTGAGTCAAGGTGAGACTCAGCTTACGGCTCTAATATGGGTTGCTAGCAGCGCGGAGAATGTAGCGTTGAAACAATTGGCCGACGACTACCCCCATCTACCAATTTTATTGGTGTCGAGTCCTGAGGGACAAGCTTTAACAGGGCCTCAATTTTACGCATTAGAACGCCCGCTAATGCGTAAGCCTCTGCATGAACTGTTGTGCCACACAATACTAAACAAGCCTTTAGAAGCTACACAAAGTTTAGCCCCGAGTGCCTCCCGGCTATCGAACATGCAAGTCTTACTGGTCGAGGATCACCGAGTTAACCAAATGGTCGCTGAAGCAATGCTCAAGAAACTGGGCTACCAAGTGCACCTAGCGGTTAATGGACTCGAGGCACTGCAGATCAATGAGCAAGCGGATATTGATTTGATATTAATGGACTGTCAAATGCCTGAAATGGACGGTTATGAAGCCACCCGCAGAATAAGGGCGCAAGAAAAGACCGTGGATAATGGCACTCGAGTACCTATCTTAGCGATGACAGCACACACAACAGAAGAAGATAAGTCATTGTGTTTTTCCTCAGGAATGGATGATTACCTGGCCAAGCCGGTACGCTGTGATGACCTAGAGAGCCATTTGCTGCGCTGGCTAGGAAAAGACACGGACGAAACCCCCAAAGACTCATTGGAGGCACGAGCATGATGAATTCCGTTGATCTATTGAAAGTTCGCCCAGATTGGCGCGTGATCCGAAGGTTTATCCATCGCGCGCACATTATAATCAATGCCCGCAGCCGTACAGCGTTTCATTAACGACTCAGTTGCCAATATCAGATCAATTCTTAAGCCTCGCTTTGGCTCGCGATCAAACCCTTTGCTGCGATAGTCGAACCAACTGAAACGATCATTTGCCTGGGGCTGTAACTCTCTATAGGTGTCTTTTAAACCCCAACTCAACAAACGATCTAGCCAAGCACGCTCTTCGGGCTGAAAACTGCATTTCCCACTACTCAACCAACGCTTACGGTTATCCTCACCGATCCCTATATCCAAATCCGTGTGAGAAATGTTCATATCTCCCATTACGATAACGTCGCTATCAGGGCTACAACTTTCACTTAAAAAAGATTGAAGGTTAGTGTAGTAGTCGCGCTTATTTGGATACTTTGTTTCATGCTTAATATTTTCACCCTGAGGGAAATAGCCATTAATTAGCGTAATCTCACCTCCCAATGGCGACTCACAGCGCACGGCCAAAAAGCGCCTTTGAGCATCATCAGCCTCACCCTTAAAACCCTTTTGAACGTCCAATATTTTGTGCTTACAAAGTAAAGCAACACCATAATGAGTTTTTTGACCATGGAATACTGGCTCATAACCCAAGGCACGAATAGCGTCTAGGGGAAAGTCTGGATCATTCGCTTTCGTTTCTTGAATGCCAATAAAGTCGGGATTATGAGTTTCAATTAATGCTTCAAGCTGGTGTAAACGCATACGAATACTGTTGGTGTTAAAAGAAATTATGTTCATGATTTACCTGAGTATGCGTTAAGCATTAATTTAAAAGGAGGTATTGATAGGGAGATTAAAAAGGGCGCCTATTGGCGCCCAGTAAAGACAGGCTCAAACCTTAGAAGTTGGCGATCTTACTGATTGAATCTTTCTGTAATAGATTTATTACGTCAATCAGAATGTATGCAGACTCTGACAGTAGGGTGTCGTTATCAGTATCAATCTCTGCGGCTGGATTGCTAGCCGTTATCGTTTTTTCTTCCTGCTCTTCTTTCCAAGCACTCATCGATTCAAGTGACTCCAAGCCTTTTGCTGCACGGCGAGTATTCTCCAACTCTAATGAACGAGCTTCAAACTTAACCTTCTCCTGCTTACGACGAACCTCGTTAAGCGATATACGAGTTTTGGCTCGGGTTTCAGCAAGTCGCTCCACCTGAGATTCAAGAAAAATAAAGTCTGGATCCTTTGCTTTACGGACTTCATGTAAGGCCTTAACCTCACCTAATATTTTTTCAAAAGCGAAGTAATAATCATGGGGGACAGGGTGAATTTGATCCCAGGGAAGGGCGTGCTCATAAGAACTTTCCCCTACATCGGTAGCGTCAACTAGGAACGGAAAGTTAATGTCTGGAAGAACGCCTCGATGCTGAGTACTGTCGCCCGAAACTCGATAGAATTTTGATTCTGTGATTTTTAACTGCCCTGAATGCACTGGGGTCAAAGACTGTACGGTGCCCTTACCAAATGACTGGGCGCCCACAATCAGGCCTCGCTTATAATCCTGAATGGCACCTGCAAAAATTTCTGAAGCCGATGCGCTCAAACGGTTTGTAAGGACGATCATTGGCCCTCGATATACCGCGCGCTGGCGAGAGCGATAATTACGTGAAATGGTTTCATTTGTCTGGCGAATTTGTACGACAGGCCCCTGATCAATAAATAAATCGGTGAGTGTAGTTGCCTCCTGTAATGAGCCACCGCCATTGTTTCGCAGATCAATGATCAGACCGTCAACATTTTCCTGCTCAAGCTCTTTTAGCAATCGGTACACATCGCGCGTAGTGCTCTTGAATTCCGGATCGCGGCGGCGGTAGGCCTCAAAATCAATGTAAAATGCAGGCACGTTGATCACGCCAACCTTAAACAGCTGCTCGCCATCGGTTAGTTCTAGCACTGCTTTTTTGGCCGCCTGTTCTTCAAGTTTAACTTTTCCGCGCTGTATTTTTATTTCTTGACGATCACTATTATCCGCAGCAGTAGCTGGAATAATGGATAAGCGTACCACGGTATTGGCTGGGCCACGGATAAGCTTAACGACCTCGTCCAGGCGCCAGCCGATTACGTCAATGTACTCTCCAGCAGGCCCCTGACCTACCGCAACGATCCTATCAGCAGGGCGTAACTTTCCTTGTTTGTCGGCAGGTCCTGCCGTAATCAAGCGTACAACTTTGGTGAATTCATCCTCCGCCTGCAGTACGGCACCAATACCCTCTAACGACAGCGACATGGAAATATTGAAGTTTTCCAATGTTTTGGGGGACAGGTAACTTGTATGAGGGTCGTAGAGTAGGGTGAGGGCGTTAATCATACCCTCAAAAACATCATCAACACCCTGTTGCTCCAGTCTCTTGAGCTGATTCCTGTAGCGCTTTAGTAACGTTTCTTGTGCTTCAACCAAAGGCTCATCAGCCAACTTAAGGCTCAGTAAGTTAGCCTTCAATCGTTTACGCCAACGACTATCTGCGTCAGTTATATCCGCCGCCCAAGTCTGTTCATCAGCGTTAATTTCTATGAATTCATCCTTATTGAAATCAAATACTAGGGGCGCATTATCCAGCCTTTCTATAACCTTATTAAGACGTGTAGAAGCACGCTCAAAATAACGGCTGAAGATTACTTGCCCGGGCGTTAAATCGCCTTCAAGGAATCGCTCGTCTAGCTGAGTTCTATACACTTCGAACTCGTCTACATCACTGCGTAAGAAAAAGGACTTGCTGGGGTCAAGAGACAACACAAATTTGTCCAGCACCATACCTGAGAGTTCATCATCGACTTTTTGGTTGCGATAATGGCGCTCTGAGAGCTTCTCAAGTATGTCGATGGCTGTCTTTGACTGCTCATCGGAAAACTCAAACACAGCTTTACTGTGAGCTTCAAACGCTAATCCAGAGAGGATCAAAGCGCTAATGGTAAAGCCTCGGGTGAAAAATCTGAGCATATTGAAAAGAGTCTCTCGACAGTTGAATAATGTGGAAGCAGAAGCAGTCAATCAATTGCGCCTCAATTTAACATAATATACATTATGCGAAATATAGTTGCAGCTAATTGGTGCTCGGTGTTCCTCGCTACGCCAAAGTATATCAGTAGTAAGAGCTTATATTAGGGGCGGAAAAAGCAACCGCGGTCTTGTTTAGCCAATTAATCGCGTTGCCTCACGCATGGTGACAAATTCTTCTGCTGCGGTTGGGTGGATTCCAATAGTTTGATCAAAGTGCGCCTTAGTAGCACCAGCTTTCATCGCAATGGCAATACCTTGGATAATCTCACCCGCATCACTGCCCACCATATGGCAACCAATCACACGATCAGACACACGGTCAACGATTAACTTCATGAAAGTCCGTTCCTGCAATCCACTCAGCGTGTGCTTCATGTGTTTAAAGCTGCTTGTGTAGATGGCCAACTGGGGATACACCTCACAAGCTCGCTCTTCGGTTAGGCCAACCGTGGCAATGTTGGGTTGGCTAAAAACGGCGGTAGCAATATTGTCGTAATCAACATTGATAGGTACGTCAGCGTAAAGATGACGTACCAGCGCCATACCTTCGGCCAAAGCAACAGGCGTTAGTTCCATTCGGCCAATAACATCGCCAACCGCGTAAATACTCGGTTCCGCACTCTGATAGCTGTCGTTTACTTCAATGCAACCACGCTTATCAATAACAGCCGCGGTGTTCTCTAAGCCTAGACCTTCCGTTTTTGGCGTGCGGCCGGTTGCAGCCATCACACAGTCGACAATGGATTTAGTGCCATCCGTCAATTTCACTTCCAGCTCACCAGAGTCAAGTTTGCTTACTGAGACTATGTTGATATTGAAACGCAGGTTGATGCCCTTTTGGCTCATTTCTGTTTTAACGTGCGCTCGCACCTCTTCATCAAAGCCCCGAAGGAACATTGGACCCCGATAAATCAGCTGGGTCTGCGCTCCCAAGCCATTAAAAATACCTGCAAACTCTACGGCGATATACCCCCCACCCAGTACCATAACGCGCTTGGGGAAGTCTTCTAGGTAGAATGCTTCGTTTGAACTGATGATGTGCTCTGCGCCGGGTATATCTGGAACCTTGGGCCACCCCCCTACTGCCACCAAAATGCGCTCGGCGCTAAATTCACGGCCAGCCACAACGACGGTATGGGCATCTTTGATTACCGCCCGCCCCTCAATAAGCTCAACCCCAGCACCGCTAAGTATGTTTTTATAGATACCATTTAAGCGCTGTATTTCTTTAGTTTTATTGTCACGCAATGTCGGCCAGTTAAACTCGACCTGATCTATATTCCAACCAAAGCCTGCGGCGGCTTCTATTTCTTCACTGACGTGGGAACCATAAACGAAAAGCTTCTTGGGAACACAGCCAACATTCACACAAGTGCCCCCCAAATACAGGTCTTCGGCAACGGCAACCTTGGCGCCCAGTTGTGATGCCATACGGCTTGCACGCACGCCACCTGAACCTGCACCAATAACAAAGAGGTCGTAATCGTATTGCATGGTATTGCCTTATTAATTAACGGTTAGAACGTCTGCCATCGAGGCCAAACAATGACTGCAATTCTAGCGCAACAAGGCAATGATGAAAGAGGAAAGTACCGCAATCTTTTATATTATCGTTATTGATTAAAGCAATAACGCCTTAGGCGTTTGTATCAATACCCGCTAAGTCTGCTCGTCTGTCACACCCCACTCGTAGCTCTAACATGGGCGGAACGTTATGGTGACGACGAGCAGGACCTCTGCGTCGCTCACGTTTGAGGTCAAATTGCTTTTTGGGAAGGTGCTTTGAAACCGCAACATCACCAAGGCGTGTATGGGAAGGTGTCCTAGAGGTGGTAATACCTAGATAAACAGGCGGGATGATATTCATATTTTCCCCTCTTTGCCTAGTGTCTATGCAAAGGCAGGCGCTCAATGAGCGCCTTACTGGAAGAGGTTACACTTTAAATTGTGATGCAACCTTTTCTAGCTGATTAGCCAAGCCCTGCAACGATGTACTTAAATCTGAAACTTTAAAGGTATTTTGCTCTGTCATTTGTGAAGCATCACGCATTCCCACTACGTTTTGCTGAATAGAATTTGCAGCTGTTTGCTGCTCTTCTGTCGCACCGGCAATTTGCTGATTCATATCGGTGATCGAGGTTACTTTCGCAGTAATTGCCTCAAGTGACGCGCCTGTTGCCCCAGCTTGCTCCACGCTCTTTTTGGCTTGAGCTTTACCTTGGTCCATAACCGATACGGCTGAACGCGCTGCCGTTTGTAGTTGCTCAATAACAGTTTGAATTTCATGCGTAGACTCTTGGGTACGCGATGCAAGTGTTCTGACCTCATCAGCAACCACCGCAAAACCACGCCCCTGCTCTCCAGCTCGTGCCGCCTCAATGGCTGCGTTCAACGCCAAAAGGTTGGTCTGTTCGGCGATGCCCTTAATAACATCAAGAATGCTGCCAACACTTTCAGTGTCGGATTCAAGTTTCACAATCACTTCGGCCGCTCGCTCAACCGCTGCCGCTAAATCCTCGATAGACGTGACCGTGCTGGTCACAATCTCCAAGCCTTGCTTTGCTTCTTTATCCGCATCGTCGGCTGCTGAGGCTGCTGAACCTGCATTTTCGGCAACGTTGGTTACGCTGCGCAGCATGTCGTTCATCGCATTTGTTACCAGTTCAGAAGAATTGCTCTGCTCTGTTGATAGCTCCGAGTTTTGCGCTGAAAGTGAATTCAGTTCCTGTGAAACATTTGTCAGCGGGGAGATAACCTCCACTACATCACCAATGGTCACGTGCAGCTTATTAACAAAGACATTGAACCACTCAACCAGCGTACCAAGTTCATCGTTACTGGTTTGCTCTAAGCGTCGAGTGAGGTCGCCTTCTCCCTGGGCAATATCTTTTAATGATTGGACAATTTTCTCAATATTGTTCGTGACAATAAGAGCAACACCGAAAGAGATGGCGAGAATTAAAACCACCGTAATAACACAAATAATAATACCGAGCGTGAGGTTATCTCGCTCAGTCTCAAGCGCTTGGTTGACGGTTGCCGTGAAACTTTTATGACTTTGATCTCGAAACACCTTGAGTGAAGACTCCAGTGTTTCATAGTTCTTCTGTTTGTTTGCAGCGATTTCAGCAATGCGACTAAAGTCCATAGTGCCGTCAATCATGGACTGGGTGAGCTTAAATGATATATCGCCAAAACTCTGCAAATACCGCTCTATATCATTAACTTGACCCCGTTGCTGAGCCTGTAGTTTGCCCTGCTGCCTGAGGTTTTCGCTCATTTCATTAGACATTTTCTTTGCGGTGTCTAGCATCTCTTGCTCGCCAGTACTGGCTGCATTGATCATCAGTTCATTCATGCGTTCGAGGATGACAATATTGCTGTTTGCCAATTCTAGAACGGGGAAGTAACTGTCTTTTATTTCATCCAATCGATCAGCATTTTTGCTGCCATTGGTGATAATGACCATTAAGAAGACCATAAAGCCGATAATTGCCACGGCTGGTATCAGCAGAATTTTATTCTTGATACCCATGTCTTTCAGCCAGTTCATATGTAACCCCATGTTTATAAGCTTTGCCTAGGTTTCTTAAGCATAGCCAATGTACCTGAGCTTGCAGATCCATCTGTCAAGCAATGCCTAGGTTAGCTAACGGCAGGCCCTTCTATACCTTTAAGGTATTAATGGTTATAGGAACAAAGAAAGGGAGCAAGGGGAGTATGGTGAAGAGGTAATAAAGAAACACGGCTCTGCAGGTTAGAGAGCCTGCCGGCCTAGAGAAGGCCGGCGAATAAGGGCTAACCCAGCTGTGTTTTACCACCCATGTAAGGCTGTAAAACGTCAGGTACCAGCACGCTGCCATCGGCCTGCTGATAATTTTCCAGTACGGCCACTAACGTTCGACCAACCGCTAGGCCCGAGCCATTTACGGTGTGCAGTAGCTCAGGCTTGCCTGTTTCAGCATTCCGGTAGCGGGCTTTCATGCGCCGCGCCTGGAAATCACGGAAGTTACTGCACGAGGAAATTTCGCGAAACTTCCCCTGAGATGGCACCCACACTTCGATATCTAAGGTCTTGGCTGCAGAGAAACCAAGGTCACCCCCGCAGAGCATTACGGTCCGATAAGGCAGTTTAAGTGCCTGAAGAATAGCTTCTGCGTGCCCTGTTAAGGCTTCAAGCGTAGCATCTGACTCGCTTGGCTCAACAAACTGTACCAATTCAACTTTCTCAAACTGATGCTGAC
>Ga0209826_1000129_pt1 | contig 50019 bp, 44 predicted proteins | sample GOMGulsemesocosm_5_FD_184637 | JGI IMG/M metagenome (GOLD analysis project Ga0209826, IMG submission 184637) | Methane-oxidizing microbial communities from mesocosms in the Gulf of Mexico - GOM15C Gulf of Mexico (SPAdes) (version 2) | ecosystem: Environmental > Aquatic > Marine > Cold seeps...
ATCATGCGCCGGATTTTACGGAAAGTTGCCGAGAATGACTTTGGGAGTTTGGGGGATACATCAACACTGGCCGATCCATCCGTGGTCGATGAATTAATCGAAAACCGTATGAACAAGAAATAATGGGAACAGCTTGCGCCAATGCATCGAAGCCTTGGCGCAAGAAAATTTGGATGAGCTATCTTGGCGGTGCTGGCCGGTATTTAAAATCCAATAACCGACCGGTAGATCATCGAAATGCCAACCACAAGAATTAGTGACAAAACAACTTTCCGGAAAAATACTTGATCTACGCGTTTACGAAGCTGACTTCCCACCCAAACGAACCCCATTATGGGGATCATGCCGATCAGGCCATAAACAACTTCCAAAACACCTAGATGATTGGCATTCTGCAGGCTCAAAGCTAATATAACGCTTCCAGAGAAGAGCATTACGCTGACCGCAGAGACAAATTTCTCTTTCTCCAATCCGGTAGCAACGAAGAAGAAAATGGGCAAAATGGCAAATAAAGACGTCATTCCGCCAATAACTCCTGAAAAGACACCGATGAGTGGGGCTACTTTTCTTTGGTGGCTTTTCAGGAAAGTGAGCGGAATTCCCATGAGCTCAAGTGACGTTATTGCGATTAAGACAATTCCGAGAATGACACTCAATGTTGCTGTGTTCACAACAGCAAGAAAATAGACGCCAATGGGCAATGTGGCCAATAAAGCGACATACAAGCTCCAATGACGCTGAATAGAGCCTTTGATGTCACCGGCGGCGAGCATTTGGTATAAATTGCTCAAGATTAATGGGACGGCAAGGATGGATACAGTTGTAGGTAATGGCAAAATCAAGACTATGATTGGAACTGAGACCGTCGGCAGGCCAAAAGAAGACACGCCCTTGACGAGCCCGCCAAGCGAGAAAGCGGCGCAGACAACCAGCAAGTGGTAGAAATTGAAATCAAGAATAAGCTGATCAATCATTTATTTTTCTTTTCTATATTGATCTGAAAATAAGCTGGAACCAGATAAGGCACAATATCCACAATATCTTTTTTTATGTGATGTGGGAATGGCAATGTCGTACAAGTTTTGTATGATGGTTTTCGAAATAACCAAATATCGCTAAAATTTGGCAAGCGTATTTATAAGGATAGAAAAGTGAAATTACTTCGTTACGGTCCTGTTGGGGCAGAAAAACCAGGTATCTTGGACGATCAAGGACAGATCCGTTGCTTAGCCGAACATGTGGGTGATATCAGCGGCGACGTTATATCAAAAGACGGTCTCGCCAAGATCGCGAAAATTGATCTATCGACACTGCCGATTATTGACGACAGCACCCGGATAGGTGCATGTGTTACCAACGTCGGTAAATTCATCTGCATTGGCTTAAATTATTCTGATCATGCTGCGGAAACAGGCAATCCAATTCCGGAAGAGCCTATTATTTTCATGAAGGCGACCACAGCAATTTGCGGTCCAAACGATGACGTTGAAATTCCGCGTGGATCTGAGAAAACTGACTGGGAAGTCGAACTAGGCGTTGTCATTGGCAAACGAGCGAAATACGTATCCAAAGAAGATGCTTTGTCTCATGTTGCTGGATATTGCGTTATAAACGACGTCTCAGAACGGGCCTATCAAATCGAACGCTCAGGTCAATGGGTTAAGGGTAAAAGCCACGATACATTTGCGCCAATTGGGCCGTGGCTTGTAACACCAGATGAGGTTGCAGACCCTCATAATCTATCCATGTGGCTCGATGTTGATGGTCATCGTTATCAAGATGGATCAACAAAGACCATGATTTTTGACGTGCCGACTGTGATTGCCCATTTAAGCGAGTTTATGACACTTGAACCCGGTGACGTTATTTCCACGGGAACTCCTCCGGGTGTTGGAATGGGTGTTAAACCAGAGCCGGTATATTTGACAGCTGGTCAGAAAATGGAACTTGGCGTTGAAGGCTTAGGACAACAAAGCCAAACGACAATTCCCGCCCGATCATAATAATAATTAGCAAACGAGGCGGATAGATGGACATCACTTGTAAACCTGAAGTCATGGGTTTTTCAGCAGAACGGCTTGAGAATATTACCGCTTGGATGCACCGGTATATTGATGCGGGCCAACTTGCCGGTGCACAGACATTAGTCGCCCGTGGTGGAGAGGTTATCTATTCCAACTGGGCAGGGCTTGCGGACGTTGAAACGAAGCAAGCGTGGCAGGGCGATACCATCGCGCGGTTTTATTCGATGAGTAAGCCCATCGTCTCGTTTGCTTTAATGACATTATATGAGAAGGGGCTTTTTCATCTTGATGATCCCATTGAAAAATTTCTCCCGGCTTTTGAAAATATGCGCGTTCTCCGGGAAAATGCGGTTTCCATAGAAGATAACACTCCCTGTCAGATAAAGCCTACTATCCATCACCTACTGACCCATTGTTCGGGTTTAACTTATGATTTTAACGTGGGTGTATTGGAAGATCTTTATACGCAGGAAAAAATGCATTTCGGACCGCGCCTAAGATCACTAGAAGAAGAGGTGAACCGGCTTGGTGATATGCCGCTTAAATTTGAGCCGGGCACACGCTGGAATTACGGTGTCTCTTCAGATGTAGTTGGCCGTCTGATTGAAGTCATATCAGGTAAGCCACTGGATGTATTCTTACAGGAAATTATTTTCGCACCTTTGGGAATGACCGAGACGACGTTTGGGATTGCGCCTGAAAATACGCATCGTTTCGCCTCCAGCTATACACCTGGTAAAAATCGCAGCTTAAAGCGTGTTGATAACGCCAATGAAAGTATCTACCGGGAAGGCGCTGTAAGTTGCCTGTCAGGCGGCGGCGGATTGTTATCGTCAGTTAGGGACTATTTGAAGTTTGCAAATATGATCCGACTGGGCGGCCAGTATGAAGGGGGGCAACTCCTTGGCACTCGAACAGTTGAATACATGACCCAAAATCATATGCCGGGTGATCTGGCGTCCATGGGACAGCCTGTATTTTCTGAAGTCTCATTTTCCGGTGTTGGTTTTGGTTTAGGAGGGTGGGTCATGCTTGATCCAACTAAGGCACAGATGATGGGCTCACCGGGAGACTTCGGCTGGGGTGGAATGGCGAGTACGGTTTTTTGGGTAGATCCCTTGGAAGATTTAGTGGTTGTTTTTGCAACGCAATTGATGCCGTCGAGCTTCTACCCACTTAGAAAAGAACTTCGCGCGCTCGTTTATCAAGCGATTATTGATTAGAAACGGTGTCTTCAAGGCCTTTACCGTTGGAATGGTGGCTGCTTGGTAAGATAATGGTGGCCGTCGTTCCTTTGCCAGGAATGCTGCTCAGGGCAACGGTTCCATCAGATTGATGGGCAAAGCCGTAAACCATACTTAATCCAAGTCCAGTACCCTTGCCAACTTCTTTTGTCGTGAAAAATGGCTCGAAAACGTGGGTTAGAGTGTCGGGATCCATTCCGCAACCGGTATCTTCGACGGAAAGCCAGCTATACTCACCAGGATTTAGTTCCGGATATACGCCTTGATTACTTTCATTTATTTCCAGATGACCGGTTTGAATATGTAACTCTCCGCCGTTTGTCATCGCATCTCTAGCATTTATGCATAAGTTCATAAGTGCGTTTTCCAACTGATTGGGATCTGCATTCACAGGGGCAATGTTTTGACCAAAATCGCACCGTATGGTGATTGTCTCTCCCAGCAGGCGATCAACTAGATTGAGAATTCCCTCGATCAAACCATTGAGGTGTAGGGCGACGGGGCGTAGTTCTTGTTTACGGGAGTAGGCGAGCAGGCGCTGAGTAAGTTTTGCACCTCGTTCAGCGGCCTTATCAATTGTCGACATGTATTTGGAGAGGAAGCTGTCGCTCGTCAATTGTTCCTGAACAAGTTCAATGTTTCCCAAAATTACCGCGAGAATATTGTTGAAATCATGGGCAATACCACCAGTTAGTTGACCAATGGCTTCCATTTTTTGAGCTTGGTGAAGTTGCTCCTCAATGTGCTTTTTTTGCTCAATTGCCTTGAGCTCGTCAGAAATATCTCGTCCAGCACCCCGATACCCTTTGAATGCGCCTTCGTCATCAAAAACAGGCATGCCACTAATGGACGCGTGGAGAATAGTGCCATCCTCACGCTTTACAGGAAACCGAAGGTCACGGAAAGGCAAATGGCCTTCAAGCATTTTGCGGTGGGCGGTCCATTCCTGATCGGATAAGCTGCCTTTTCCGATAGACCAACGGGTTTGCCCCAGAATATATTCAGGGGCAATTCCAGTGATTTCCTTAAATCTGTCTGATACGGAATCATATCTAAAATTCTCGTCCATCCCCCAAAACCAGTCGGAAGTTGATGCCGCTGAAGCTTCGAATTGAGCTTCACTTTTTCTCAACGCTTGTTCAATTTTCTTGCGTTCAGATATTTCGTTTTCGAGCTCTAATGTACGAAGGGCAACGTGTTCTTCTAAGACTTCATGTGACTCTTTAAGGACTTTTTCAGCCTCTTTAATCTGAGTAATATCGTTAATCCAGAAAACGATTTTGTCGCTGTCCTCCAAAGTTACCCGTGTCCAACTGAGGAATATCCAAATAACCTCCCCGTCGGCACGTAAAAATTCGAGTTCGTGAGGTTTGGTTTTACCGTATTTTTTCAACTCTTCTATTAAGGGTTTTCGTTGTTCTGGATTTTTCCAAAATTGTATCGTAGATGAGCCAAGAAGGTCTTCCTTGGATATCACAAATAACTCGGCTAGGCTGTCATTCACGAACGATAAATTTCCAGTGGAGATCTCTGATATACCCACTGCAACAGGACTGGCAGAAAGCATATTTCGAAGCTCGTCTTCGGCCCTCTTTCGGGTTCTAATTTCTTCTGAAAGTTCTTTGGTTCGTTCAATAATTTGTTCTTCAAGGTCGTTTTTAGATTTTTTAAGTTTTTCCTCAGTTTCACGCAATTCTGTGATATCGGTGGCTATACCTGCTACACCATTTATCCTTCCGTAGGCGTCAAATAACGGGAATTTGGTTGTCAGGAAGGAGAGGTCAACATTTTCATTTCTAATGTACGTTTGCTGTGAAATTGGTTTTTGGAGTGATACAATTTCTTTATCTTCTTCAATAAACGCAGCGGCGGTTTCTTCTGGAAAAATTTCGATATCAGTTTTCCCAATCATGTAGTCTTTAGGCCAATGCATGATTTTCATTAGATTTTGGCTTGAAACCAGATAAACGCCTTCCAGATTTTTAACAAACACATGTGCGGGACTATTTTCGACGATTGCTCTGAACAAGCCTTCAGACTCTTTTAGTTTAACTTCAGCCTTTTTCCTCGCGGTAATATCGAGAATAATTCCAAACAGGCCGATTGGATTTCCCTGGTTATCAGCTATAACAGACTTGTGAAAGACAACATCTTTCTTTTCGCCAACTTCACTTTCTGTTTGAGCTTCGTAGACTTGTTTTCCGCCGGCTGCGAATAGCTCTTCATCTGCTTTTCGGTAAATATCTGCAACCTCTGGCGTAGCCACGTCATAAACGGTTTTTCCGATGACGTTTTCACGGGAATAGCCGTTAAATGTTAAAAATTCTTCATTACAAGCTGTGTAAATGTGATTAATGTCTTTACAAAAAACAGGCAACGGGATGGCTTCAAGAACGGTGTCGGTTATTCCATTTTCCCCAAGAGTGAGAACAAACGGCAATTGATCTTCTGAAACATGTGTTTGTACGATCAGGATATTTTCATGCTTTATACAGCGAAGGGTACAGCGCAGAACTGTACCGAGAGCGGACGTGACGCAAACGTCATCAATTTCAAGGATGCTGGAATTTTCAGGTTGAAGAATATAAGACTCCATTTTTGACCAGCTTTTCGGGTCAATGAAATTTTTGAAGTACGTATCCTTAGGTGGTTCTGAATTGAAAATTAAGGCAGAGTAGTCGTGGTTGGCGCAAATTAAATATCCATCAGTAGACATCAAAAATGCGGGGCCGTTAAGGAAGGAAAGCAACTTCAGTGATTTATCACTCACGTTGGCTCTTTCAGAGTATTGATTAATACCAGTCTGCTTCATTATACCTATTTCACTGTGTATTTCTTACCTTTGAGTAATCTACATCGCTTGTTGTTTCATCTGGAGCAAGATATCCTGTGGTCTTATCACTCGGTAAATATAAGTGAACTTTTGTCCCTTTATTCACCTCACTTAGAATTTGGATGTGACCGGCTGACTGGGCGATGAAACCAAATACCATGGCAAGGCCCATGCCACTTCCTTTTCCCACATCTTTGGTGGTGAAAAAGGGCTCCATTGCTTTTTGAAGCGTAGACGGATCCATTCCGGTGCCTGTATCGGAAACAGTAACGCGGACATAAACACCCGGTGCCATAGTTCCTGATATAGCTTCCATTTTTTCATTGATCGAAAAGTTTTTTGTTTCTATCGATAAAGTGCCACCTGTTGACATGGCGTCGCGCGCATTTAGTGACAAATTGATAATGGCATTTTCAAACTGTGTTGGATCAATCACGCCCTTTATCAAGTTCACTTTGAAATCTGTTTTAATCGAAATCTCGCCGCCAAGTGTCCGGCGCAGCATCTCTGAAAGTCCTTCTAACAACCCATTTACGTCAACGAGGGAAGGGTTCAAGGATTGTTTTCGTGAGAAAGAAAGAAGCTGTTGGGTAAGTTCTGCTCCTTTTTCGCCGGATCTAATGGCGGCCGCAATTCGAGACTTTAACTCAGGTTGCCCCTCTATGTTTTCTTCAATTAATTCCAAATTCCCGATAATGATAGCTAGCAAATTATTGAAATCATGGGCGATGCCGCCTGTAAGCTGCCCAACAGCTTCCATTTTTTGAGCCTGCCTTAGTTTTTCATTTGCATCAGCGATTTCCACCGATTGCAAGACGGTCTCCGTAATATCGGTGGCTGTGCCCAAAAATCCTTCAAATTTTCCATTTTTATCGAAATTACTAGACCCACAAAAAGAAAGTATAAGGGGCTTTTTATCTGCCGTGAAGTCGAGCTGAATATCTCTAAAGTCCCTGGGGGCAGTTTCTAATTCTCGAACGAAGTTCTGAAAATCTTGTGGGCAGTGCTCTTCCAATAAATCGATTAGATTTGCACCACCAAGGCCCAAATTTTCACTGATATCCTGGGATCCCAAATCATCAGAAATGACAGTAATTAGATTATTTTGGTCAGTCTCCCAGAAAATATCTGAACTGGTTTTTGCCAGGGAATGAAACATCTTCATGCTATTTTCTTTCTCAGTTTCAGCGATGCGGCGGCGTTGTAAATTGCTGCCGAGCTGAGTGAGAGAGGTGTTTATTCCACGGATCAAAGATCCGAATTCATCATTTTCATGGCGTGCTGGGATTTTGAGTAATGAACTTTCGGGTCTGTCTACATTTATGGATTTAATTTTGTGAGAAATCTCCAAAATGGGTCTGGTTAAGGTATTGTAAAACGCAAACACAAGGACGAATGTTAGTAAGAAATTTCGGAGTAAACCTGCTGTCAGCACAACAATGGCTCTGTCTAGGAAGCTTTGTGCTAAGTACTGTCCGTCGATCCGTATTTGAAGCAGTCCAGCTGCAGATGTGGCGTTCGACAGCGTGAGGTCTAGACTGTATAATTTTGTGTCGTCAAAAAGAAATTTCGCTAACCAGTCAATGCGGGAGACTTCAGTGGGTCTAACGTGCTCAGCCAGAAGTTCTTTTTCTCCAGCACCAAATAGAGCGAAAATATAGCCTTCTTTCACTTGGGGATTCTCAAAAGCACCCGCAAGGACATTTTCTGCAAGATCAGCGCTTAAATTATAGGCGGCCTTGGTCGCAGGATCTCTGACGCTGTTCATGATATGTTGGACGTCTTGTTGAACGCCTTTTTGTTCTTGAACAAGGTCATAGGCCAGTTGGGCGATACTAAATACTAGGCCAACTATTACCGCGGCAAAAATCGCGGTTTTTGCCTGTTTTACTGCAATGTTGTCATGCAAATTTTTACGCATTAATTACCCGGTATTTTTATGCAAGGCGCGAACTGCCAAACAGGTATTAATAGGTATAACGTATATTGCGTTTAATATACGTTAAAGGACGTGAGCTTGATTACTATATTGATAGTAACTGTTTAGGTGAGTTTGCGAAACAACGTTTGCCAATTTTGGACGGCTATCTGCTCTGTAAAACCATCTTCATATTGCTGGAAGCCACGATTTACAATTTTTTGATGTAACGTCCGGGAAGCAATTAACGTTTTTAGGTTATCTGCAAAAGCATTGATATCATCAATAGGGGACAACATTCCAGTTTCCCCGTGGTCGATATAGGCTGACGGTCCCTCCGCTTGTGTTGCTACGATCGGTGTACGTGCGGCCCAAGCTTCAAGTATCACGTTTCCAAAGCCTTCTTGGCGCGATGGAAATACGGTTATATCTGCAGTTGCGAGCAGGGCTTCTTTATCCGTCCGCCACCCCAAAAATCGAACACGATTAGCGACACCGCATTTAATTGCTAACTCTTCTAACGAGTTGCGAAGGGGGCCGTCACCGGCAAGCCATAAATGCGCATCCTTAATTTGCACAAGGGACTGGACGGCAATATCAAGGCCTTTAATTGTATGCAGGCGGCCTAATGCGAGAAGTAGTGGGACATCTTCCGGCGTTGAAAATTCGGACCTTGAAACGGGAGGTTTTGGTTTCCAGTTTAAAAAATTGGGGACGTAATGAACTCGATCTTTTGACCAACCTTGATCAATAACGTGCCGACAGAGATCAGGTGTAATACCAACTAGATGGTCACATTTTTTGAAATATTTTGGATTATAATAGCCGCCCAGACGGGCAAGTTTTGGGAAGGGGCCGGAGGGCGTCATTGATGCTGCACGTGCCATCCAGCTTAAATAAATATCAGGCTTGTAGGTTTTTGATATTGTCCTTAATCGATGGGGAGTAACGAAATCGAGAGCCCCGCCGAATTTTAGATTTTGATGAGAAATGCCGGCAGTTTTGATTTGGGAATCTCGCATTTCATGGGGTCGGGTAACGAGGTGCTGATCCATGTCGGCGCTATGAAATGCGGACGCGAGCTGAATAAAAAAGTTCTCAGCGCCTCCGTTACCGGCTCCGCCGATTGCCTGCATTAACTTCATGAAACCCCCAATGTTTTTCTTGTTATAGGGTATGGGCCGCTTTGTGTATAGCGGCCCATAAAATTCAATTGCGGCTTAATTTATTCGCCTTTGCCGCCTTGCGCAATCCAGCGACCAATGACGAGCCGTTCTTCATCAGTCATTTCGGTAATATTGCCAAGCGGCATTGTGTCTGTCTCAACAACTTGCTGACGGATGCGGGTAACCTCACGTAAAATTTGAGCTTTGCTTTCAAATTTAACGCCTTTAGGGGCAACGTCGAAATCTTCATTGGAAGGCTTCGATGCGTGACAGCTGACGCAGCGTTCACTTACGATATTCTGAACCTGAACAAATGGGACTGCAGGGCCTTCAGAAAGGTCAACAAATTTTGGTGCTGCGGCAAATGCAATGGCAAAAAACAACACGAATGCGACCGGTAAAAGGTAAACTGCCTGTTTGGCCCGTCCTTGGTTTTTCAGATTGAAATAATGGCGCACCAAAATGCCGACCAAAGCAATTCCGGCTAAGACTGCCCACCCATATTCATGTCCGAAAGTACCAGGGTAGTGATTGCTGATCATAATGAACAGAACCGGGAGCGTGAAGTAGTTGTTATGCAAGGATCGTTGTTTGGCTTTAAGGCCGGGCGCCGGATCCGGGGCCTCTCCTTTTTCAGCAGAACTCACTAACGCGCGCTGCCCTGGCATAATGATCATAAGAACATTTGCCGCCATTATGGTTCCGATAATAGCTCCCACATGGATGTAGGCACCTCGGCCACTGAACACTTGGGAAAGTCCCCAAGCGGCGGCGGTTAGCAATATGAATAAGACAACACCAAAGACGCCTTGGTGCCTAATAAGCGGGGTGCGGCAAAGGAAGTCATAAATGATCCAGCCGCCGAGTAACGAGCCGAGCCCGATTAGGACAGCAGCGTCAGAAGATATATCTGCGATCGATTTATCGATTAGATAAATTTCGGCGCCGAAGTAATAGAGAACAGTTAAAAGCGCAAAACCACTGATCCAAGTGAAGTAGGCTTCATATTTAAACCAGTGTAAATGGGGGGGCAGTACCGGCGGTGCATTGCGGTATTTTTGCACTTCATAAAAGCCGCCGCCGTGGATGGCCCATAGCTCACCGCCAACGCCATCTTTATCTTTTTGCCCACCTTGTTTTGGTGGCGTTAAATTCATATCCAACCAAATGAAGTAAAACGAGGCACCGATCCAGGCAACGCCTGTGATGATATGAATCCAACGGATCCCCAATTGAAGCCATTCCATTACATCGAATGCCATTTATCCACTCCGCTCATGATTTCTTCGGGTAAATTTGCCCATATTATTTTAATCCACCAGTTTTACGGATTTTACTTTTTTTTAAAAGCCTTATAATACGAACATTCTTTCAAATTATTTTTGATAATTAAATGACAAACCTGACAGATATGGCGGCATTTGTCGCAGTAGTAGAACATAAAAGTTTCTCGCAAGCGGGGAGAGAACTCCGCGTATCGACGGCTGTTATTAGTGCTCGCGTGGCAAAACTTGAAAAACAGATCGGTGTTCGCCTACTTAACCGAACCACGCGGCAAGTCGCACTAACAGAAGAAGCGTATCTGTATTTTGAAGACTGTAAACGTATTCTTGAACAAGTGGAGATGGCTGAGGCTGCACTCTCGTCCCGTCGCCACAGGCCTGCAGGGACACTTAATATTTCTGCTCCTACTGTTTTTGGGAGGCGGCATTTAGCACCGCTTCTGCCGGTCTTTCAGCAAGACTACCCCGATCTCCAAATTCGTTTGCACTTGTCCGACGGCTTTGTTGACTTGTTGAAAGACAGCATAGATATGGCTGTGCGAATAGCAACGCTCCCTGATAGTTCTTTAGTTGCCCGTAAGCTGGCGGAAAGTCCGAGAGTCTTATGTGCGGCCCCGTCGTATCTGGAGCGCGCAGGACAACCGGCGTCTCTCCAAGATTTATTAGAGCATAATTGTCTTCTTTTGAGATTCCCCGGATCGCAGCAATTCCAGTGGGAATTTGAGGAAGAGGGCAGAAGTCAGATAATTGCGGTGTCAGGAAATTTGGACAGTAACAATGCGGATGTGTTGAGAGAGTGGGCCCTTGCGGGTTTTGGTATTTGCCTGAAATCCAGGTGGGAGGTAGTTGGGGATTTAAAGGCAGGACGGTTGATCGAAATATTGCCAGAAACACCGCCGAGACCCGTTACTGTTTCGGCGATTTATCCACTTGGAAATATCGTCCCGCCGAAGGTTCGGATAGCCATCGATTTTCTAAAAAATCAGTTTAAAGGCGGAATATAGGCGAGCTGGCTATTTTTCTTCAACCATATGATGCGGGCTTGCCGGATTGTAGAACATTCCAAGCGATAGGCTTTGTGCAATGTTGGCGGCTTTCCCATAGATAAATTCGGCATCTTCAGTGCTAAATAGTTCGTTTAAGGTTTCCTGAAACAAAGTCAGCCATTGCCCGAAGTTACGAGGGTCCACTTTCTGGGCAATCTGCATATGTACGCGCATGGGATTACCGCTATACACACCGCTTGTATTGAGGACTGAAGACCAGAATTGATACATTTTTGGAAGATGCCTGTCCCAGTGAGACCCAATGGTATTGTTAAAAATGGGACCGAGGGTTGGGTGGATTTTGACTTTATCATAAAACGTATTAACCATCTCAACGATCTTGTCGTTTGGGACGCGGACAGGTCGTGCGCGATGGCGTTGCTCATCTTCGTTAGGGTACATATTAAGTCACCAAGTTGAGGTATGTCTTGGCAATAAGATTAGCCGAGTAGCGGGATTCTGTCTCTGTGACATATCGTCCCAAACCAATTCGAACAGTGCTGCCGGCTGTTTTCGCATCTAAGCCAAGGGCCGTTAAAATGTGAGACGGGGTTGCTGCATGAGATGCGCAGGCTGATCCAGTAGACAGAGCCAACTCTGGTATTTCCAGTAATAAATCCACAGCTTCTATGCCGGTAAAAGTAGCGCTAATGCATCCGGGAATGTGCGACGTCTCAGATCCGTTAAACTGAATGTTCGCTCCCAATTGGTGACGAAGTTCCTTTTTAAACAGATTTGAGATGTGCATTAAATGCTTTCGGTCGGTATCCCTGCATTGACGCGCGAGCCTGGAAGCCTCACCAAACCCCGCGATAAGGGCAGTGGGTAATGTGCCTGCCCTTCTGTTTTCCTGCTGACCACCACCCAAAATTACAGGAGATAATGGTGTGCCACGCTTCACAAATAAGGCCCCAATGCCTTGCGGGCCATATATTTTGTGAGAGGACAGGCTGAGGAGTGAGAGTTGATCGCGTTTAACATCAATGGCTTGTGTAGTTGCGGCTTGAACTGCGTCGCAGTGAAAGAGAATATTTTCTTTTTGGCACAGGGCTCCAATTTCGAAAATATTTTGAAGTGTTCCGATCTCATTATTTGCCATTTGAACAGAGACAAGCGCGACTTCAGTGGATGCAATCGCTGTTTGGAGTTTGCTAACATCTAAGGTTCCGTCTTGTGCCACCGGAAGCTGGCAGAGCTTATGCCCCCGTTTCTCTAGGGCTTGGGCAGTAGTTAGAATAGAACTATGTTCGATTTGTGTGGTCAGGAGGGTTTCGGTATTCGGCCTGAGAGACAGAGGTCCGTGCAAGGCTAAATTGTTTGCTTCTGTCGCGCCGGACGTAAAAATAATCTCATCAGGGTATGCGTTGATAAGGGCCGCGACTTCTGCCTTCGCATTTTGAATAATCGCTTGCGCTTGAAATCCAAATACGTGGCTGTCACTTTCCGCATTGCCGGGAAATGCCATAACTTCAAGCATTAGGCTGCGAACCTGCGGTGCAAGGGGCGTCGTTGATTGATGATCCAGAAAGAGGGGAAGATGGATATCTTGCCCCTCAAACTCGATTGTTTTCTGATGCCTGCTTATGAGTTCCATTGGCTCAAGTAAGTCTCAAGTCTTTCGCTCAAAATCATTTTTTCGGCGTCGTTGCAAAAAGTGGCATCAATGCCATTTCTTGCAAGCGTAATGATTTCTTCTTTATTCAAATCCAAGGCATCGGCAACTGCCATATAATTCTCTGTCATGTAGCCACCAAAATAAGCGGGATCATCTGAATTAATTGTGGCTTTTAAGTTGCTTGATAGCATTTTCCGAAGAGGATGTTGCCGCATATCCGTAACACCTGCCAGTTTGTAGTTTGACAGTGGGCACACAGTAAGGGCCATTCCCATGTCTGATAAACGTTTGGTGAGAGCACTGTCTTCAAGGCTGCGGTTTCCATGATCTAAGCGATCAACTTTGAGCAAATCAAGGGCTTCAGTAACGTATGACGGAGGTCCTTCCTCCCCAGCATGGGCGACAAGTTTGTAGCCTTCTTGTTTCGCCTTAGCGTAAACATTCCTAAACTTGGAGGGAGGATGGCCGAGCTCCGATGAGTCCAGTCCAACGCCGCAGATTTTGTCTTTAAAGGGCCGTGCCATTTCTAACGTTTTCATGGCGTCATCTTCACTTAAATGCCGAAGAAAACACATGATGAGGCGGTAGCTTATATTCAGGTCACGTTGGCCATCTTCTAAGGCGCGTGAAATACCGTTAATGACCGTTTGAATTGGGATGCCACGTTCTGTATGACCTTGGGGGTCAAAGAATATCTCTACATGCATCACATTTTGCGAATGGACTTTCGCAAGGTAGGCCATGGTCAGGTCGTAAAAATCCTGCTCTGTCTGCAGAACGCTCATGCCTTTATAATAGATATCCAAGAAGTCTTGAAGTTCTGTAAACTCATATGCAGCCCGAACATCATCTATGGTGTCATAGGGAAGTGAGATACTGTTACGCGCCGCCAACTCGAACATTTGTTCTGGCTCTAAGCTACCCTCAATATGAAGGTGCAATTCGGTCTTCGGCAGACCTTCGATAAATTTTTTGAGTGCTGTCATAAATTCAATCTCCCATTTAACTTAAAATAAAACCCTCGCTGGAATCTTCAAGTCCAGTGAGGGTTTTATTCGAAAAAGGTTTACGCAGCTGGATGGAAAATTTTCCCAAGGCAGGCAGGAGCATGTTTTCTGATCCGCGACTCATCTTTTGAAATGAACACTAAGACCACAATCGTTGCCACATAAGGGAGCATGGATAAGACTTGTGATGGTAGTTCAAGCCCAGCCGCCTGAGCATGTAATTGAAGAATAGTGATACCGCCAAACATATATGCGCCAACGAGAACCAATCCCGGTTTCCATGTTGCAAACACGATCAGTGCAAGTGCAATCCAGCCACGCCCTGCGGTCATGTTTTCAGCCCACATGGGTGTATAGGCAAGAGACAGGTAAGCCCCGCCAATTCCCGACATGGCACCGCCAAATAGAACAGCTAGATATCGTATGCCTAACACAGAATAGCCAATGGAATGAGCCGCATCGTGGGAGTCGCCAACTGCACGTAAAATAAGTCCACCTTTGGTTTTGTATAAAAACCAGCTTGTGGCAAACACCAGCACGAATGATAGGTACACCAACGCATCTTGTCCAAAAAGAATAGGGCCGATAATGGGAAGATCACTCAATCCAGCAATATTCAATTTTGCAAGGGAGGCGACTGGGACACCCACAAAATCTTGACCGATAAGGGCACTGATGCCGATACCAAACAAGGTGAGGGCAAGTCCTGTAGCGACCTGATTTGCCATAAGACTGAGCGTTAATATACCAAACAAGAATGCCATAAACATCCCTGCGAAAGCACCAGCAGCAACGGCAAAAATATAATTGCCAGTAACAGTTGCGGTGACGAATGCAGCTACGGCACCGGCGAGCATCATGCCCTCAACACCTAAATTGAGAACACCAGATTTCTCGGTGATCAATTCACCGATGGCAGCGAATGTTAATGGGGTCGCTGCTGTGATGACTGTTAGAATAACGGGGACAACCCATTCAAATCCGTTCATGAGGTTGCCTTTCCGAAGAAGTTAAGCTGAAAACGATAATTTACGAGAACATCACAGGCAAGCAGGTAGAAAAGAACCATACCTTGAAAAACGCCTGTAACGGCAACTGGCATACCTAAGTTAATCTGTGCTGTTTCACCGCCAAGATAGGTGAGTGCCATTAACAGACCAGCGAAGATAATCCCAACAGGATGGAGCCGTCCAAGGAAGGCTACAATAATGGCTGTGAAACCATAGCCGGGGGAAATAGACGGTAGGAGTTGCCCCACAGGTCCCGCAACTTCTGATACGCCAGCAAGCCCCGCCATTGCACCGCCAAACAGGAGACTAAACCAAACAATTTTCTTTTGGCTAAAGCCAGCATAGGCACCCGCTTTCGGGGCTGCACCAATCACTTTGATTTGAAATCCGACGAGGGTTTTCGCAAGCATAATCCATGTTGTTATAACAGCAAGAAACGCAATGATTGTTCCAAAATGAAGGCGTGTTCCTTCCAGCAATATGGGCATTGTCGCACTGTCACTGAAAATCCGGGACTCTGGGAAATTATACCCATCAGGGTCACGGAATGGGCCATGAACCAGCAAGCTCAGGAGGAGCGTCGCCACATAAACCAACATCAGGCTTGTTAGGATCTCGTTTGCGTTAAAGCGGGTTTTTAAATACGCCGGAATTGCGGCCCATAATGCGCCGCCAACAGCTCCCATTAGAACCATTGCCGGAAGCAATAAAATACTGTCAACATCATGAAAATAGACAAACAAACCGCCACCAAAAATGGCACCAATTGTGAGCTGGCCTTCCGCGCCGATATTCCAGACGTTGGCTCTAAAGCCAACAGACAAACCGATGGCACATAAAATGAGCGGTGTAGCTTTTACAAATAATTCTGTCAGACCATATTGGTCGTTTATGGGAAGAATAAAGAAATTCTGCAGCGCCTCAACAGGGTCAACGCCTAGGAAAGTGAACAAGGACATTCCAGTCAAAACAGTAAGTGCAAGCGCCAAAATGGGCGTTACATATACCATTGCTCTGGCAGGTTCTGGTCGTTTAACAATTTTAAGCAACACTTTGAGCTTCCTTTTCAGATGCTATGCCAGTTGTGCCGCCCATAAGCAGCCCAATTTGTTCGATCGTGATTTCATGAATATCGCGGCTAACCGACAAGCGGCCTTCTGCGATGACGGCAATCCTGTTACTGATTGCGAAAAGTTCGTCAAGATCTTGGCTGACCACGAGAACCGCAGCTCCCTTTTCAGCAAGATCAATAATGGCCTGGTGAATAGAAGCGGCGGCACCTGCATCAACGCCCCATGTTGGATGGGCGATAATGATAAGTTTTGGATCCTGCATCATTTCGCGGCCAACGATAAATTTCTGAAGATTACCGCCTGAAAGGCTGCTTGCCGCGTGGGAGACGCCCGCAGTGCGGACGTCAAATTTCGCAACAATTTCTTCTGCAAATTTTTTGGTCTTCGAATGATTTATAAGACCGCCACCCAATAATTGTTTCGTATTATAGGCGCTCAAAAAGGCGTTATCTATGAGGCTCATTTCAGGGACGGAACCATGTCCTAAACGGTCTTCTGGCACAAATGCCACGCCGATTTTTCGTCTATCAACGGGCCCAAGATTTCCAATAGGGTGACCTTCTAGCAAGACATGCTCTGGTGCGTTGCTGAGAGCCTCGCCGCTCAAAGCTTCCAGAAGCTCGACTTGGCCATTTCCCGCGACCCCGGCAATGCCAAGAATTTCACCGCTTCTCACATCGAAGTTTATTAAGTTGAGATCGACGCCAAACTGATCTGTACTATCGGTGGACAGATTATGAACTTTCAAGCGAACGGGTCCGCGTTTGCTATCGTCCTGATGGCGCGGTGTCGTTAAGTCCGTGCCGATCATCATTTCAGCGAGGCTTTTAGCTGTTTCTTTGGTGGGATCGCATTCTGAAATATAACGTCCGCCTCTCAAAATTGTGGCCTTGTGGCATAATGCTTTGATCTCATCAAGTTTATGGCTGATATATAAAATGGAGACACCTTCGTCTGACAAACGCCGCAAAGTTTCAAACATTTTGTCTGCTTCTTGCGGGGTCAGAACGGATGTGGGCTCATCCATAATTAAGAGTTTGGGATCTTGAAGAAGGCAACGGACAATTTCAATGCGCTGTTTCTCGCCCACTGAAAGTGTGTGGACTTGGCGGTCTGGATGCAGTGGAAGTCCGTAGTTTTCAGAAACTTCGGTGATCCGCTTGGCAAGGGCAGACATATTTTGGCGTCCAGGCATGCCAAGGGCAATATTCTCAGTGACAGTCATGGCTTCAAACAACGAGAAATGCTGGAAAATCATACCAATGCCAAGATTGCGGGCAGCGTGAGGGCTCGCAATCTTAGTGGGTGAACCGTTCCAGAAGATTTGTCCTGAATCTGCTTTTAAGACACCGTAAATTGCCTTAACAAGCGTGCTTTTGCCGGCGCCATTTTCACCGAGGAGCGCGTGAATTTCGCCCGGAAGTATTTTTAGATTTATATTATCATTGGCAAGCACGCCGGGATACGCTTTGGTGATCCCCTTGAGCTCCAGTCGTGGATGCCCTGTATCCTTGGTACTCATTGATTTAGTCTCCCTGTCTGACATTGACACTTAGCAGCCATTCTCAGAATTTTCTTACGTTATACTAACGGCAACAAGGTTTCCCTTACTTTATTGCCTTTACCCAAATTTGTGCCCCTGATTGCGTAAATCGTGTTGTTTACCTGATATAAGAGATTGTTGAACCGTCAAAATCTCCGATGCAACTGATATTGCGATCTCAGACGGGTGTTTCCCCGTTAGATGCGCTACGCCAATGGGGCAAGTTATTTTCGATAATTTGTCATCTCCAAATCCTTGCAGATTTAGCCTTTTGAAAAAGCGTTTCCGCTTTGTCTCCGACCCTATTAGGCCAACGTAAGCCGCGTCAGCTCGCCTCAATAAAGCGGCAGTGATCTCAAAATCCAATTGGTGACTGTGGGTCATTATTAAATACAGACCCGCAGGATCGGAATTTTCGACGATATCAATTGGTCGCGGTGTTACTATTTTTTCAATGTTTGATGGAATGGTTTTTGGGAATTCTTCGCTTCGAGCGTCCACCCATTTTATGCGGCAAGGAAGCGATGCCAGAACATTAATAATTGCTCTGCCCACATGACCTGCACCAAACAAAGTTAATGTAAAACGGTCTTCATCAAGGGGTTCAATTAACTCAAAACTGTCGGCCTTTGTTTGATCTTCGAGCAATAAGGGTTTGCCGGATCGAATACAGTCGTTGACTGTATTTTGGCCGGTAGTCGTCTGATCATCTAACTGTTGCAGCGTTCGATTTATGCCAGTGTTAGACAGTGTGGTCACAATAGCAGCGTCCAAATTATCGTCTAAGGCTTGTTTTAAATCAGTGACCCAACCGTCGGACTTGTTAATTTTACTGAGAAGGAGTTCGGTGTAGCCGCCACAACATTGTGCAAGCTCCGGTCCAAGGGGGAGTTTCAAAAGTTGAAACTGTGCCTCATCGTTTTCAGTGAGCAATTTTCGCGCAGCGTCTATTGCAACATATTCCAGTTGCCCGCCACCAATGGTCCCGTGGGTTTTCGAGCCATCCACAAGCATACGTGTTCCAGTTTCACGGGGAGTGGAGCCGCGCGCCGCGCCAACAGTTATCAAAACAGCGGTCTCACTGAGAAGATTTACCTGTTCAACAATGTTGCTCCAGTTTGTCATACACGCCCTTTTGCAGCAGTTTGCATGTCCTGAACTGCCATTAATACCCGTTCTGGTGTAGCCGGAGCGTCGAGTTCAGGGAGGGATTTGTAATTTGAAACACTGGAAACTGCATCAGTTAGCGCGTTAAAGGCTGAAATGGCGAGCATAAATGGAGGTTCCCCAACGGCCTTAGATTTATGAATGCTGTCTTCAACATTTTCCCCTGAACTATACAGCTCCATATTGAAAATTTCTGGTCGGTCGCTGCATGTGGGGATCTTGTATGTGGACGGTGCATGGGTTTTAAGATTTCCGCTGTTATCGAAAAACAACTCTTCCGTGGTCAGCCAGCCCATACCTTGAATGAATGCCCCTTCAATTTGTCCAAGATCAATGGCGGGGTTCATACTTTTCCCAGCGTCATGAATAATATCGACGCGTGTAATCTTATTCTCGCCAGTAAGTGTATCAATAATCGCTTCTGATACGGCGGCACCATATGCGAAATAATAGAAAGGCCGTCCTGCATATTTTTCAGCATCATAATGAATTTTTGGCGTCCGGTAATATCCCGTTGAAGACAGTGAAATACGGTTCAGATAAGCCAGATTGACCAACTCTGTAAATGTAAGGTTGGTGGCTCCGATACGGACCCGGTTGGGCAGGAATTCAATGTCACCAGCCGCGACAGAATAATGCTCTGCGGCAAAATCAATGAGACGTTGCTTGATTGTTTTAGCAGCTGCCTGTGCTGCTTTTCCATTCATGTCCGATCCAGAGGATGCCGCAGTCGCAGATGTATTTGGAACTTTATCTGTTGATGTCGATGTGATTTTGATGCGATCCAAATCGATCTGGAATTCTTCGGCGACGACTTGGGCGACTTTAATGAAAAGCCCTTGCCCCATCTCGGTTCCGCCATGATTAAGCATCACACTGCCGTCCGTATAAACATGCAGTAATGCGCCGGCCTGGTTCAAGAATGTAGTGGTGAAAGATATGCCAAATTTTACAGGTGTCAGGGATATTCCCTTTTTCAAAATTGGGCTGGTTTCATTGAATTTTTGGATGTCAGCCCGGCGAGCCGCATAGGATGACTTCTCTTCAAGTTCTGCAATTATTTCTGCGGAAATATTGTCTTCAACTGTCATGTGATAAGGCGTCACATTACGATCGGTTTTCCCATATAGGTTGGCTTTTCGAACGTCGAGCGGATCTTTTCGCAGATCATGCGCAATGGCATCCATAACACGTTCGATTGCGACCATGCCTTGTGGTCCTCCAAATCCTCTAAACGCGGTGTTGGAGACCGTGTGCGTTTTACAGCGATGAGACGTGATTTTAACATTTTCTAAAAAGTAACAATTATCGGCGTGAAAAATTGTTCGGTCATTAATCGCCGCAGACAAATCCGCAGATCGCCCACAACGGGAGGAAAACGTGAAATCAATGCCGTCTAAGCGGCCGTCGCTGTTATATCCAGCGGTATAATTAACAACGAAATCGTGCCGTTTGCCAGTCATGATCATATCATCATCACGATCAAGCCGTAACTTTGCAGCGCGTCCTGTGTTTTTAGAGGCCAATCCAACCATAGCAGCGAACCAAGCACCTTGGGTTTCCTTGCCACCGAAACCGCCGCCCATTCTGCGAACTTCAACAACGACGGAATGATCTGGTACATCAAGGAATTTAGCCACGTTATGTTGGACTTCCGTGGGATGCTGCGTTGAGCAGAAAATGTGAACATCCCCGTCTTCTTTTGGGAAAGCCATGGAAATATGACTTTCAAGATAGAAGTGATCTTGCCCGCCAATTTCAAGGCGACCACTTGTTGAGTGTGCGGCAGCTTCAATGGCTTGGGCGGCGTCTCCGCGTTCTAACGTTCGGGTTGGAAGAACAAAAGAGCCAGCTGCAAGCGCCTGATCAACGGTGATGATCGCTTCAAGTTCTTCATATTCAACAGTTGCTAGTTTCGCGGCACTTCGCGCCTGTTCGATCGTATCGGCAGCAACAACAAATAAGGATTGCCCAACATACTCAACAAGGCCGTCTGCAAATACGGGGTCGTCCCCTGCAATGGGGGAAGCGTCATTTACACCGGGAACATCGGCGGCAGTGTAGACAGCGACAACACCAGGAGCCTGCCGGACAGCATCAACATTGAGATCCAGTATTTTTGCGTGAGCCTTCGTGCTTTGTGCCACATATAAATGCAGCATATCCTTTGGCTCGCTTATGTCGTCAATATAGACCGCTTCGCCGGATACTTGCTTTTCCGCACTGTCGTGGGGAAAGGATTTATGAACTTTACCGCGAATTGTGTTTTTACTTGCTTCCGGATTACGCATGGGCTTGCCCCCCTGAGCCGACAAGGCGGGTGGCCGCAGTTGTATCCGTTGTCTCAATATAAAATTTCTTAAGAAGATTTTTGGCAGCTAACATTCGGTAGTCTTTGCTCGCTCTCATATCACTCATGGGGGCGTAATCACTAACCATCACTTGCATGGCAATTTCGATGTTTTCCGACGTCCATGATTTGCCGATTAAGGCGGTTTCCGTAAGCTTGGCACGTTGCGGAGTTCCCGCCATGCCACCGAAACAGATGCGGATGTCTTTAACTGTATCCCCATCCAAAATTAGGTTAAATGCTCCGCACAGGGCTGATATATCTTGATCGAAACGTTTGGAGATTTTGTAGGCTTTGAAAATACCAGAACCAGAATTAACCGGCACTTGAACAGCTTCGACGAATTCACCGGTTTTGAGATCTTGTTTTCCATATTCAATGAAAAAATCTTCAAGCGCGATGTTTCGGACACCTTGTTTGGAGCGGAGTGATAGGCGCGCGTCAAGCGCGATTAGCGCAGGCGGCATGTCGCCAATTGGAGATCCGTTTGCCACATTCCCGCCAATAGTGCCGGAGTTGCGAATTTGAGTAGAAGCAATCCGTCGAACAATTTCACCCAAATCAGGGTAAAGGTCAGAGAGTTCATCCCAGGCATGGCTATAGGTTACAGCGGCACCAATGCTCAAATGTGTACCATCTGCCGTTAGTTCTTTGAGTTCAGCGACTTTGCCAACGTAAATGAGGGTGCCCAATTCACGGTGTAATTTAGTGACCCAGAGGCCCACATCAGTTGCGCCCGCAAGTATGGTCGCATTTGGATGTTGATCAAGCAAATCAGCAAGCTCAGTGGATGAATTGGGGGCAAAGAAATGCCGCCCTTTATATTCGAGGTAAAGGCTGTCATCTTCTGCAAGCTCGCACAGTACTTCGCGGGTTATGTTTTTACGAGACTGAATGTGATCCGATGGGGCTTGCAAGGCGACACTTTGGGCGGCGTCAATTATGGTGCCATATCCTGTGCAGCGACAAAGGTTGCCAGCAAGAACATTATTGATGTCAGAAAGCTCTTGGCTGTTTCGGCCGTGAAGTTCTGCAAAAATGGACATAACAAAACCCGGAGTACAGAAACCGCATTGAGTTGCGTTCGCTTCGACTAAAGCTTGTTGGACAGGGTGCAGGCTACCGTCTTTAGATTTGAGGCTCTCAACAGTGATTAATTCTTTTCCATCAAGCATTGGCATGAACTGAATGCACGCATTTACCGCTTGGTAGTGGATGTCACCGTCTTTCAATTCTCCAAGAACAACGGTGCAGGCACCGCAATCTCCTTCAGCGCAACCTTCTTTCGTTCCCGTATCAGCGTCTGAATATCGAAGAAAATTCAGAACAGTCATCGTCGGGTCGATATTTTCCAATTCACGAATTTGTCCATTTTGGACGAACCGGATTATGTTACGCATTGAAGCCTCAGACATTCTAAAACAGTAAAAAATTATATAAAGTAAGTATAGGTCTTTTTAACGAAATGTCGCCCTGACGGCAAAACCGTCAGGGCGGATAGGGTTGTTTACTGAAGGCTTATCAGTCTTCTTTTGGTAAAATCGTGTTTAGCAAAATTGAAATAAACGCTACTGGGAACAAAGCTGAAGTCAGCATCATTTGGGCCCACTGAGGGAAAATTCCAACCACGCCAGGTTCGGCTTTCAAGCCAAGACCAATGCTGAGTGATACGGCAATAATCACCATGTTCCGACGGTTCATTTTAACGTCAGATAGCAAATTAAGGCCAGCACCCGCGATCATACCAAACATAACAACTGCGCCGCCGCCCAAAACTGCGTAAGGCATAGCGGATACAACAGCACCAACTTTTGGAACAAAAGCTGCAAAAACGAGGAAGATCGCACCGATTGTCACAACATGACGGCTCATAACGCCTGTTAGCGAAATAACACCGACGTTCTGACTGTAAGATGTGTTTGGCATAGAGCCAAGCAATCCACCAATTGCAGTGCCAAGGCCATCAGCCATTGTACCGCCAGCGATTTCTTTGTCGGTTGCTTCGCGTCCTGCGCCGCCTTTAGTAATACCAGAAATATCACCGACAGTTTCAATGGCAGAAACAAGTGCCATCAGACACATGCCAATAACGGCTGCTGTTTGGAATTCGATCCCGTATTTAAGGGGTTCTGGCCATGCAAACCATGCCGCATTTGCCACATTGCTAAAGTTGACCATATCCATTGGGATTGCGATCAAATAACCAGCCACCAAACCGATGAGGATAGCGGACGCAGATGCCATACCTTTAGTCATGAATTTTGTCGCCAAAATAACAACAATCACGATTGTCCCTAAAAGCACATGATACCAAGCACCGAAATCCTTGGTGACGAATTTGGCAAATTTGCCGCCGCCGACATATTCAACGCCGATCGGTAGCAAGGTAAGGCCGATTGTTGCAACCACAAGGCCGGTAATCAACGGCGGAAGTGCGCCACGGAAACGACCGATAAAGGTTCCAAGGACGAAGTGGAATAGGCCGCCGACTAATGTCGCACCAAAGATAATGCCAAGGGCGTCTACGCCTTTAACACTTGCGGCAATGGGAATGATGACCGGGAGGAACGCAAAACTTGTTCCCTGCATAATAGGCAATCTTGCGCCGATTGGACCTGCACCAATTGTCTGAAGCATGGTTGCAAGACCAGCCACCAACATTGCCATCTGAATTAGATAAATTTTATCGCCGCCAGCAAGACCTGCAGCTCCAGCGACAATAATTGGTACAGTTACGTTGCCGGCAAACATTGCGAGAACATGTTGGATGCCAAGCGGAACCGCTGTCATTAACGGTGGTGTGTAATTGGGATCTTGTAAATTCCCTTGACCGAAAGCACCCTTGCCTCCGGATTCTGATATTTCACTCATAATAGCCCCCTGCTATAAAATATGTCTATGCGGATCGGCTTCGTTCCCTCCAAAGCCAAGTCGCATTTTTGATGAATTAGCTTCCCCGGTAAGTGGAGTAGCTGAAAGGTGAAACAAGAAGTGGTACGTGATAATGCTCACTTGCATCAGGGACGCCAAATCTCAGCACAATCTCGTCTAAGAATTTTGGTTCAGGTAAAACGACACCTGCAGCGTCAAAATAATCGCCGACGTGGAAGACCAGTTCATATTGACCCACACGCAATTCAGCACCTTCCAGAAGTGGGGCGTCGCATCTCCCGTCATCATTTGAGATGGTTTCTTTTGCCAGCTCCCAACTTTCATCCTTTAGAAAGTAAAGTTGTACGGTGATGTTTTTTCCCGGTTTTCCAGTACTTGTGTCCAGAATATGTGTCGTCAGTTTTCCCATAGTATCCCGCGCTCTATTCCATAAAGTCCATTATCCTGAGGTCGCCATTTTATGAACAAGACGATTTCCTCAGAAAAGTCAGCTTTCGGGCGAAAGGATGCATTAGAAGTTTTAAATTGTCTACAGTTTTTATCATCATTGTATGAACTGTATCGTCAGATTTTCGCGTAGTTTGTTTTTGGTGAATGAAATGTTTCGCTTTACAAGGTACGTCCTGTGTTCAGAAGCCTTCAGAAACAGTCGAAATATTCTAAAATTTGGGAATGCATTAGTGGTGGAAACTTTCTTCTTGTCCATGTTAAGGCTAAATTGTATACAAAATTGATTGATTATTGTGTTCAGTTGATGCATTTTATGTCTCAGTTAAGCGCGAGCGAGGGGTTGCTGGTAAATGAGTCAAGATGATCAAATATATTCTCAGATGTTTTCTGCATTGCTGGAGCAGCGGTTGTCTCCAGGCACAAAATTATCTGAAGATACACTTGGCGAAATTTTTGGCGTAAGCCGAACAGTTATCCGCAAAGTTTTGCAACGCCTTGCTCATGAAAAGGTCGTTTGCATCATGCCAAACCGCGGGGCGTTTGTCGCAGAACCCACGCCGGAAGAAGCGCGAGATGTTTTGGCGGCAAGGAAAGTGATCGAAGAAGGCATCATGCGCAATGTTGTCAAGAAATGCACTGCTGCTGATATCCGCCGTCTGGAAGTCATGCTCAAAGAAGAAAAATTGAGCCTTGAAAAAGAAGAACACAGTAAATGGGTTGCCCTTTCTGGTGATTTTCATCTCGCTTTAGCTGCGATTTCAGGGAGCCAATCACTTGAAGATTTTCTGCGTGAGCTTGTCTCTCGCACCTCACTGATACACGTACAATATCAAAGCCGAAAAGCGGGCGTCCTCAATTGCTCCTGCGAGGAGCATGAAGATATTATCGAAGCTATTCGATCTGCTGACGAGGAAAAAGCAGTAAAATTGATGATGTCCCATTTGGACGAAATCGAAGAAAGCCTGAATTTGGACGGCGATAAGTCCAAAAGCGATCTATACGCCATTTTTGGCGGAAGCAAATAAGGGGAAAAGCGGTAATGGAAGATAACATCTACCCACGAGACCTCATTGGTTATGGCGCAAACCCACCCGATCCGAAATGGCCAAATAAGGCTCGAGTCGCAGTTCAGTTCGTGCTGAATTATGAAGAGGGCGGAGAAAATTGTATTTTACATGGGGATGAAGCGTCCGAAGCTTTCCTGTCTGAAATCGTTGGTGCCGATGCGCTGCCGGGTGTTCGTCACATCAGTATGGAGTCCATTTACGAATACGGAAGTCGTGCAGGAGTTTGGCGTCTCCTCCGTTTGTTTAAAAAACATGATATTCCGCTGACCATATTTGCTGTTGCCATGGCACTTGAACGCAATCCCGATGTGACAAACGCTTTTATGGAAGCTGGCCATGAAATTTGCAGTCACGGTTATCGGTGGATTAATTATCAATATGTTCCCGAAGATGTGGAACGCGAGCATATGCAAAAAGCCATTGAGATCATTAAGCGGATGACCGGCGAGCGTCCTTTGGGCTGGTATACTGGCCGGACAAGTCCGAACACCCGAAAATTGGTGGCCGAAGAAGGTGGCTTTGTCTATGACGCCGATGCTTATGACGATGACTTGCCCTATTGGGCCACCGTCGAAGATAAAAAACAGCTTATCGTTCCCTATACACTTGATGTCAACGATATGCGCTTTGCTGCCTTGCAAGGCTTTAACAGCGGCGATCAATATTTCACCTATCTAAAAGATACCTTCGATACTTTATATGAAGAGGGTGCGGATGCTCCCAAGATGATGTCTGTGGGATTACATTGCCGCCTTGTTGGGCGTCCCGGCAGAATTGCCGCGCTAAATCGTTTCCTCGAATATGTAAAGTCGCATGACGATGTTTGGTTCGCGCGTCGAATTGAAATTGCCCGTCATTGGCAAGAACATCATCCGGCTGAGGGTTGATTATGTCAAATTTGAAAAACAACCCGGCCCAAATGAGCCGCCAATTATTTGTTGATACATTTGGTGGCATTTATGAGCATTCTAGTTGGGTGGCTGAAACGCTCTGGGACCAGGGACTGGAGAACGGTTACATAAAAATCGAAACTTTAGCATCAGCGATGGCAAAAATCGTGTCGGCGGCCCCGTATCAAGCCAAGTTAGATCTTATCAATGCTCATCCAGATTTAGCAGGTAAGGCTGCCGTTCGCGGAGAGTTGACGGACGAGTCTACTTCTGAACAGGCAAATGCCGGACTGAATGAATGTAACGTTGAAGAGTTTGAGAAATTTCAAAAATACAATGCAGCTTATAAAGAGAAATTTGGGTTTCCGTTCATTAAAGCTGTCCGAAATAGCAATCGCCACGAAATCCTAAAAGGGTTTGAAGATCGGCTTGTGAACACGGATGAAGTTGAGTTTGAAACGGCCTTAACTGAAATCGATAAAATCGCTGCCTTCCGTCTGCAAGATCTTTAGGCGCAAACAGACAAATTATTATTGGAGAATATACAATGGCTTTCCTTACAGCTGAAGATGCAGATTTTGTCACTGGATGTGTGGATTTAGCGCAACCCAGATTGGGTGCAGAAGTCACATTTGCAACGGATGATTTCTTTGCCGATAAATCGCGCCTAATTGATCCGGCAGCACCTGTTTTCATCGACGGAAAATATGATGACAATGGCAAATGGATGGATGGCTGGGAAAGCCGCCGTAAACGCGGAGAAGGATATGATCATTGTATTCTCCGCCTTGGACTTCCGGGTGTTATTGAAGGTGTGAATATTGACACCAGTCATTTTACAGGAAACTACCCACCGGCTGCCGCCATCGAAGCGTGTTATGTGGAGGGGGAGCCCGATGCAAATACAAGCTGGTCAGTTTTGGTGCCCTCTGTATCTTTAGGCCCAGACGCCCATCATCTTGTTCGGGTAACGAGTGATCAAACTTGGAGCCACCTTCGGTTAAATATCTATCCTGATGGCGGCGTGGCGCGGCTACGCGTCTACGGCCGAATTAATTGTAATTGGGATGCTCGTAAATCTGATGAGATTGTAGATCTTGCCTCCCTGATGAACGGTGCCCGCGCTGTTTGTGCTAATAATCAGCATTTCGGTGTGCCATCAAATCTGCTTGCCCCCGGACGCGGAGTGAATATGGGAGATGGCTGGGAAACTCGCCGCCGCCGGGAGCCGGGTAACGATTGGGCAATTATCGAACTGGGCCATGCTGGCGTGATTTCATCTGCCGAAGTTGACACTGCGCATTTTAAAGGAAATTTCCCGGACAGTTGTTCACTGCAAGCAGCATTTGTTGAGGGCGGAACTGATCAGTCACTGATCACGCAAAGCATGTTCTGGAAAACGCTTATGCCGCCACAAAAACTCAGCATGGATGCGATCCATAATTTCTCGAATGAAATTGAAGACATTGGTCCAGTCTCTCACGTGAGATTAAATATTATCCCAGATGGTGGTGTTAGTCGTTTGCGTCTATTTGGTAAGATCAGCCGGTAAAGGGCCTGAAAATGCAACTTGAAATCAAACCTCTGACGAAAGAAGCGTTCGCGCCTTACGGCGATGTTATCGGAACAGCAGAAAGCGATTTTTTTCTGATTAATAACGGATCTACGCGCCGTTATCATGATCTGGCAAAAGTTGAGTTGCTGGAAGGTGGACGCGCGCTCATTAATATTTTTCAAGCAACGCCGCTTCATTATCCCCTTCGGATTGAGATGGTGGAACGCCATCCCCTTGGCAGTCAGGCATTTATCCCGCTATCGGGCCGTCCGTATTTGATCGTCGTCGCCAAAGCTGGCGAGACGGCCCATACTGATGATCTCGAGGCATTCATTGCAGCACCGGGTCTTGGCATAAATTACCATGCGGGAACTTGGCATCATCCAGTTCTTGCGTTGAGCGATGTCAGTGATTTCCTTGTGGTCGACCGCGGCGGCGATGGTGATAACTGCGATGAAGTCCATTTTGAAAACAGTGACGTTTTCTTAAGCTGGCCTTGAATTACGAGATGACATCTTTGCAAAGATAAGAATATTCATATTCTGTCTTTGCAAACCCCATGTTCTTCCAAAACTTCAATCCGCCAGAATTATTTTGAACAACTTGTAGATAAGCAGCTGTCACGCCTTGAGACTTCGCGTGTGATAACAGGCTGTCCACAATAAACCCGGCATGACCTTGCCGCCTGAACTCAGGGTCCGTTGCAAACTCAAACAAGCCCATAATGCCATCATGGATAGTGGTAAATCCCACCGAAATTATGCGACTGTTTTGGACGATGGATGCGAATAAGTGTTCAATTTCAAGGCGAGATTTCATTTGAACAAATGCTTCTCGTTGATCGTTGTCGCGGTCCGTTAGTTCACAGAGTTTATCTGTCCACTCTTCAGACATTTGATCCGAGATAACGACATTATCTGCTGGAGAATTCGGTAAATCTGAAAGGGTGCGACTGCAGACATCCGTTGAATCGACCCGCTGGTATCCGCGATCAAGTAAAAGGCCTTGCAGATTTGATGGGGTTGCAAGAGGGGTAATGCGAAAGCGGCAAGGCATGTTCGCAGCGGCGTAGAATTGCTCACAATAATCGAGCTTTTCCTCAATAGGAATGTCGCCCATCGATGCCGATGGAAAATTGACAGAATTGAAACGTTTCGTTCGTCCGCCAGCACGTCTCAATAACCACCCATCATACATTTCCTCATGAGAGGCCGGGGTTGAGAGAAAAGAGTGGGCTTCAATTTTTTCGATCATTTAGTCACCGAGTGTAGTATCTTTTAATCTAGAATAATGGCTCTTCAAAAAGACGCAACAGCGACGATGACTAAACCAAAGATATTTACACATAAACTCACCCTACCAAGGGCTTGGTTTGGATTATCCATTTTTGTGGCGACACTCATCACCTTGATGTTTTTGATGTTCGTGGATATGCGACCAAAAATATCTCCAGATTTTTTCTTTGGCTCTGATGATCCTGACATGGCCGATACTCGGCTCATATCTGAGTTATTTCCGTCCGATGAATTTTTGATCTTAAGCGTTGAAGGACGAGATATCTATTCAGCTGGATATTATCTGGATCTCTCCCGGTTTACTGATCGGCTTAATGATCTGAACGGATTTAGCAAAATCATTGCCTTGAACATAGGGCCAAGTTCAGCGGAAGCGGCAAAAGAAAGTCCTTTTTGGCGTCCCCTATTGATCAGCGAAACAGAGAACGCGACGTTTGTTTTGGCATTTTTACCAAGGACAGCCTCTGGCGGGCTTGTTTCTGCAACCGAAGAAATAGCAACCAGTTTTGCAGGGCACGGGGCGATTGGGCTCATTCATATTTCGGGTATGCCGTATATCGCAGAACAAATTAGGCGTAACATTATTTCAGATGCGAAGTTGTTTAGCACTGTTGCGCTGATTATTTTTGCACTGCTAATTTGGGGAATATATAGGTCTTTGATCATTGCGCTGGGAGCAAGTGTTAGCGGGATTTCAGCAATTTTTTTAAGCCTGCTGATTTTGCAATTTACGGGGCAACCGGTTGGAATTTTAACGGCAAACCTATCCATAATTGTTTTTGTCCTCGTTCAATCGCAGGCCATATATTTAACCAACAATTGGTTGCGGGAAAGCGGGGACCCTACCGCCCGAGTTAAAGCCGCAGTTTTGAAAACCATCTATCCCTCCGCTTGGTGTGCGGTAACAACCTTACTGGGCTTCGTTACTTTGCTTTTCGTCTCAGCGGAACCGTTACGGCAACTTGGAAGTGGCGGCGTTATTGGTGTCCTTGCGGCGCTATTTGCCTGTTTTATAATTTTTCCGCCGTTTCTAATATTTTCTCAGGCAAAAAAACGGCAGCCGGTTCAGGATACCGACACAGTGTCGGATCATCCAAAAACCAATTTGAAAGCAATCATTGGATTTTTAGCAGTCGCGGGGGCAGTCTTTGTCGCAATTCCAGGAATTATGAGGCTTGATACAGATCCTAGTTTAATTTCATATTTTGAATCCGGTAGCGAGATCGAACAGGGGCTGTCAAATATCGATAACAACGGCGGTAGTAGCCCCTTGCAAATAGTGGTGTCGCAAAAAGCAGGCGCTGATTTGGATAATGCTGCGGCGTACGAGAAAATGTGGACCCTTCACAGGAAGCTGGAGACGGTGAGCTCTGTGGGGACAGTTCTATCGCTTCCAGCATTGCTCGCCGAAGCCAATAACCATCCGATTGCGTTTTTGTTGCCGTGGCGTGAAATGGTGAGCTTATTGTCCATGGATACCAACCAACAGGTGGTCAATAATTTTCTAAATTCTGAGAGAGATAAAGCGCTGTATCTGCTTCGCATGAAAGAGACGGCCAGCGTCAAGTCGCGAACAGAAGTTATCAAAGAAATCCGAGATATTGCCCATGGCGAGGGCTTTAAAGTTGAACTCGTTGGAGGTGTTTATGCCCTGCAAGGGCGGCTTTCTAAACTGATTAGCAGCAGTATTACAACTGGAATTATATCGCTTCTGGCCATATTTTTTCTGATTTCGTGGCTTATTACACGAAAACTCCTTTTTGCAATTGCCATGCTTTTAAGTGCATCCGTTATTCCGATTATTTCTTTGGGGGGCGCTGGATGGACAGCCGTTCCGTTGGATGTGATCTCTGCCCCTGCCATTAGTGTGGCGTTTGGATTGGCTGTTGATGCGCTTATTCATTTGGGTCTAGCTGTAACCCGAAAGCGGAAATCTATGTCTGTTGCGGAAAGCTGGCGTATAGCATTGGCGCAACAGGGATCCGGCATAATTTCGGCAAGCGGCATTATTTGCATTGGTTTTCTTATCTTCTCATTTTCCGAATTTCCGCCGACCATCCGCTTCGGGATGGTTATCGTTGTGGGCGCAGGGCTGGCAGCGATTGTCGCATTAAGCGCCTTTCCGGTACTTGCCAGCTTCCTTGAAAAACCAATAAAGAATGCGGATAAATGACACATCTACCGCCCATAACAGGTCTGCCTGTCGAAGAAATCCTACCGCAATTAGTTTCTGTTTTGGAAACAGGCAATTGCGCCGTTTTGCAAGCACCGCCGGGGGCTGGTAAATCAACCACAGTTCCGCTTTGGCTTCTGGGGTTAAAAGATTTAGGCTCCCGAAAAATTCTGATGCTCGAACCAAGACGACTTGCCGCGAGAGCAACCGCACGCCGCATGGCAGATTTGCTCGGGGAAGAGGTTGGGCAGACCGTCGGCTATCGGGTGCGTCTTGATAATAGAGTTAGTAAAAACACACGTATTGAAGTTGTCACGGAAGGCATTCTGACCAGGTTTTTACAAGAAGATCCGGAACTATCAAGTGTCGGCGTTGTGATCTTTGATGAATTTCATGAACGCAACTTAAACACCGATTTAGGATTAGCGCTTACGCGTCAGACACAGGAAGTTTTTCGAGAAGACCTTCGAATTGTTGTGATGTCTGCGACGTTGGATGCCGAAGGTGTTTCGAAATTGTTGGATGATGCCCCGATTTTGACCAGTATGGGACGGCAATATCCTGTTGAGACCCGACATATCAATAAAACACCAAAGGGACGGTTCGAGGGACAGCTTGCGAACTGGATCGAAGAGATTGCCATAGAAAATACCGATGGGGATATCCTAGTGTTCCTACCGGGAGCCGGTGAGATAACACGGACGATGACTGCACTTTCCAATTTTGGGAATAAGCAGGAGATCTCTCTTCTGCCGCTTTTTGGCAACCTGACACAGAAAGATCAAGATCGTGCGTTAAAATCAGATCCGGACGGCAAACGGAAGATCGTTTTTGCAACCGACATTGCCGAAACCAGTCTGACCATTGAAGGCGTGCGGATTGTTGTCGATAGTGGCCTGTCCCGCAAACCACAATTTGATCCCAACAGTGGCATGAGCCGCCTTGAGATGCGGCGCATTTCCCGGGCATCTGCAGACCAACGACAAGGGCGCGCAGGCAGACTGGGCCCCGGTATTTGTTACCGAATGTGGAATGTCGCCGAAGATCGCGGATTAATTCCGCAAAGCCCACCTGAAATCGCAACAGCAGATTTGACGCCATTGGTTTTGGAACTTGCCAAATGGGGCGTGGATGATGTGAGTGAGCTGTCATGGATGACAGAGCCACCGTCAGGGTTAATTTCGCAGGCCAAAGAACTTCTCGTCAGATTGGGAGCGCTAGACGAAGCCGGTAAAATCCTGAAGCTCGGGGAAAGAATGGTGAAGTTTCCATTGCATCCGCGGCTCGCGCGGATGGTTATCAAGTCAGAGGAGATGGGGGATGCTGCCTTAGCCTGTGATGTTGCGGCATTATTGTCGGAACGAGATATTATGCGCCGAAATTTCGATAATCCAAATTCTGATTTAGGCGCAAGGGTCTCTCTTTTAAATGCAGCGCGCGGTCCTCATGGATCTCGATCAGAATACAGCCGCCTCCTTAGAAGTGCTGATGATCTTCGTCGGCGTTTCAACGTTGGGAAAGCTGCTGCAAAAACGGACCGTCTTGGCATAGTGCTCGCATTTGCTTACCCGGACCGTGTTGGGGAACTTCGTAAAAATTCCAAAGAAAATTATAGATTGTCCAATGGTCGGGGCGCGCAACTTTTACAAAATGATAAACTAACAGGTGAGCCATACCTTGTTATTGCAGATTTGGATGGTAAGGGGCGAGATGCCCGTGTTTACTTAGCCGCACCGATTACATACGCACAATTACGAGAGCAGTTCTCAAACGAGATTTCCGTTCATTCTCATGTTTATTGGGACGCGGATAAAGAGAGAATAATCGCGGATGAAGAAACGCGGTTTGGGGCCTTGGTTTTGGATGCAAAACGCATCAAGAAGCCGGCTCCAGAAGAAGTCGCAAAAGCTCTTCTCGCTGTTATTTTTGAAAAGGAAATGCGACCGTTACCGTGGAGCAACGGAAGTCGTTCGGTGATAGATCGCGTGGCTTTTGCGCGAACCCACGATACGGATTTCTCTGACTGGCCAGAATTATCTGAGGAATGGTTGTTGGATAATCTAGAAAATTGGCTTGGACCCTACCTTCTTGGAAAAAACAACCTCGCCGGATTACAGGATTTGAAATTAGAAGATATTTTGCTGACCCAATTAACATGGGAACATCAAAAACGCCTTGATGATTTTGCCCCTGCTAAACTGACAATGCCAACTGGATCGCATGTGCGCTTGGATTACAGTGATCCAGATGCCCCGGTCCTTGCTGTTCGCTTGCAGGAGCTTTTTGGTCAGGCGGATATTCCTGGCCTTGCCAATGGGCGCATTCCTGTCTCGATCCATTTGTTAAGTCCCGCAAGGCGCCCAGCTCAAATTACTAAAGATTTAGCTGGGTTCTGGAAAAACAGTTACAGCGCCGTAAAAAAAGATCTGAAGGGGCGCTACCCGAGACATTATTGGCCTGATGACCCGATGCAGGCAGAGCCAACGGCTCGCCCCAAACCTAGAAAAAGATAGGGACTAAGTGATCACCGCACTTAAAGCGATCAGGAAGAACAGTTCTGCAAACTGCTGAATGCTACCAAGGACATCGCCTGTCTGTCCACCAATTTGGCGAAGCGCGATTCCGGAAATTAGCACTGCGCCCACGATGGCGGCAAGGATACCAATAGATCCTAAGAAGGGACCTAGAACTAATAGCGGGAGTAAGATTGTAAAAAATAAAGCCCATAATGCAGTTATGAGCGCTGGTTTTCCAGCACTTGCACCTAGCCCGTTATCACGCGCTGGAGCCAGTAGATACATCCCCCAAGTGAGCATGCCGCGACTTGCAACTGCGCTGCTAACGATGACAGAAAAGGCAATGTTGGGATCGTTGAAACTGGACAGAACAGCGGCTTTCATTCCCATAACCAGAATGAGTGTAACAACGGCGTAAGTGCCAACACGGCTGTCGCGCATGATCTCTAGTTTTTTATCTTTGGTTGCGCCACCGCCAAAGCCGTCGGCCACATCCCCGATGGCATCTTCATGAAGCGCCCCAGTTAGAACGACTTGCGCGGCAAGTGCCAGAAATGCACACAAAAGAAGCGGCAAATTCAGAAGAATTGCGCCATAAAAGACCGCGCCTGAAATGCCGCCGACAATCACACCTACTAAGGGAAAACAGCGACTAGCGCTGCCGACGGCTGCCATGGAAAATTTGATATCAAGGGGCACTGGAAGACGCGTTAGGAAGACAACAGAGATTAGAAAATCTTGTATCCATCCGGGCCTGTAATCTTTTGTGGGCGCATCATTCATTGTTTTATTTCAGCTTCTGAGAAAGACCAGCTGTTACAAAATAAACAGTTTTAGCTTCTGCTGCAATCATTTGGTGAAGCCGGCCTGCATGATCGCGAAACGCGCGAGCCATTGCATTATCGGGCACAATTCCTTGCCCAACTTCGTTGGACACAAATACTGCAGCCCCGTTCAGACCATGAAGCGTTTCAATGAGCGTCTCGAATTCTTTTTCCAAATTACGGTCTGCCATCATCAAGTTTGTGACCCAAAGTGTCAGACAATCGACAAGCATAACTCGGTCTGGGCGACATTCGGATTTTAAGACTGCGGAGAGCTCAAGCGGTTCTTCAATTGTTGTCCAGCCTTCACCGCGATCATGCTTGTGTTTGGAAATGCGCGCTTGCATCTCGCTGTCATAGGCTTGGCTTGTCGCAAGGTAGAGCTGCTCTAACCCCGATTGCTTTACCAGCGTTTCAGCAAAATGGCTTTTCCCAGAACGGGCGCCGCCTAAAACTAGAGTGAGTTTTGAAAAATTATTTGGCATGGCGCGCCACCGGATCAATCAGATGAATGAAAGAGCCTGACACCGCGCCCACAACGGCACCGGCAGATCCCAAATCGTCGCCCTTTGCATTGGATAATTCGAACAGGGGCGTTGCACTGCTATTTTGAATTTCACTGGCATAGTGAAATTCATGTGCTGTAATCTTCAAGCCCTTTGGTCCTAAATGGTGATCCGACGTTAGCGTGGCATACCGATAGCCCAAGTGAAGTTTTGGTTCTGCAAATGAAGTCGCCGTGGGCAACAGACCTAGCATAGGATGAACACATCCATCGCGGTCTGTAAGCGTCTCTCCCAGAACCATATAGCCACCGCATTCTCCAAAAATGCTTTTCCCGTTTTGAGCCGCTTTTGCGAGGGAGGTTTTGAACTTTTGGGCATTGGACAGTTTCGGTGCATGTAGTTCAGGATACCCACCCGGAAGATAAATAAAATCGGCGTTTTCTGTCGGCCCTTCATCATTGAGAGGCGAGAAAAAGGTAATTTTAGCGCCGACAGTCTGCCAGTCAGCAATCAAATGTGGATAACTAAATGCGAAAGCTTCATCACGAGCGATTGAGATGTTCTGCCCTGGCGGCGTCCGAAGGGGGGGGGTGTCAGAATGGGTGTAGATCGGGGTTGCCAATGATTTGAGTTTTTCAAGATCGACATTCTCTTTAATGATGTTTGCTGCATTATTAAGGAAAATTTCGATTTCAGGATTTTCTTGCGCTTGAATTAATCCCAGATGCCTTCTGGGAAGTTGAAGGCTGGCAGATTTAGGAATGGCACCCAAAACAGGGATCCCAACCTTTTCCGCAGCTGTTTCAAGGAACGCCTTATGGTTGGCACTACCAACAGAGTTGAAAATGACACCCGCTAAACGAATATCATCTCGAAAACTATTGAAGCCGTGCAAAACGGCGCCGACGCTTGCGGCCTGCCCTTTTGCATCAACGACTAAAATGACAGGGATATCAAAGGTTGAGGCGAGATCTGCTGTGGAGCCACGGCCATCTTGTGCGCCATCGAACAGACCCATGACACCTTCACCAATGACCAAATCGCTATCAGCTGCGCTCATGCGAAAAGAGCGGTTCAGTGTTTCAGGTGACATGGCCCAAGGATCAAGATTGAGACAAGGGTGTCGCGACGCCAAATGATGAAAGGCCGGATCGATGTAATCGGGGCCTACTTTGAATGATGACACGTTCATGCCCTCATTGGATAAAGCGCGGAGGAGCGCCAAGGTCACAGTTGTCTTACCCGATCCTGATGCGGGAGCCGCAATTATTAGAGATGGGGCAGACCAATTCGTCACCCGGAATGCCCTCCGACGGTTGCCGTCGCGTTTGATGTAAACCAGTCTAACTGGTCATGCAAATCAACGACCTGCCCAACCACAATAAGGGCGGGAGGCTTGATGCTGCTTTTTGCGACGTCGTCTGCGGCGGTGGCAAGGGTCGTTGTTAACACTTGCTGATTGGCGAGAGTGGCGTTGGCAATAATGGCAACAGGTTCGTTCTCAGAACGTCCAAAGCTGATCAGTTTTTCAGCAATGGTCCGGATATGCTTCATGCCCATGTATATGACAATGACCGGCGATCCTTTGGCAATATGTTCCCATTGTACATTTGGAACGTCACCGTTGGCGTCATGTCCGGTGACAAATGTTGCTGCAGAGTTTGTGGATCTATGGGTTAGCGGGATGCCAGCGTATGCCAAACCACCAACACCAGATGAGATGCCCGGGATTACTCTAAATGGAATGTCGTTTGCTTTGAGGGTTAGGACCTCTTCCGCTCCCCGTCCGAAAATATAAGGATCGCCACCTTTCAGGCGAAGGACCTTTTTTCCTTCACGGGCGAGAGTCACGAGACGGTCTGAAATATCTTGTTGGGCAGCTGATGGCTTGCCGCCGCGTTTTCCCGCATATTCCAATACACAATTGGGGCCCGTTAAATCTAATATTTCACGGCTGACCAATGCATCATAAACAAGCACGTCGGCTTGTCGAAGTCCCTCGACCGCGTACAAAGTTAGTAATCCCAAATCTCCAGGGCCGGCTCCCAAAAGCCAGACACTTCCCGGCTCGAAGGGAGGAATTTTACTTAGTATATTTTCCATACTCTCTTTTACACATGATTTTGCGTCTCGCCTAGCCAACAGTCGACGCATTGCTTATAAATATTGCATGGAAAGTGCCCAAAAAGACAAAGAACTGAGATACGGCTGGACGACGGGAGCGTGTGCGACTGCGGCAACGAAGTCTGCTCTATCGGCTTTATTTGGAAAAGGCTTTTTGGATCCAGTAAGTATAACGCTTCCCAAAGGTCAAGAACCGTCATTTGTTCTAGCAACAGAGGCTTCATCAGATGGAGCATTTACGGCAAGTATCATAAAAGATGCGGGCGACGATCCGGATGTTACCCATCAAGCCCGTATTATTTCAACTGTTTGCCGGGGCCAAGCGGGCCAAGGTATTTGTTTTCATGCAGGACACGGCGTCGGGATTGTAACCCGCGAAGGGTTGCCCGTTTCTGTGGGGGAGCCGGCCATAAATCCAATGCCACGCCTAATGATGCAGCAAGTCACAGCGGAGATTTGCGCCCAAAATGGCCAACCCGAAGACATCGATATCACTATTTCTATCGAAAACGGCGAGGAACTTGCCAAATATACGATGAACGGACGGTTGGGCATTGTGGGCGGTCTATCAGTGCTGGGAACTACCGGTATTGTTGTTCCTTATTCATGTTCGGCGTGGATTGCCTCCCTTCACCGAGGGATAGATGTGGCGAAAGCTGCTGGCGAGCGCCATATGATTGCCTCCACGGGATCAACATCAGAAAAATCAGCGAATGAGATGTATAATTTACCCGATTATGCTTTGCTTGATATGGGGGATTTCGCTGGCGGTGTTCTGAAATATTTAAAAAAACACCCTGTCGCTAAACTGACCATCGCGGGCGGTTTTGCCAAAATTACTAAGTTGGCCATGGGACATATGGATTTGCATTCTGGTCGCAGCAGCGTTGATTTTAACTGGTTGGCGGAGCAGTTGTCCTCGTTAGGTGCAAATGAGGATTTATTGCAAAGCGTAAAAACGGCCAATACTGCCATGCAAGTTTTATCAGAAGCAACGGAAGCTGGATTACCGCTGGCAACCCAAGTCGCGAAAATTGCACAAAGCATAGCCAACGGGATTTGCGGCGCAGAGACTGCGGTTGAGATACTGATTTTTGATCGCAAAGGCGTATTGGTTGGACGGTCAGATGGCTGAGCTCAAGAAAATTCTTCTTATTGGGGGAACGGCAGATGCTGTTCAACTGAATTCCCAGTTGTTTGCACTGGATAACGTGGTGCTGCTAACCAGTTTAGCGGGGCGAACAAAAAATCCTGTACCTTTAAAAGGAGAAGTGCTGTTCCATGGCTTTGGAGATGGCGGCGGCTTAGAAGAAATTTTAAAAACGCAGGGTATTAGTTGCGTTATTGATGCCAGCCACCCGTTCGCAGCGAAAATAAAACAGAAAGCTGCCCAAATTTGCGAACAATTGAATGTTCAATACTTGCGCTATGATCGGCAACAGTGGGAGCCGCGGGCGGATGATAGATGGATATTAGTTCCAGATTTACAAAGTGCCGCGGACTGCTTAGCTGATTTCAAAAGAATATTCCTTACCATTGGGCGGCAGGAATTGGCGGTATTTGAAGAAGTGACCGAGAAGGAATTTCTTGTCCGGTCAATTGAGGCCGTCTCATTTGATCCGCAATCCTCAACAGTGACCGAAATTCAAGGTCGAGGACCATTTTCGAAGATACACGAAATGGATTTAATCCAGGAATATAACATCGATGTTGTGGTGAGTAAAAATAGCGGCGGCATGGCAACGATTGCGAAGATTGATGCGGCCCGCGCCCTGTCGGTTCCCGTGATAATGGTTGAAAGACCACGCCTTGATCGGGCGCAATCTTTCAATGATATGGATGATCTTATTCGTCAGATGCAACTTTCCGTTTAGGGCGCAAGACATGCACGTGATCTGCATGGTAAAGGGCGCTGTCACGGTACCCTTTGGCCTCTAATACGCGGCCAACAATGATAAGTGCAGTCCGTGTGATCTTCTCAGCGCGGACTTTTTTCTGAATATCGAGAAGTGTTCCTTTGATCACTTTTTCATCAGGCCAACTTGCCCGGTAAACCACTGCCACAGGGCAATCTTCGCCGTAAAACGGGATAAGCTCAGAGGTCACTTTACGCATATTTCGAACACTTAGGTGAATAGCAAGGGTGGCGCCAGATTTACCCAGTGTCTCCAGATCTTCATGGTTCGGCATAGCAGTTGCCTTCATAGAAGTCCGAGTTAGGATAATTGTTTGGCTGACATCTGGAAGCGTCAATTCTGTTTTAAGAGCTGCGGCAGCTGCGGCGAACGCCGGAACGCCGGGTGTAATTGTGTATTCAATACCATGTTCGTCCAAACGGCGCATTTGCTCACCAATTGCACCATAAAGGCTAGGATCGCCTGAATGGACACGGGCGACATCCTGCCCCTTTGCATCGGCATCAATCATTTCTTTCATGATTTCGTCAAGATGAAGCGGCGCTGTATCTACAACGTGGGCATCGCTTGAAGCGTGCGCGACAATCTCTTCTGGGACCAACGATCCGGCATATAGGCAGACGGGGCAGGCCGCAATCAGATCGCGCCCGCGCAGAGTAATCAGGTCAGCGGCTCCGGGGCCGGCACCAATGAAATGTACTGTCATGAATTTAATTCCTTTGCTACAGGTGCCATTTTACCGGCATATCCGCGCGGGGTGTAGGCCCAGTTTTTTAACCCTGAGTTTGTTGTTGTTATTTGACTGTCACTAGATCCGACCATTACCAGTGTCAGCATATCTACTTTTTCGGGATCTAAATCCGCCAAAGGCATGATCTGAACACTTTCATCTTCACGGCCAAGATTACGGGCGACGATGACCGGTGTTGTGTCTGGGCGATGTTCTAGCAGAATGGCTTTTGCAGCATGTAATTGCGTCCGGCGTTTTAAGGAAACCGGATTGTAAAAGGCGACAACAAAGTCACCCATTGCCGCCGCTTTCAAGCGTCTTTCAATGGCATCCCACGGAGTTAGCAAGTCAGACAACGAAATGGTACAGAAATCATGACCAAGCGGCGCACCGGCACGAGCCGCTGCGGCTTGCAGCGCTGAAATGCCGGGAGTTACCTGAATATCAAGACGGTCCCATTCACCGCGTTCTTCTCGTTTAATTAGCTCAAACACCAATGTCGCCATGGCATAAATACCAATGTCACCAGAGGAGATGAGGGCAACATTCTTTCCCTCTGCCGCGAGATCAAGGGCAAAGCGAACGCGTTTCTCTTCTTCGCCGAGGCCGAAATCATGACGGATTTTCCCGTGTGCCGTTTTTCCGAGAAGATCAATGTACAAACCATAAGCGACCAGATCAGTGGCTTCTGAAATAAGGTGGCTGGCTTCGGGAGTTCGCCACGCGTCTTGGCCGGGGCCAATACCGATAACAGACAGCTTGCCTTGAATTTTCCCAACGGCGCGGATGTTGATTGCCGTTGGGCTTTCAGCAATGGCCACAGTTGTTCGCTTTGATTTGACTTTCGGAACAATCAAATTTGCATCAGAGCCTGCAGCGGCAAGGGCAGCACCTTCACTAACACCGTGACATCCGACTTCGGCGAAAACGATATTGGATGGTGTTTTTAAGCGAGGCGTTTCATCTTCTAACTGGACTGCACCAAAGAATTTTGGCGCCATTCCAAAATAATTTGCAGCGCTGTGAACTGCCCGTTCGTCTGATTTCAAATCAATAGAACTCACTGACGCGATGGAAAGTGGACTAATGTCGTTTTCCGACAGTGTCGTTTTGATTAGGCCAATTAACTCATCAGCATCGGCATGACGCTCACAGCCAACGCCAAGGCTCATGGTTTTGGGATGATAAACAAGTGCTTGTTCATCTCCTTGAATTGGTGAGGTTGTGACCGTTATAGACAATTTGCCCGTTTCTGAAAACGGCAAGTCGGAGCCTGATAACCAAGAGTGCTCGCCCACTTGCTTTATAGTCTCTCCGCCAAGCAATTTCCCCACAAACAGTTTCATGTCTTCAGGATTTGCAAGGGCAAGATCTTCTGGTGGATTATCAAGCGCGATATTGTAATGGACATCGCTTGCGGTTGTGATGGCCGGTTGACCTTTCAGGGCAGTTGCAATATGGCGTGCCATATCATTAGCGCCGTGATGCCCACCAAGTAACGGAACCACCATAGATCCTGTGTCGGAGATGGCCAGAACGGGCGGCTCAACCAGCTTGTCGTTAAGGGCCGGTGCAAGACAGCGAACCAAAATTGCAGCCGCGCATATCCCGAGAATTGGTGTACCACTTTTGTAAAGTTCCTGCAGGTGGGTGGCTGTTTGCTGAAATGTGAGATCTGGATTATCTACTCGGTTGCCCAAACCATGTATCAAGGCTTCTGGATAAATCTCAAGCAAAGCATCCGCAGTTGCACGGCCGCTGTTGTTGAGAAGGATAATCGCAATGGGAGGTGTCATTTCCATGCTTGTCCCCGCTTATGAATAAGGATCATGGAAAAATAAGGCGCAGCGTCGGCAGCGACATCTTCAAGGGAGAGGATTCTTTGGTTCTTCATACTGGCACGTTCTATATAATTTGCTTTGTCCATTAGTCCCATTTCTTGAATGAGGGTCCGTACCCGATCAAAATGGCGACCAACTTTCATAATGGCGATACTGTCAGCGGCTTCAATTCGGGCTTTTAAAGTGGCGCTGTCGAGGGGGGCCGGAAGCACGCTGACCACATCGTTTCGAGCAGAGAGCGGGGTTTGCAACGCTGCAGCACAAGCCGTAAGGGAGGATACGCCGGGCACGACTTCCACCGGAAATTTCTCCGCCATTCGGCCAAAAAGATACATGAAGGATCCATAGAAAAACGGATCACCTTCACACAACACGGCAATATCTCGGCCAGATGCCAGGCACGCACTCAGTTGTTCGGCAGCGGTGTCGTAGGCATCTTGCGCTGGTTTCCGTTCCACGGCCATGGGGATACGGATCGCAATTTCTTCTTGCTCACCGCTTAAATGCGGCGCGACAATTGCCCTTGCAAGACTGTCCCCATCTTCTAATGTTGGGTAGGCCACAACAGGACTATTTTGGAGTATTTTCAAAGCTTTTAGTGTGATTAAGTCCGGATCACCCGGTCCAATTCCTAGCCCGTACAGGGTCCCTGTCATTTTTTTACCAATCTTAACTGTGTAACTTGTCTAAAGGGTTTCCAGCTGGTGAAATTCCCTATTTTTATAGCGCGTGAGATATTGAGACGCGTAAGTTCCCCGTCCCATTGTTCTGCGAGATTAAATGCGAAGCTTTCCCCCTGTGTCGTGACCGTATTGGCAACCAGAACTCCGCCGGGTTTCAATCGTTGCCAGCAAATCTCAAAAACACCTTCGTTGGTGAGGCCGCCGCCAATGAAAATACGATCTGGGTCTGGCAGGTTTGCCAGTGCCTCTGGAGCCGTTCCAGAAATTATTTTCAATCCCGGGACGCCCAATTTTACACGATTCTGTTGGATCAGGTCCAACCGATCTTGTATGTGCTCAATAGCCATAGCTTGGTTCAGGGGGTTAATGCGCATCCATTCGGTACTGATAGAGCCTGATCCAGCTCCAACATCCCAAAGTAATTGACCGCGAAGAGGGCTTAATGCTGCGAGGGTAGCACTTCGAACTTCGCGCTTTGTTATTTGTCCATTGTGGACAAATGCATCATCGGGAAGGCCGGGTATAAGGCTGATAGGATTTGCTGTGTTGTCGGCCACACAGTCAACTGCGATGGTATTTAAATCCTGACACTTTTGCCCGACCCACCGATTTGCAGTTTTAGTTTGCTGGTTTTCTTTTGACCCACCCATATGCTCCAGAACTGTCAGAACGCTATCGCCGTAACCAGTATCGCAAAGAAGCGCAGCCAAATGACTGGGAGTGTCGCCGTTATCCGATAAAGCCAAAATCTGAGTGGCCGGCGCCAAATTGGACAGGATGAGTTCCAACGGTCTGCCATGCAGGGTCATTGTAATGGTTCTTGATAAATCCCAACCCAGCCGAGATGCGGCCAGCGTAAAGGCCGACAATGCTGGGAATACAGCCATTTCGGTTGCAGGTAATCGTTTGGCGAAAGTGACGCCAATACCATAGTGCATGGGATCGCCAGTCGCTAAAATTGTGATTTGCTGGCCGCGTTTGGCCATAACATCATCCACAAGCTGTATCAGCGGGCTCGGCCAAATTAATGTCGCACGATCGTCATCTTTGGGCAGCATGTCCAAATGGCGTTTGCCGCCAACGATCAATGTCGCCTTAGAAAGGGCGATTTTTGCGGCTTCGTTTAAAGACCCAAGCCCGTCATCTCCGACACCTATTATGTTAAGCCAAGCCGTCATCTATTTTCCCGCTCCAACCGATGCGCCATTGACGGCAGCGGCGGCCATGGCGCTGCCACCTTTACGGCCGCAAAGTGTGATGAAAGGGATGTCATGTCCGAAGGATTTTAACGCATCCTTTGATTCAGCCGCTCCCACGAATCCCACAGGAAAGCCTATGATTGCAGCCGGTTTCGGGCCACCTTTTTCAATCATCTCCAACAAATGAAACAACGCTGTAGGCGCATTACCAAATACGGCGATAGCGCCTTGTAAATGAGGCTCCCAGCCATTGATAGCGGCGGCCGATCTTGTTGTTTTCAATTGAGCCGCAAGTTCGGGCGTATGCTGATCATTGAGCGTGCAGATGATTTGATTGTCTAAGGGGAGAAATTTTTTGATGATCCCATGCCGGACCATTTCACAATCACTCAAAATCGGTGCGCCTTTTTTAAGGGCATCAATGCACACATCTGCAACGTCTACTGAATAGGCCAGATCATCGAAAATTTCCGGCATACCGCAGGCGTGAATAACCCGCGTGATCATCCTCTGGAGGGCAGGACTAACATCGCCAAAAACGACTTCAGTCTGCACAGTTGCGAAAGATTTTTCGTAGATTGCTGCCGGATCTTTCAAGTAGTCATACATCAGCGTAATTTACCCATCGTCTTTCATTGTGACCGGGCCTAAAGGATGGTCGGCATGAGGGTAGGGATGATGGTGGTGGTCGTCGTGTGAATGCCCGTGATCATCTTTGTGGTCATGTTCGTGATTGTGTTCGTGACTGTGGTCATGGCTATGTGCTTCCGCGTCGCCCGTTCCAATGCCTTCAACGTGATGGTGATGGCTTTCTTGGACGAGGCCAACTTCATCTTCAAAACCAAGGGCTTGTTCGCGGTATTTACACAGGCCGCAATTCATATTGTTGGTACCGTCCAGAATTTCCTGAACCCGCTCTGCGAAACAATCGAGAACCAATGGGTGATCGTTAAGGTAGGGGGCTTTAATAAACTCGATATCTGGATTTTTAGCCGCAACCTTATCTGTGTAATCATAGATGCGATTGACGAGTATTCCTGTGAAAAGGAAATAAGGGAAAACGACAATGCGTTTGTACCCAAGTTTCACCGCATGTTCGAGGCCGGGCTCAACCAATGGGAAGGTAACGCCAGAATAGACTGTCTCGCCCCAACCAAACCCAAGGCCTTCCCACAGCATCCGCATGACTTTCGACACGTTGGAGTTCGCGTCAGGGTCGGAGGCGCCGCGGCCCACAACAACCAACATTGTCTCATGCATTGGAATGCCAGCGTCAGTAGTTGCGAGAGCCTCTTTAATCCGCTCCCCCGCTGCACGGATCATCTTCAGATCAATGCCAAGTTCGCGGCCATAGGAGATTTTCAAATTCTCCTTTGTCGCGGCGTATGCGTTTAGAACTGACGGGATGTCGTTTTTTGCGTGTCCTGCGGCAAATAACATACCGGGCACCGCAAGAATGTGATTATGTCCGCTTTCAACCAAATTATCCAAACCGGTTCGAATAATGGGTGTCGCGAATTCAAGAAAACCAGAATCTACCTCGTATTGAGGAAGACGGGCCGCAATACCTTTTGCGACAGCTGCAAATTGTGTGACAGCGCCTTCATCCCGGCTACCGTGACCACATACCATTACACCAATTTTTTCTGTCATTTCTAACTCCATTGTCCGGCCTGCCCGTTTTCTTAGGCAGGCGCATCACTTAAGTATTTATGCTGCCTTCAGCAAATATTTTCTATTGACGGTTTTCGTGCCGGGCACCATCTTGACGCCATGTCTGATCTTGCCAATAAAATAGTCGATCACGCCTTTGATCCATCGTTCATCGTTTTTGCCGTTTTTGCGGCAGACATGCTGATCGGCGATCCAAAACTCATTTACCGGTTTATTCCGCACCCGGTTATCCCTATTGGAAACTTCATCGGTTGGCTGGCAAAAATCCTCAACAATCCCGCTTATAGCAATCTCTTGCGCTTTTTGCTTGGCGTAAAAACGACGTCTATTGTTATTTTTCTCTGTATGGCTGTCGGTGTTGCCATCGAAACCGGACTGAAACAAGTGCCGGGAGGCATCGCGGTGTATATTTTGATCAGTAGTAGTTTGATCGCCTATCAGGGATTGTACCGCGGTGTTAATGCTGTGGCGCAAGGCCTCGACCGTTCTTTGGAGGACGGGCGTACCGCTGTCAGTCATATCGTCGGGCGTGATCCGGCAAGCCTTGATGAGGCCGGTGCGGCACGCGCGGCTATTGAAAGTCTGGCTGAGAATTTTTCCGACGGTACTGTTGCTCCGCTGTTTTGGTTCGCCATTTTCGGTTTGCCAGGACTGTTGTGCTACAAGGCGGTTAACACGCTTGATAGTATGATCGGACACCGAAATGAGACTTACGAATATTTCGGAAAATTTGCGGCTCGCCTTGATGATATTGTGAATTACATTCCCGCGCGCTTGGCCGGAATTGTCATTTGTGTAGCGTCTTTCAAAATATCGGCTGTTAAAGCGATGATCCGAGACGCAAAGGGTCATAAAAGCGTAAACGCCGGTTGGCAAGAAGCGGCCATGGCCGGAGCGCTTGACATTGCGCTGGCAGGTCCGCGTCAATACGCGGGCAAAATGACTGAAGATATTTGGATGAACAGTGGCGGACGCCAAGACGTAACCGCTGGCGATATCCGTAGCGCTCTGCGTTTGTATCTGAAAAGTGGGGCTGTATTGATGATCTGTTGCGCAAGTATTGCTGCAGCGCATCTGATTTAGCATCCTGCGACCTCCAGCAATTGATCAATACCTAAATGTGCTTCCAAATGATTAGCCAACTGATCTAGAGTGCGTTCAATTTGCAATTCAAAACGGTCTGTTTTTTGTTGATGTGTTCTGAAGCGGTTGATCAAATTCTCTCTGAATTGGTCATTTGCAAACAGGCCATGAAGGTAACTTCCCATGATCTGTCCGTCTTCAGAAATGACGCCATCTGGCCCTGAACTCAAATTTAGGAACGGGCGTTTTAGTGCTGGACCAGAACAAACACCAAGATGCATGTGATAACCAGTGACATGCGCATTGCTTAAAAACTCAGTTCCGCTTTCTTCTAGTAGTTTCTTATCACCGTTTAAATGCGTAGTGAAATCCAAAAGGCCAAGGCCTTGGGTCTCCATCAGCTCTCCTTCAACGCAATCAGGATCAAATAACTGGGTTCCAAGCATCTGGTATCCGCCGCAAATGCCCATAACACTGCCGCCTTGACGGATATGAGAAGCAATATCGATATCCCACCCCTGGTCCCGCAGGAATTGCATGTCTGCAAGGGTAGCTTTCGACCCAGGTAAGATGATCAAGTCCATGCCAGTTGGAAGGGGCGTTCCCGGTTTGACCATATGAACATTCACATCGGGTTCCGCAATTAGCGGATCAAAATCATCGTAATTTGAGATCCGCGAAATGATAGGGATCGCTATATTAACGGCCGCATATTCCTTCAATCCGCTTTGGATGGAAAACGCATCCTCAGGCGGCAACTTATGAGCATCTCTAAAGAAGGGGATGACGCCGAAATTGTGCCATCCGGTTCTTTGGGTAAGGATAGATAGGCCTTCGTCAAAAAGCGTAGGATCACCGCGAAATTTGTTGATGATAAAGCCTTTGGTGCGGGCTTTTTCTGATTCCGACAACAAGGCATGAGTGCCAACGATTTGGGCGATAACGCCGCCCCGGTCAATATCTCCTGCAAGCAATACAGGGATATCAGCGGCTTCGGCAAATCCCATATTGGCAATATCGTTTTTGCGAAGATTAATTTCAGCAGGGCTTCCAGCCCCTTCCACAATGACAATATCAGCATTTGTTTTTAGCCGCTCGAAGCTTTCTAAAACCTGCGGTAAAAGCTTCGGTTTAACAGCCTGATAGTCATGGGCGTTAGCGTTGCCCCAGATTTTGCCCTGAACCACAACTTGCGCCCCAATATCCGTTTGTGGCTTTAACAAAACCGGGTTCATGTCGTTTTGGAGCGGCGTTCGGGCGGCTCTGGCTTGCAGGGCTTGCGCGCGTCCAATTTCACCGCCTTCGATGGTGATTGCCGCATTGTTTGACATGTTTTGTGGCTTGAACGGCTTAACTTTTAATCCCCGATTAGACAGAGCACGGGCGATGCCTGCGACAAGTAGCGACTTGCCGACATCTGATCCCGTACCTTGTATCATCAGGGATTTTGTCATTAAAATTCAATTCCAACCTGCGCTTTAACTCCAGAGCGGAATGGATGTTTAATTTGGGTCATTTCGGTAACCAGATCAGCAATTTCGATCAGTTCTTCTTTAGCATTTCGGCCCGTTACAACCACATGCAGCATTTCAGGTTTGTTCTTTAAGAACTCAATGACTTCCGCCAAATCAATACTATCGTAGCGGAGAACAATATTAAGCTCGTCAAGAATAATCATGTCATAGGCAGGGGATTCTCCGCGACAAGCATCGATCATTTCCTTGGATTTCGCCCATGCTTTTTCAGCGGCGCGAATATCTCGTTGCCGGTCTTGAGTTTCCCAAGTGAAGCCTTCACCCATGGTATGAATTTCGATCTGATCAGGAAATGCTTCGAGGACTTTACGCTCTCCCGTTTCCCATTTGCCTTTTACATATTGAACAACACCAACTTTTAAGTCGTTGCCAATGGCGCGTGCGGCAAGACCGAAGGCAGCTGTCGATTTGCCTTTACCTTTGCCCGTGTGCACCATGAGAAGGCCCTTCTCAATGGTTTTCGTTGCGAGCATTTTATCCCGCGAAGCCTTTTTCTTTTTGGCTTTTTCGTTGGCCCGCGCCAACTCTTCCGGTGTCAGGGTGTTTTCGGTCATATCTATCCCTCCTCAATCAGGGTGGCTATATCACTTCGCAGACTGTTCCGCTTAGGTTGCCACAATCCACGTTCCAACGCTTCGTCAAATTTTTCTAACATTTCTGTCAACGCATCAGGGTTATTGTCTTTTAAGAAGCTCAACACTTCCGGATCGGTAATGTAGGCATCAAACAGAATGTCAAAATGATGATCTTTGACCGCTTTTGCCGTTGCTGCGAAGGCAAACAGATAATCAACGGTTGCCGCCATTTCAAAGGCACCTTTGTATCCATGCCGCATCACACCAGCGATCCATTTTGGGTTCGCCGCGCGGGCTCTGACAACCCGGCCGATTTCATCTTCCAGTGTTCTGATCTGTGGACTTTCAGGCCTGGAATGGTCGTTGTGATAGACGTGAGGTTGACTGCCTTTAAGGTGGCGAACTGCTGCTGTAACCCCGCCTTCAAACTGGTAGTAATCGTCACTATCTAAAAGATCATGTTCCCGGTTGTCCTGATTGTGAATAACCGCATCAATGGATTTAAGGCGTGTTTCGAAAATCCCGTGAGCGGCTTGTCCTTCCTCTTTTGCGCCATAGGCATATCCGCCCCATGCCACATAGGCTCTGGCAAGATCCGCATCGTCCGACCAACCTTTTTCGTCCATCAATGCTTGAAGGCCTGCGCCATACGCACCGGGTTTTGATCCAAAAAGACGGAAGCTGGCTTTGTTTTTCGCATCTTCTTCAGAGAGGCCGCTAGCTTGCAGGGCAATGGTATCTTCTCGAACCTTTGCTGCTGCTGGATTTGTTTTTGCGTCTTCATTCAGCTGGGAGACTGCCCGTACAGCGCTATCAAAAAGAGCCATTTGTTGCGGGAAAGCGTCGCGGAAAAAGCCCGAAATACGAAGGGTCACATCGACGCGGGGACGATCAAGCAAATCTTTTGGCAAAATTTCAAAGCCTGTGACCCGGTTAGATGCTTTATCCCACTTGGGGCGAACCCCCATGAGGGCGAGAGCTTGCGCAATATCATCGCCGCCTGTTCTCATGTTGGAGGTGCCCCATGCGCTCAAAATCATGGATTTGGGCCAGCTGCCATTTTCCTGTCTATAGTGATTGATTAGCCGTTCTGCAGATTTCCACCCCAGTAGCCATGCTGTAGGTGTGGGAATAGACCGGCTATCAACAGAATAAAAATTACGGCCCGTTGGCAACACATCGTTACGTCCGCGCGTTGGTGCACCGGACGGT
>Ga0209826_1000130_pt1 | contig 49931 bp, 29 predicted proteins | sample GOMGulsemesocosm_5_FD_184637 | JGI IMG/M metagenome (GOLD analysis project Ga0209826, IMG submission 184637) | Methane-oxidizing microbial communities from mesocosms in the Gulf of Mexico - GOM15C Gulf of Mexico (SPAdes) (version 2) | ecosystem: Environmental > Aquatic > Marine > Cold seeps...
CTTACATGACTAAACCAACCAAAGCACCTTCAAAAGAAACCTCTCATATAGATCAAAAGGGTATTTCAAAAAAATTAGCCCTGGCGATGGAAGGGAAATTGAACCCTGATGAATTATCTGATGATGAAGATAAAATATTTTTTGAGCACTTCTTTAAAAGTGTCGCGGCCTGTAGTGGGGAATCCCATGATCCTGCAATATATGCTGATAGTGAAGATAATTAGCCAAATGAGTTGCCAAGCTTTTCTTTTAGACTAAAGCGGGGGATTCATTAAAGCCATCGAATTCTTCCATAATTCCACATTCATATATTAGTGCTTTGTTGGGAAAACCATTCAGAATGACCACAACTGCCCCAGTAACAACCAGATGGCTTATAAAAATCGTAAAGGGAGTATTTTTCAGCGCATTAAATTGTCGGTTTAACTATTTTTTCAAGCTTCAAAGCTACTTGCTTATTTATCAAAGTTTTGGCTATAGATAACTTCAAGTCAAACCCATTTATCCCGTTCACGTGCATACTAAAATCGATTGAAAGCTTTCTAGACCGAGATTCTTGCGAGCCTGCTAATAACCCGCAGTTGATGATGAAGGTAATGTTTTCGACTGCATGGCAGCGAAGGCCTTTAGTTTTCTAACCACTTCCTGACAACCCCAATGGTCTAGTAACAACGTATTGTACATCCCTATTGATAACCTATATTTCAGGGTGGTTAAAATAATTTCTTGATCTTTATACGGTATTGAGTTTTGATAACGGTGCAAGAAAGGGATGTTTTGTAATGCGTTGATTGGATTTAATAACCCGTTTAATGTGTGTAAAAAAAGTATGAAACTTAAGGGGAACAAGGATGTTGCACCATTTATCAAGCAGGACAAATCCGTACTATTTAGATATACGCAATAGCGTTATTTTTAAAATGCCTTCACCACGAGTTGATCAAAACATCTATCGAGTTATTGACTAACGATGTCTTGCTTTTCACGCCTAGTGAGTCATTCTGGACTGATTATTCGACAGTTTTTTAAAGTATCTGTTTGCCTGCTGTCCCTTTTTGTAGCTTTACCAGTTCTGGCGGATAGCCAGCGATTTATTGACTATGAATATGATGGAGCAGGGAATCTCATTTCTGTTAGCTCCAATCGTAATTTGGGCCCACCTGATGTCACCAACTTATCACCAGCGTTCATTAATAAAGAAAGCTTTGGCACTATTACGGCAACTGGAACAAACCTGAGCAAAGCTACCGTAAGCACATCAGTGTTGGGGGTTACAGTTATAAGTGTGGTTAATATTTCTGAAACTGAAATTGAGTTTTCTTTATCGGCAAGTGCTGAAGCTGAAATTGGGGATGCAGCCATCGAATTCACCACGCGTTTAGGGACGGATACTGAAATGGTAGCGGTTGCTGAACGTACACCGATAATATCAACTGAGCCAAACCCTATTTTGTTATCAACAGGTGATCAAAATATCACCGTCAAAATGTCGTTTGACGAAGCATTTGAAACGGATCAAATCTACGATGTGCAAATCACAGATCAAAGTATAGCTACCGTGTCGCAAGCTCAAATCACGTTATTAGCGGGTGAAACTGAAGTGTCGGTGAGTGTGTCAGCACAAACAATAGGTTCAACAACACTAGAAATAAATCAATTAAGTAATTTCTTGGCTTTAGGTATTCCGGTTATTGTGATTGATGAACAGTTGCCTGATGGTAGCTACTCGGCTTATACCAAACCTGTTGGTGTTGGAGTGTATATTGAGCAAGCCGCTAATACCAGTGGGCCATTTGTAACCCGTCTTGTTGGCGTGGGTGCTTACATAGAACAAGCTGCTAATACTAGCGGACCATTTGTAACTCGTCCAGTCGGGGTGGCTGCTTATATCGAACAAGGCGCTAATACCAGTGGGCCATTTGTGACGCGCCCTGTTGGCGTGGGTGCTTATATTGAACAGGCCGCCAATACTAGCGGGCCATTTGTTACTCGTCCAGTTGGCGTAGGTGCTTATATTGAACAAGCCGCCAATACTAGCGGGCCATTTGTGACGCGCCCTGTTGGCGTGGGTGCTTATATTGAACAGGCTTATAGCACCACAGGGCCTTTTGTTGCGGCAACAGTGGGCAGTACTTACGGAACAGCTGCCGACCAAGTGACACCTCCAAGCATAAGCCAAGGAAGTGCAGTTGTTTTAACAATTGATGGTTTGGAATTAGATGAGGTGACGGCGATTAGCTTTATACCAAGCACGGGAATTGTACAAACAGGCGCACTAACAGTTAGCCCTGATGGTTTGCAAATCACAGTTCCAATTAATGTGTCGGCGAGTGCGACAACGGGGCATCACACAATTCTATTTACCACGATCACAGGCGATAAAGTTTATACCGATGGCTATTTTAATATTGCCAACTGATTGATTGGATACAACAGGAATAAATAAGGGAGATAACATGATGAATAAAACAGCTTTACTTGCAACATGTGTGCTGGCGGCAGCTATACCACTAACAGCTAATGCGTATGAAAGCGGCAGTACAGGAGCGGATGGTGCTTTTAGTCCAACTGCAGATATTGCAGTTACCTTACCGCCCAGTGGTATCTATAACTTTACTGATGTCAATATTCCCGCAGGTGTAACGGTTACTTTTACAAAAAATGCAACCAATACCCCCGTTGTTTTTTTAGCCAGCGGCGATGTGACCATTGATGGGACTATTAACATAAATGGTTATGCTGGTGGAGTAACGGGTAGCGCGACAGGAGGGGTTGGTGGAGAAGCTGGTCCCGGTGGGTTTGCTGGTGGGCATGGCGGTTTGCGTAGCCATACGGGACTGCCCGGTGGGTCTAAAGGTTTAGGGCCAGGAGGAGGAAGTGCCCCGCAGTCAGCTAGCAGAGCCGGTGGAGGTGGCGGTTTTGGAAGTGCAGGTCAACGACTCTCAAGCGTTCATGGTGCTGCTGGCCCCACCTATGGTAGTAATAATTTACGCGCTTTAATTGGTGGTTCAGGTGGTGGTGGTGGTTCAGGTGCAGCAGGCACTGGAGCGGGTGGCGGTGGCGGCGGTGGTGCTATTGCTATTGCTGTATCAGGTACATTGAGTATTAATGGTGTTATCACCGCACGAGGCGGTAATGCAGGAACTGGATATGATAGTCATTACTCTAGGCTTTACGGTTATGGTGGCTCTGGTAGTGGCGGAGCAGTACGACTTATTGCAACTACATTGCAAGGCGAAGGAACGATTACTACATCAGCTAATGGCTCAGGAGTTGATGGTGGTAATGGCCGCATCCGATTAGAAGCTGAAACAATGCTACGTGCCGCAAATACATCACCAAGCTTTTCTTTTTCTGTTCCTAATCCTATTTTCTACGCTAATGTACCTTCGGTTCGTATTACTACCATTGGTGGTGTTGCAGTACCTGCGGGCCCATCAGGGTTTAGGGATGTTGTACTACCAGGCTTAACAACCAATCCTGTCACGGTGGGTTTTGAGACAACAAATGTACCAGTTGGTACCACTATTAGCCTTAAAGCGCTGCCAGAACGTGGTTCAGTAAAATCGGCTACGAGTACAGCGGTTGCAGGCTCTAATGCATTAGGTACAGCGACAGCGGATATTGAATTACCGCCTGCAAACAGCACCTTGTTTGGAACAATCTCTTTTACCATCACGATAGCTGGTAACGCACAAGCAGAGGAATATTCAAAATACGCCCAAGGTGAGACGGTAGAGAAGTTGCGTATAGCAGTCAGTACAGAAGGTGTTTCAGAAACAACGTTGATAACCGCTAGTGGCAATGAATACATCTGGCCGTCTAACGTAGCTGCTTTTAATTAAGTTGAGCAACTGATTGTGTCGGTTATAAAAGGAACTCAGTAGAGTAGATAGCATGGATACTTATACCAAAAAGGATGTTAACGATAACTCATTCGGCGAGCTATTTGTATCTCGCCGAATACAAGTCGTGATCAGTGTTTTTGTATTATTTATTTATGCTTTTCTATCTCTCGTTGCCACAGGTAAGTATGCCGAGTACTTAGGTCTTGCTAGTCAACCTGGTGCAGCAAAGGTTCTGCCTAACTTTACACAACTTGCGTTACGTTTTGAAAGAAACAAAGGGCAAACGAGTGATGAGGTGCAGTTTATTTCACGTGGTGCGGGCTACTCACTTTTTTTTACACCTAATGAAACTGTTTTGTCTCTTAGTAAAAACAAAGATTCGCAGACCATTAATAGTATTGTTCGTACCCGCTTGGTTGGTGGCAATGAAGCGCCCTTGATGTTTGAGGGCGCTTCTCCTTTATCCGGGCAGGTTAATTATTTACTGGGCCGTGACAAAACCCATTGGAAGACTCACGTTCCAAGTTATAAAGAGATCTTGGCGCGCAATGTATACCCTGGTATTGATTTACGTTATCACGGTGATAAGAATCAACTTGAATATGATTTTATTGTTGAACCGTATGCGGATGCAAATAATATTAAGCTGTCGTTTGAGGGGCTTACATCAATAAAAATTGATGAGCAAGGCAACCTGGCTCTTAGGGCCGGTGATGCTCAGTTATTGCATAAACGTCCCATTATTTATCAAATGATTGATGGTGAGCGTATTTCAATTGAGGGGGAATATACCCTTAACAATACGGTAGAAGAGACAGCGACTCTAGCTCAAAAAAGCCAAAACAATCAAGCTGATAAAGGATTTAAAAAAACAGATACGACGTCTGTTCAAGTTGGGTTTAAAGTAGCCGCCTATTACCCAGACTATCCTTTGGTGATTGATCCGATTTTAGATTATTCAACCTATTTAGGTGCAGAGGCCAGCGACCGGGGTCTTGCGGTTACCGTTGACAACAATGGCGATGTTTATGTTGCTGGCACAACACAATCGGCTACGTTTCCGACGCTTAATCCTATTAATGGTAACCTTGACGGTATTCGCAGTACCTTTATTGCAAAGTTAAACAAAGCCGGTGATGAGCTAATTTACGCTACCTACTTAGGGGGTAGCGGTGAAGAGGGTGATAACGCGGTTGAGAACAATAGCCTAGATGCCGGGAACGGCCTTGATATTACGGTTGATGACTTAGGTTCTCTTTATATCGTAGGTGCAACTAACTCTAGAGACTTCCCCGTTGTTAATGCCATTCAGTCTGTCTATGGCGGTGGTAATACGGATGTGTATTTAAGTAAATTGTCAGCCGATGGCAGTAATCTAGAATTTTCTACCTATTTGGGTGGAAGTAGGCAGGACAAAGGCTACGGTATTGCACTAGATGATCTGGGTGATATTTATATAACAGGGCAGACGCGTTCGTTAAATTTTCCAACTGTTAATGCCTTGCAAACTGATTCGGCTGGCGACAGTGATGCCTTTGTAACCAAGATCGCAGCAAATGGTACGAGCATCATTTATTCAACCTATATAGGCGGTGCTGATACGGATGCTGCCGGTGCAATAGCGGTTAACCGTTTAGGCCAAGCCGTTATTACAGGATCAACTAAGTCAGATATAGATTTTCCATTGTTAAACCCAATACAGGCGACGTTTAATGGTGGTTCAACTGATGTTTTTGTAACGCAGCTCGCGGATGATGGGCTTTCTTACGTGTTCTCCACCTATTTAGGCGGTAATTTAACGGATGAGGCGCAGGGTATCGTTGTTGACAGTCACGATGATATTGTTTTAGTTGGCAATACAGATTCCACCGATTTTCCAACACAAGATGCGTTGCAGGCAAGTTTTGGTGGCGGTAGTGATGATGGTTTTATAAGCAAGCTATCCTTTAACGGAAGTGGTTTACTGTTTTCAAGCTATTTTGGCGGGGAAGATGCTGATACCTTGCGCAAAGTTTCTATAGATGCACACGATGATTTATATGTCGTTGGTTCAACTAAATCATCTACTATCATTCCTACAACTAATGCGTTGCAAAGCGAAATAAATGGTAACAAGCACGATTTAATTACCGCAAAACTGACCAGTGATGGCAGTACCGTTTTATACAGCACTTACCTGGGTGGTTCGAAAGCAGATTACGGCTATGACATAGCCGTTGATTTAGAGGGCAATGCATATAGCACAGGTGTTACACAATCAAGTAATAACTTCCCACTACAAAATGCTATTCAATCCATTTTTGGTGGCGTTAAAGATGCGTTTGTTGTCAAAATTGCAGAGCCGATCCGTAATCAAGCCCCCGTTATTACCAGCCTTCCTGTATTAACCTTATTTACGGGTGAGCAATATAGCTATGACGTAGAAGCAGACGATGATGATAACGACACGCTGATCTACAGCTTAACTGACTCACCCAATGGAATGACCATTGATGATGTGTCGGGTGTTATTAGCTGGTTGACCAATACCCCTGCAACGGTCGATATCACCGTTACCGTTGAAGATGCCTTTGGTGGCAGTGATACACAAAACTTCACGTTAGTTGTTATCAACAGCAATGATGCCCCACAAATTACATCAACCGCCGTAACAGCAGCCATTGCAGGGCAAAGTTATAGTTATGATGTGAATGCAAATGATATTAATGGCGATGTATTAACGTACAGTTTAGATATTTCACCAGCAGGCATGTCGATTGATGGAACCACAGGTGTCATCACGTGGACTCCAAATGCTGCCGGTAGTTTTAATGTGGCTGCGCGTGTTGTCGATGGAGAGGGCGGAAGTGATACACAAAGCTTCACTATTATTGTCATAAACCCAGACGTTACCGCACCGATTGTTACGTTTACTAACCCCCTTAACAACAGCGCCACTAACCAGTCACAACAAATAATTACTGGGTTTTTAAGCGAGGCGGCTTCACTAAGTATTGATAACCAAAGTGTAACGCTGAATGCAGATAACAGCTTTAGTTTTGGCCCCATTACCTTGGCAGAGGGTCTTAATATAGTCACTGTTATTGCAACCGACATAGCAGGCAATACCCGCTTGCAAACACTCAACGTTAGCTTAGATACCGTTGCCCCTGTGTTAACCGTGAACACGCCTGAAGATGGCCTGCTCACAAATCAGTCAACTGTTAGTTTTAGCGGTACAGTTAATGAGCCTGCCGGCTTAACGATTAATGGTCACGCCGTTGTATTGCAAACCAATACGAACAACTTTAGTGCTGATATTAGTTTGGCGGAAGGTTCCAATACTGTCGATTTGATAGCAACCGATTTGGCAGGGAATACAGCAAGCCAAACCATTAATGTAACCGTTGATACAGCAGAACCAACAGTACCTAATATAGGCTTGATAAACCGAGGTAACCCTGCCAATGGCATCATTATGGTGATGGGTTTGGCTAATGCGGTGGAGCCTGGAACACTCGTGCACGTTATTAACCCAACAACAGGTTTTGAAGCCTATGATCTCGCGCAAAGTGATGGCAGTTTTAGTACTGATGTCAGCGGTTTTGCAAATGATAGCTTTACCGTCTTTACTGTTGATAGTGCAGGGAATACGAGCCCTTCAGCCATACTCGTCCCAAGCGCGCCATCCGTATTAACCTTAGATGAGATTGGGAACAAAATTGCGCCACTAGGCCAAGTCACACGGTTTACTGTAACTGCTAATGATAGTGAAGGTAACAAACTCGAGCTCGGCGTAACTCCCTTACCGTTACCTGCTGGAATGAAGTACAACATTACCACGGGTGAGCTGACCTTTAACCCAAATAATGGGCAAGAAGGCGATTACGATCTAAGCTTTAGTGCCCAATCGGGCGCTGAACGCGTAACAGAGAATATAACCATTACCGTACCCGCACCAACAGTGAATGCGCCAACGGTATTAACAGGCAGAATTTTAGATGCCAACAGCATGCAAGAGCCCGTTATCGTACCGCTAGTTGGAGCAACGGTATCCTTTTTAAGCACGGGCGTTAGCACCTCAACAGATACTGAAGGGTACTTTACATTATCAAACCTGCCCGCCAATGCAGAGGTGTTTGATATAGATACCAGCACAGCACAACCAGGACCTAATGGCGTTGCATATGCCGCGTTTCGTGAAGGGTATCACCTTGTTTCAAATGTCGTTAATATCGTAGAAAGACCTTTTTACCTACCTCGATTAGCTTCAGAAAGCCTAACAACGGTTAACCCCGCACAAACCACCGTGATTGAAAACCCAACAATTGGCGTGAGTATTAGCATTGCAGCGGGTAATGCGGTTAATGATTCAGATGGTCTGCCGTTTACGGGTCAAGTCTCTATCAGCGAAGTACCCAGAAACTTAGCACCTGCTAATTTACCAGCGTTTATGGATCCAAAGTTACTGTTCACCGTACAGCCAGTGGGGGTGAGTTATACAAACCCTGCGCCTATTACGATGACAAATACAGAAGGGTATGCCCCAGGTAGTGAATTAGACCTTTGGTCTGTTGACCCAGACCTTGGTATATTTGTGATCGTTGGGGTCGGTAAAGTATCAGCAGATGGCAGTAAAATTGTGACGATATCTGGGGGTATTCGTGCTAATGATTGGCATGCATTCAATCCCCCTGAAACAGATCCAGATATGTCAAACCCCCTCCCTGATCCACTTAACCCATGTGAAGGTTGTCCATCAGAAGAGACAGCGTCAATATTTAGTTTGCATGATGGACATATGTCGACGGGATTTAGCTTGCCGAGTTATCGTTCTTTAGAATCTTCTCGGTCTGTTGGTTTTAACTATCGCAGTTCTAGAGCGTATCCGCACCCAGTTGTTGCTTATAATGCATTGAATAGTGTGCGCAGTACGGTGCCAGCTCGTATTTCATATCAATTAGAGGTGGGCGGGTTATTACAGGGCAGAGAAATATTTATAAACACTTCTGGCTTTAGTGAAAGCTTAAATGAGCCATTCCGTGTAGCGCTTACGTATGATGCTTCTGATTTTCAGTCAGGCCTGCATGACTATCGGTTAAAAGTCACCAGTCACTTTTCAAGTAGCCGTCGGTCATCGTTTGTGAACGGCAAAACATTGGTGACGAATGAACGCAACAGTACTTTCGGTGCAGGTTGGATGATTAATGGTTTGTATAAATTAGCGGTTAATCTCGACAATAGCGTGACGATGATTGCGCCCTCTGCACAAACTAAAACTTATCTAACAACCAATATAGCGGATGTTTTTGCAGCACCCAATAATGATTATGCCAACTTTATTCGTAACCCAGATACAAGCTACACACACACGGAAAAGAATGGCGTTAAAATGCACTTTAACGCACAAGGGCAAATGCTTGAACGTGAAGACCGTAATGGTAATAAAACAAGCTATGCCTATGACACTAACCAGCGCTTAGAAAACATCACAGATCCCGTGGGTTTAATTACTGTATTTGCTTACGATAGTAACGGTTTATTAACAACCGTTACTGACCCTGCTAATCGTATTACTCACTTTGAATACGATGCGACGAGTAATTTAACCAAAGTAACCTTCCCAGATAATACTTTTGAAACATTTGAGTACGATGGTCGCCATTTAATCGTTGCCCATGAAGATGAACGACAAAATCGTTATACCGACCGATACGATGTTTTTGGACGAGCCATTGATGGTATTTTGCCAGATGGCACGGTACGTACCGTACAAAGCAAAACAGCGACAGGCCTTGTCGATGTGTCCACAGGCATTGGTACCTTTGCTAATCCTGCGCCGGTTGTTCGCCCTAGTAATGTTGAAGCCAACTTTGTTGATGGCCGAGGTAATAGCTCTAGTAAAAAACTAGACTCACACGGCAGATCAACGCTCACGGTAGACGAACTAGGCCGCACCACAACACACGTACGCGACACTGACTCCAACGCTACCCAAACCACACGGCCAATAGGCTCGGTGGTGAACAGAACCTTTGATGCTTTTGGTAATGCGCTCACCAAAACAGAACAGTTTAACGGTGCAACCACAACGTATACCTACGATGCCTTTAACCAAGTGACCTCGGTCACCAATCCGCTTAATCACACCACCACCATTAATCGTGATCCGGCCAACGGCAACCCACTCAGTATCGTTAACCACTTGGGTCATACCAGCTCTATGCTGTACAACGCCCAAGGTTTGCTGACTCAGTCCACCAGCCCGAATGGTTTAGTTACAACCTATGACTACAACCCCCAAGGCCTAATGCAAAGCAAAACAGAAACACCATCTGCGCTAAGCCCCGGTAATGTGCGTGTGACTACGTTCAACTATTTCCCCAGTGGTTTGTTGCAAACGGTTAACACACCCGATGGCATCACCCTAACGTATGTTTATGATGAGCGCAGTATGCTCACTAGCGTGACGGATAATCTCAATCAATCCATCAGCTACACCTACGATGATCATAAAAACGTCATTCGAACTGAAACCAACAGTGCTGATAATAGCTTAGCGTTACTGGTTAACAGCGTATACGACAACCGTAACCGCTTAACCCAAACCAGCGCACCGCATAATGAAACGGATGACTCGATCAACGAACGGATACTGGATGAAAACAGTAACCTGATCAATATTATTGATCCCAATGGCAATAGCAGTACTAATCAATACGATGCGTTTAACCGATTGGATAACAACACCCATCGTGAAAACGGCACGACCCAATACAGCTATGATGATCAAGACCGCATTACCCAAGTGATCGCCCCCAATGGCGTGATCACTGACTACACCTACGATATCCTCTCCAGACGCACCCAAGAGACCAGTTCAGATCGAGGCAGCATCAGCTACACCTACGATCTTGCCAACAACGTTACTAGCATTACCGAAGGTCGTGGCATTACCGCCATTATGAGTTATGACGAACTGGAACGCCTTGTTGTAAAAACTTACCCCAATACCATCGCAGGCAAAGTCGAAAATGTTAGCTTTACGTACGATAGCTGTGACTTTGGCTTAAGCAAGCTGTGTAATCGAACCGATGAGTCAGGCAGCTATAGCTATACCTACGATGCCTACGGTAATTTAAGCAAGACCACCTTTGTAGAAACCCAAGGCACCAATTACATCACCAGCTACCAATACGATGATGGTGACCGTTTAAGCCAAATGACCCTACCCAGTGGCCGCGTGATAGACTACCAACGCGACGGCGTCAGACGCCTTCAACAAATAGACACCACCTTAAACGGTGTTGCTCAAAACATCGTACGCGATATCCAATACCGAGGGGATAACCAACAGATCCAAGCCACCTTTGGTAATGACCTCATCGACACCCGAACCTATGACCTACAAGGCCGCCTTAATAATCAGCAACTGGCCACCCTCGGTAATACCGTGATAGACCAACGCAGCTACAGCTATGACAAAAACAGCAATATCCTCAATATAGGCACTAATGCAGAAGACAATGTTTATGGCTATGACAAACTAGATCGCATTATTGCCGATACCAGCAATAACAACCCCAACGTTAACAGCTCACCCATCAGCTTTAGCTACGATCTAAACAACAACCGCTTGAGCAAAGCACTTCAGGACACCAGCCTAGAAACACTCTACCAACAACAAAGCAATACCAACCGCATTAGTCTAGTGGATGCTGTACAAACAGGGGTAACCCCCATAGAAGCCTTACCCAATAGAAACATGGTGTATAACAATGTCGGCAGACTTTATCAGCTCATCGAAGACGGCACCCTAAAAGCCGATTACCTCTATAACGATGCAGGGCAGCGAACAAGAAAAACCATTTATCAAGCTGATGGCATAACCGTAGACAGCATCACCATCTACCACTACGATCAAATGGGCTACCTCGTAACAGAAACCACACAAACTGGCCAACTGATAAAAGACTACATCTGGCAAGAAGGCATGACACCGTTGGCACAAATAGATGACGACGGCACAACAGAAACTATCGCCTATCTGTACACCGACCACCTAATGACCAATCGCCTAGCGACAAATGAACTACAGCAAGTTGTATGGGCATGGGAAGGGGAGGCGTTTGGTAATACTCCTGCGGAGGAACTCACGGCAACGCAGGTTAATTTGAGGTTCCCGGGACAGTATTTTGATGCAGAAACTAATTTGCACTACAACCATTTTAGGTATTATGATCCTGAGCTGGGTAGGTATATAACGAGTGATCCGCTGGGTATTAGAGCGGGAACAAACACCTATAATTATGTAGGTAGTAACTCTGTGAATTATGACGATAAATATGGTTTATTTAACCCACTTCTTTTTATGTGGGATGTAGGATGTATTGCTTTTAATGAATACTCTAGAAAGAGTAAGGATGAATGGAATTCTAAGGTTACTAAACAATATAAAGAAAATAAAAAATTAATTGAATTTGAATATGACATTTCTATTAGAAATTGTTTTATTGCCTATAAGGGGAGTTACGGTGTGGATGGACATAACGATGTATGCAAATATAATGAATGTATAGAAAATGCAATTGCAGTTTATGATAAAAGAAGTTTAAAGAACGATAATGACTATATAAATGGTCTTAAGAACAACCCCTTTAATAATATACCCCAATGCATCTCTCCTTCGTTTGACCTAAAACCAAAATAAAAAAACTTTAATTAGATGATTTTTAAAAAAACAAATAGTTTGGTTGTTATATTTATAGTTACTCTTTCGTTTAGTATTAACAGCTGTGCAAATGAGAAAATAGAAATAAATATGGAAGAATGTGCACTTAGTCTTAGTGCTTTTGATATCTATATTAAAAAAAATATTCCTCCAATAATTAGGACTTCAAGCAAAGAGTTGGAAAACGTAGCTGATTTTATTAATCCAAATTTAATAACAAAATTAGAAAGTTATTCTGATTTTTATAGTCTATGTTTCATAAAACAAGCAAGAGAGGCCGATGGAAGTATAGCGTACCGGTATAATATAATTAGCCGTCGTTTAGCATCTCTTATTATTCAAATGCTTCCAATTAAAGAACATCTGTCATCATATCCAGAGTTAATAGATGTGCATATTAAAAGTATTGAAAAGGATTATATTGTAATTATAAATGAAATCGAAATCGGGAGAAATCAAGGAAAATAAGAAATCAATGGGGTCAATAAAAGATTATCTATGGAATAACGGCAACCCGATAGCTCAAATAGACACCAATGGAACAGAAACCATTAGTTATATCTTCATGCTGATCATTTACTAACAGCAAGGCTCGCCACAGATCAAAACCAGAGTATTGTTTGGCGTTGGGAAGGTAATGCCTTTGGCGATACCCCTGCACAAGAGCTGGCCAATATACAGATAAATCTAAGGTTCCCAGGGCAATACTTCGATCAAGAAAGTAATTTACATTACAACTGGAATCGGTATTACAACCCAGTTACGGGTAGGTATATTACAAGTGATCCTATAGGGTTGAGTGGCGGAGTTAATACATTTGGGTATGTTTTAGCAAACCCATTAAAGGATGTGGATTTTCTTGGATTGGATATATTTGTATGCCTAAATAGAACTGGATTGAATCATATTGGGGCTGGTGTGAACACTCAAAACACTCAAGGTCGTAGGGCAAGAGAAGACACTAACGAATTCTTTCCTATACCAGCAGAGGTTTCGCCTGATCCAACTGATGATGAGACTAGACAGTGTGAGGTAATAAAATCTTCTTCATCACAAGATCAAGCATTTCAGGACTATATAAACGAAAATGTAGATAATCCAGGTGACTATAATTTATTTCAAAGAAGCTGTGTGGACTTTGTCCGAGATCCTTTGAGAGATATACTCGGTTTGGAATTAAGTGATACAAATTTGCCTGAAGCACTGTTTAATGAATTAAATAATAATCAGAGACAAACTAGGAGAGGACTGCGCTGATGAATAAATTAGTTTGACGAGTCTCGCAAAAACTTGGTCGGGGCTAATAATGGTCGTTACTTTGAGTCTAGTAATTTATTCTTCTCGGTATTTTTGGTATTCAGGAATTACTTTAGAACAAACAGTTAGAATATATTTAAAAGAGGACAAATATAGTGGAAGAGCATTTGAAAAAGCTATTTGGCATGGGGATTCCACTCTTGTAGAGGCATCATTGTTAACGGATGAGTTTAAAAATGTAAACTATCAACAAGCTAAAGCAATAACTCGATTAATAGTGGCACTTGATGTTTCGAATAAGGTTGATTTTGCTGAGTACCTATACTTGAAAAAGAATTATTACCAAAAGTTATTTGGGTCTTTAATTTTATTAAAATCTAGTAAAAAATTTAAAACAAAAGAAATGTTGTTTTATTTAACAGATATTACTATGCGTTCGAGCAAGGGGTTAGTGAAGGACTTATATAAGGTTCGTGATTACTATTCTGAAATTGCAATAATGGCGTTAGGTTATTATGGTGGTGATGAAGCCTTTCAGAAATTAAAGGAAATTATTAACGAGAGGCGCGCGCCTTACTCTAGACATGATGCAGCAATTATGGCACTTATTCAGTTAAAGGATAAGCGTGCAGCACAAGTATTAAAAAACAGACTTCTGGATAAGGATTTTAATGCAACTTTCCCCGCCGTTAAAGCATTAGTTGCAATGGATGAAGAGGTGTGGACACTTGTGGAGAAAAGGCTTGCCATGAAGCTAGGTGGCGATGATGTCTTCTTAAGAAATATGTTAGTTGAAAATCAAAAGGATTAATTAAAATTAAAGATACCGCCTTAAATATCGGTTGGAGTTCTGGGGACACATGTACTGGTCTAATAGAGCTAGACACATTAATGAGAGACAATAACCGTCAACCATTGAGGTGTTTATCATGGATCAAACCCGAAGTTACAAAACGTATAGTAAAGAATTTAAAGAAGAATCAGTATCATTAGTTGCTGAGTAGGGATATTCCGTTGCTGAAGCCGCTAAATCACTGGGTGTCGGCACCAGTATGCTTTATAAGTGGCATACTATTGAAGACCAAAAATCAGAATCAATGGGGTCAGAGTAAATTGATTTTGTTACTTGTGTGGTTTCCTCTCGTTACTTAGTTTAAGTAGTTACAAGACAATAGAGCGTGTAACCAGCGAAATCCAATAATTTCAACTAAATAGAAAAATGTATTTAGCGCAGCAATAATAATTAGTATTTATTCATATGGAACTAAGGAAGGTCGGATTATGAAAATTTTTAATATATGTTTCTTTTTAGCTGTTTTTATTTTGATACAGGGCTGCTCAAGCTCTGAAAGCAAGCCATCGGTTGAATCTCAAAATTCAAATGAGCCAAAAGAATTAACAGCGGGTGAGGTAAGGCTACGACTCTTTAAGTCACTGCAAAATACAGCTGGTATAGCGATATGTTTTGTTAATGACCCTTTAATTCAGTTCAGTCCATTATTAGGGAAAAGATCGCTTGAATTACTAGAAAAAAGGTTGCCTGTTCAAAAAGACTCTGGGATTAATACTTACCTTAAAGGGTTGCGTGTAGAACCAGAAAAGACCAAGGCTGTATTGGTTTCTCTTTATGGGAAGGAGATACGTCAATATATTTACATTCCCAATGATGGCTCTTACGGTATTGCGTTAGATAAGCACGATGATACGGATGTTGATTTAGGGATATTAATAGATATTTCTATTCCCAGTATAAGTCCGACAGCAGGAGGAAAAGCTTGTGCAACGTGTGTCGTTGAAAGTGGTAAGAAAGGCGAAGGTTGTGCATGTACACAATCAACAGTTACTGTTTGCTGTACGGGGTCGGGCTGTTCACCTTCGTGTGGAACGAGATTCCAATGTAAATGGGATTGTAATCGAGATGGTGAAGCGTGTACGGACTTGTGTGCTTCAAAACTACCTTTTGAGGATAAGCGGCCCTTTGCAAGCTTTTCACCAACCGATAAGTTTTAATTAATCGAATGCGTTTTGTTAGGACTTGCTAGAAGTAGTTGGATTGGTAAAAAAGCACCTTCTGGCATGAGCAATTATATACAATGGTTAAGAGGATAATTTTGTCCTTATAATTGAATTAAAAGGAACTAAAGCGGCTATGTTAAATAGCTGTATTTAATATTTTTCAGTTTTATGGACGTTACTCGTTATCAAAATTTAGTTAAGGGGCTTTTGCAGAATGGTTTTGTTAGTGAACAAGACATTGAAAAAGCTCATCGTCTAGCTAACCGCACAGGGGCAACCAGTTTCCCTTATCTATTACTTGATTTGGGGTTAATTTCTGAGTTAGATCTTGCAGACCAGTTAGCTCAAAGCAGCCAATCAAAACGTGTACTGTTCTCCGATATTTCGTCGGTACAACTATTGGATACTATTCCCGAACGATTCTTAAAAGAGCATTTCATCGCATCCATATATTCTGACGACAATGAGGTTGGCATTGCTGTTGTTGATCCTTACGATGACTTTATTGTAGATTCTTTAAGCTTGGCGTTAAATAAGCAAGTGACGATTCATGTTGGTGTGCGATCTGAGATTGAGAAAGCAGTTAATCAGCAATGTGAGCAGGTCGATACAGACAATGATAGTGATGAAAGTAGTTATGATGCTGAAGATATTGAACACCTTCGTGATATTGCCAGTGAAGCCCCCATTATTCGTTATGTTAGTACACTTTTTCAGCGAGCTGTTGAAGCGCGTGCGTCGGATATTCATCTTGAAGCGGCCAATAAGCAGCTTACTATCAGATTGCGTATAGATGGTATTCTAAAAGAGCTTGAGCAGCCCGCTGTGGGTACAACGGTTGGCATCATTTCTCGTATAAAATTATTAGCCAAACTCAATATTGCCGAACGTCGGTTGCCTCAAGATGGGCGCATTAAGTATCAAATAAATGGTAAAGAGTTTGATATGCGAATTTCTACCTCGCCAACGATTCACGGCGAAGGGGTTGTTATTCGACTGCTGGATCGTGCTCAAGTTAATTTAGATTTTGAAGCACTTGGGTTTGAAAAGGAAATGTTGTCACGTTTTCTTGATGTTTTATCGTTACCACATGGCGTATTGCTGATTACAGGCCCTACCGGCAGTGGTAAAACTTCCACTTTATACACGGCTTTAACGCATTTAAATAACAAAGAATCAAAGATTATTACCGTGGAAGACCCGGTTGAGTATGAACTGGCTGGAATAAATCAAATACAAGTTAAACCGGATATTGGACTTGGCTTTAGTGATATTTTGCGATCTATTGTTCGTCAAGACCCCGACATTATTATGATTGGCGAAATGCGAGATGTTGAGACGGCAGAGATTGCTATTCAATCGGCATTAACGGGGCACTTGGTGTTATCGACACTACATACAAATGATGCCGCCTCTGGACTTGTTCGTTTGCTTGATATGGGTATTGATGACTTTTTATTGTCCTCTACCGTGAATGGTGTTTTAGCACAAAGATTAGTAAGGAAATTATGTCCTACTTGTAAAAAGAGCTACCAACCTAATCAGCAACTAATAGACGATCTTAAATTGTTATCCATTTTGGGAGATGAGCAGCCGAGCTTCTATTCAGCAGTGGGCTGTAATGCGTGTGATGGTACAGGTTATCGTGGCCGACTCGCTATTATGGAATTACTGGTGATGACGGAAAGTATTAAGCAACGGGTGATGGCTCGTGTTAGTGCATCCGTGATTGCGTCTGAAGCGGTAAATGAAGGCATGGTGCCGATATTTAATGACGGTATATATAAAGTTGCCAGTGGTTTAACGTCGCTAGAAGAGGTTAAGCGCGTGACTCGGAATCGTTGATTATTATGTCCTCATTCCATTGTAAAGCGGTGCATGCAAATGGGGATACCATTGATGAAATTCGTGAAGCAGATTGTATAGAAAGCATCGTTAGTGAGCTTCAGACAAATGGGTATGTTCCTATTCGGGTAGCCCCAGCCAGCACATTTTCTATACGATTGGCAGGAAAGGGTAAGGCGCGTTTAAAAAATACTCATTTGTTACTGTTTACCCAAGAGTTGGCAAGCTTGTTGGGCGCTGGATTACCGCTTGATCATGCGCTTGCGACAATGCTTGATTTGACCGAAGAGTTACCGCCGGTACATCGCATTGTTGACAGTGTGTTGAAAAAGGTGAAACAGGGTGCTGTTCTATCTGATGCGCTTGAACAACAAGATTGTGGCTTCACGCAGTTTTATGTAGGCATTATTAAAGCGGGTGAGGCAGGCGGTGATGTGGCCAGTTCATTTCAGCAGCTATCAGATTATTTGGAAAGAATGGTTACGCTTCGTAGTACGGTTGTTTCAGCGCTGGTCTATCCGGCCATTTTATTATTCACCTCTATTGCATCGATTATTTTATTAATGACATTAGTGTTGCCACAATTTGCTGAATTATTCGCAGATGCAGGTAAACAATTGCCTATGCCAACGGTGGTGGTGATGGCAATTTCAAGCGCGCTACAACAATATTGGTGGCTATTGGTGGTGTTGTTTATTGGGCTTGCATTGTTAATGCAATATGTTTTGCAAACTCCACATTTACGCTATAAGTGGGATAAGCGCTGCCTTAATTTACCCGCTATTGGGAGTCTGATAAAAAAAATAGAAGTTACTCGTTTTAGCGATACGTTGAGTAGCTTATTGGCCAAAGGTGTGCCCTTATTAGAGGCACTAGCTATTGTGAAAACCACAATGAGCAATAGTGTGATGGTTGAGTTGATGGACTCAGCACGTCAACATTTAAAACAAGGCAAGTTAATTTCAACGGCTCTTTCAGAGTCAAATACCTTTCCTAAACTCGCTGTTCAAATGATTAAGTTAGGCGAGGAAACCGGTGATCTAAAAAGCATTCTAGGTCGTTTGTCTACAACGTATGACAGAGAGGTTAAAACCAGTATTGAGCGTTTGATGTCTCTGTTTGAGCCTATTTTGATTCTAGTATTAGGTGTTATCATTGCGGGCATTATTTTTTCAGTTTTAATGGCTATTGTAAGTATCAATGACTTCGCTTTTTAGCCATGTAATCTGATTCACATAGACTATTAAAAATAAAAGGATTTAAGTTATGAAGGTTGCTTGCTGTAGACAACGTAGACGATATAAAAATGGATTTACCTTAATAGAGATTCTCGTTGTATTGGCGATTATCGGTTTACTTGCCGGTTTAATCGGCCCTCAGGTAATGAAACAATTTAGCTCTTCTAAGCCTAAAACGGCTCGCTTGCAAATAGAGGGGCTGGTTTCAGCTCTCGACTTATATCGTTTAGATACGGGCCATTACCCATCGGCTGGACAGGGGTTGAATGCGCTTATTCAACAACCCGCAAATGAACAGAATTGGAACGGGCCTTATTTACGAAAGTCCCATATCCCCAAAGACCCGTGGAATGCCGAATATAAATATATCTATCCCAGTCAAAAGGCTGAGCTTGAAGTGTTCTCCTATGGCGCTGATGGAAGTTCGGGTGGCGAAGGTGACAATAGAGACATTAATAGCTGGGAATAAATAGGCGCTATTGATGAAGCCGCTCTACCGTCAAGTTATTGGATTTACTTTGCTTGAAATATTGATTGTTCTAGCGCTGTCATCTGTATTACTCACCTTTGTTGCTCCCAATCTTTATCGTAGTATTGCCGGTACAGATTTGTCTGTCACCACAAAAGAACTTGCTAGGGCTCTTAAAAAAAGTCGGAGTGAGGCAATTAATTCATCTCGACCAGTCTCTTTGATATTGAATGTTAATAAGCATTACTTTCAATTTAGTTTTGATTCAAACAGTTACCCTTTGGCTGACAATGTAGGGTTAACATTGCTAACGGGTAAGAAGCTAGTGCAGGGCGCTAAAGGTGCTATCTTTTTTTACCCCGATGGTTCGTCAAGTGGTGGGTTGATTACACTACAGCTTGGTGAGCGACGCCAGCAAATTGACATCAACTGGTTGACGGGAGAAGTTATTGTTCAAAGACGTGCCTAAACGTAAGCCTCAAGGAGGTTTTAGCCTATTAGAAGTGTTGGTTGCTTTTGCTATTGCAGCCATTGCCTTAACGGTGACGATGCGAATTTATTCGGAAGGTTTTCACCTGTCGAATACATCTGAGGATTACAGCCGAGCAACGGTTCTTGCGGAGTCTTTATTAGCTCAAGTTGGTCCTGTGCTTACTTTGGATGAGTCCCCGTTTACCGGCGACTTTGATGAGCGCTTTAATTGGATTGTCGAACTAGAACCTTTTGCAGTTGATGACGCTTTATTGGCTAATAATGAGACTGTTTCTCTCGTTAAGATTTCGCTAGATATTGGCTGGTCAGAAGGTTTAAAGGAGCGCCATTATAGGCTCTCCAGTTTGCGACTTATTCCAAGTAAAGGTAGGTAATGCGGGTAAATAAAATAACCACAGATGCTGGTTTTACCTTGCTTGAGCTACTGGTTGCTTTGCTGCTTTTTAGCATTATATCGGGCTTGTTATACAGTGGGTTGAGCTTCTCCATGAAAAGTCTTTCAGCCGCTGAGAAACGTTCTTATGAAGTGAATCATGTGTTAGCGATTCAGGCCTTTATGCGAAGTAAAGTGGCCACAATAAGACTGATTAATTCTAATTCGCTTGATGGAGAAGGTGCTTTTAAAGGGGAGCAACATCAGCTTGAATTTGTGTCCGATGTTCCGCAGTCAGTGACTTCGGGTGGTTTGGCTTTTTATCAAATTAGTTTAAACGATAATACTCAAAAGCCTTCGTTACAAGTGTCACTGGCTAATTACCCCAAGGATGATACGTTACAAGAAGATATCTCAATTGAAGGCATTAGTGAGTTTACCTTGATGTATTTTGGTAAACGCGTTGGCGAGCAGGAGAATATATGGCATGAGCAATGGCAGGAAAAAAATCACTTGCCGCTCTTGGTTAAAATAGAAATGGGCACATCAGCGGGCTTAAATTGGCCTGCACAGGTTGTTGCAATTAGAGCGGCCAACTAGTTATGCGTGCACATAGCTCCTTTAATTTGAGGTCTTATCATTTGCAATGCCTTGGTAATCAAAAAGGTGTGGCCTTGGTGTTTGTTCTATTGATACTTATCTTGTTGAGTATCATCGCTGGCAGTTTTAGCCGTGGGATTCGTAGTGATGCCTCTATTGTCCACCAAACTAAAACCAGGTTACAGTCAAATGCACTCAGGGATGCGGGGTTGGCCTATGCTCAATTCATGTTGAGCCAACCTACGGCGGATTTGCGCTGGAAAACGGATGCAAGATCTTACCCTTTTACTTTTGATGGGCACCCCATGAATATTGAAATTCAAGATGAAGCCGGTAAGTTTGATTTAAATTTAATTGATCAGGAACTACTACAAATCTTGATCGCAACATTTGAAGAAAATGCAGAATCATTGTCGAAGAATATAATAGCTTTTCGAGAGGGTGAAGGTGGATTCGGGCCTGATTCAGGCCACCTAGATACCAATCTTGATCCTTCAACACCTCAAACAAAATGGGCCTTTAAAAAAACAAAAGAATTATTTCTTGTTGATGGGGTGACAGAAAGTTTATACCAACAACTAGCGCCCTTGTTAACGGTATATAGCAGACAAAAAGCGGTGGATTTAGGTGTCGCATCAGAAGCCGTATTAAATGCCTTGCCGGATAGTGATCCCGCGTGGGTCCAACATGTTTTAGAAAGTAGGAATGTAATAGGGGGTAATACTTCTATATCAATTCCATCATCAATGTCCAAGTATGCCAGTGTAAAAACAGCAAGAGTAGGGCAATATTTAAATATTAGTGTATGGCTAACACAAGCGGATGGCGTTAAACTGGCGACCAGTGTTGTTTTGCATAGGAATGTGCGCAGAGCGTCTCCAGTATTCAAGGAATTAGAAAGAAACATACGGCATGAATAAAAACCACTTACATGAGGTACAGACGTTTTTCTCTTGGTGGGGAGGTGAATTACTTTCATTGATGCCTGCTAAATGTCAGCAGTTTTTTTCTGTCGCGAAAAATCAGTTGTTGTTTAGGCTTTCGCCAGAAGGTTTAAGCGTAACGTGGCTTAATGATAAACAAACAACAGAGTTGGGTGTTTTTCCACTAGATCAGCAAGGGTGTGCGGCTTTTCAAGAAGCACTAACCAATAAGGGTTCTATTGAGCAGGCGGAGCGGATTTTTGTATTAAGCCCCCGTCAGTTTATTAGTCGACAAGTCACGCTTCCTACTCAGGCAAAATCAAATCTCCCTCAGGTGTTAAGTTTTGAAATGGATCGTTTTACGCCGTTTAGTAGTGATCAGATTTTTTACGATGCAGTTTGTGGAAACATGACAAATCAGGCAGGCCCGATGACGGTAGAGCTTGCCGTGGTACCTAAGCAAAATCTACAAGAGATGCTTGATGAGCTGTTGGTTTTTGATATTAAGCCGAGCAAGGTCTGTTTTTCAACGCAGCCAGATTCAAATGAATACAGAGACGAATTTAATTTACTGCCCACTCGTTTGCGCCCCGCAGTTAATAAAAAGAATCTTTATATAAGTGCTGGACTGGTATTACTGTTTTGTCTGCAGTTGTCCTTCATATCGCTATATCCTAATTGGCGTGCAAAGGAACACATTGTGCATTTACAACAGCAGGTGGAAGAGCTGAAAGTTGATGCGCAGACTGTAGGAGAAATACGAGCAGACATTCGTCAACAACAAGCGCAAATAACGACACTATTAGAAAAGCCAAGTTACAAACGGCGTGTGATTGAGGTTGTTAAGGAAATGTCAGAACGGTTGCCAGAAAATACGTGGCTAAATCAAATGCGGATTTCTGCTAACAAAATACAAATAAAGGGGTATTCGTCTGACGCGACAAGTATTATTCAGCATATTGATAATTCTCCGTTATTTGAAAACACAAGGTTCACTTCACCGTTAGCGAGTAGTAAAGGTTCGCAGCAGCCTTTCAAAATCAGTACCGTGATTGTTGAGAATGAATAATATGTACCAACAACTAACTAGGCGACAACGTAAAGGGCTAGCGATAGGGCTGCTAGTCATAGTTGTATTGTTAATTATTCAAATGCTAATAGTGCCGGTTATGTCGACAAACGCGCTTTATAATGAAGAAATAGAAGATCTACAATTCAAACTCAATAAGTACCAACATGCGGTTGATAATAAGACGAACCTTGAAGCCCAGTTGCAATTGTTAAAAGAAGAATTAGTTGAAGCTCAATTATTCCAATCAAACATTGCGCCAGGCATTGTGGCGGCGACTCTACAAAATAGAATTCGACAAATTGTGGAAAAAATTGACGGTAATTTAATAAGCACGCAAGTCATGCCTGAAAAAAATGAAAACAACTTTACTCGGGTTGCTATTAATGTGCGACTAACGGGGAGCGATAAGGTCTTACAACAGTTATTATTTGAGTTAGAATCGGCGACGCCCTTGTTATTTGTAGATAAAGTTGGCTTGTCATCCAATAGACGACCTTCGCGAGTAAAGACTAAATCAAAGCCATTGAATATGTCTTTAGAAGTGTCCACTTATTTATCCTTAAAGGAGCTTAAGTGAACACTTCTAAAAACCCATTGATTAAATTATTGTCCATCGGCTGCACAGTGTTGTTTGCCATACTGGTGTTTCAAGTGGGGTTCATTAACCTGCCTTTTGCGATAGCTGATGACTTTCCAGGTCATACTGAAGAAGCGATAAGCAAGCAGGGGTCGACTAAATTGAGACACTTACTTAATATAGATTACAACTTAATAGCATCAAAACCATTATTTATTGAAGGCCGAAAGTTCATTGAACAAGACACTAAAGTAGATACGGTACAAGAAACGGTGCCAGCTATTAATAATGCCTTTAAGGTTCGCCTTGTTGGGGTGGGTATGATGGATGAGGAGGCGTTAATATTGGTTGTGGATACTAAGGGGAAATATCACCGACTACATATTAATGATAAACATGAAGGTTGGCGTGTTAAGTCGATTGGTCAATCAAATGTAGTGTTCAGTCAGTTAGGGAAAGAGAAATCATTCGACTTGGAAGAGCAGCGACCTTTACTAAATTCGAATAATAAGACACAGCAATAATGACGTTCGTCATTGGTTTATGTAAACAGGGAAGTAGTAAATGAAAAAATTACAACAAATTAACATACTGGTGTATGTGAGCATCATTGTTTTATTGCAAGGGTGCGAAACATTAGGCCCTACATTAACGCCAAAGCGTGCAATTCATGATTTGAGTGAGGCATCTAACTTACTGAAAAAGCCTGCAATAGAGGTCCAGAGGCCAACTGAATTTACTTCAGAAAGTAACCAGCGAACACCTGAAATTTATAAAGGTAGCGGTGTTTTTATTAATACAGTAACAGGTAGTTCTGCCTCTACAATGGAAAGTGAAGGTAGTTACACGCTAAATTTCAATAGTGTTGACTTACCTGAAGTTATTAAGGTCATACTGGGTGACACCTTAAAATATAACTTTTCCATTAGTCCGAAAGTAGTGGGAAAAGTATCGTTACACACCGCAAAACCGCTCACCAAGGTTGAGTTGTTACCGACGCTAGAATTGTTGTTAGGCATGCACAAAGCAGTATTGGTAAAAGAAGGTTCGTTTTATCGTGTTGAGCCGCAAGACGTGGTGCTTTCAGGTGGGAAGATTCCTCTTTTAAGTAATGCAGCAGCGCAAGCAAAAGGCTTTCAAATACAAGTCATTCCTTTGCAATACATTGGTGTGCAGGATATGAAAAAAGTGTTGGGGCCGATTCTGTCAAAACACGCGATACTGCAAATAGATCTAAACCGAAATTTACTTTTTATTACCGGCACACCGATTGAATTAGTGAATACATTGGAGCTAGTAAACCTTTTTGATATTGATATTATGCAGGGCAAATCGGTCGGTCTTTTTCCGTTGCTTCATGTTGATGCTAGAACTATTGAAAAAGAATTAGCACAAATATTTGGTAGTGAAGCGGATAACCCATTATCAGGGATGTTACGAATGATACCGATAGAGCGAATGAACGCGCTTATGGTTATCTCCCCTCAAGTGAAATATTTAGCACGTACGGAACAGTGGATTAAACGCTTAGATAGATCCGGCCCTCAAGGACAAGTAGGGAGTGTCCATGTATATGAAGTTCAAAACGTTGATGCCGTTGAATTGGCAGCAATTTTAGAGCACGTTTATCCAGCAAATAATAGCTCGCGTGGAAAATCCTCGCGTCGTGGCTCAGTTGCTCCAGGACTTAAACCGGCTGTTATCAGCTCAAAAGACCAGGCTAGTAATGCGCTTGCACCAAAGAGCCAGCGTTCTTCAGCGGTGATTAAACAAACAGGTATCAGTAATGAAATAAGTGGCCCAATCCGTATTATTCCAGATGATGCAAATAATGCTTTGGTCGTTGTAGCGAGTAATCAAGATTATGAATCAATTAAAAAGCTGATTAAAAAACTTGATGTAACCCCCTTACAAGTACTCATAGATGCAACCATTATTGAAGTCAGTTTAACGGATGAATTACATTACGGATTACAGTGGTTTTTTACAAACAAAGCATCTAAAGGCTCCGCAAGAGTAGGCGATGCAAACTTCAGTGGCGCAGGAGCTGGCGGCTTCTCTTATTCCCTTGTTAATAGCTCAGGTATTGTTCGAGCAGAGCTGAATGCGCTAGCGAATGACTCGCGGGTTAATGTGTTATCGGCACCTTCATTAATGGTGCTAAATAACCAAGAAGCAACCATCAAAGTCGGCGATCAAGTACCGATTCGAACATCTGAATCTGCCAACACCAATTCTAATGTTGGTGATTCAGCTTTGATTACCAGTACTATTCAAATGCGTGATACAGGAGTGACATTGACCGTCAAACCTCGTGTTAATGCAGGTGGTTTGGTTATTATGGATATTGAACAAAATGTAGATGGTGTTTCGCGTACTGCCAGTTCCGAAATTGACTCGCCCACCATTCAGCAACGCCAAATTAAAAGCTCAGTTGCCGTACAAAGCGGTGAAACGATAGTCTTAGGCGGCTTAATTACAGAACAAAGAGAACGTGGAAAGAGTGGTGTTCCAGTTCTTAGTCGCTTACCTATTGTTGGAAGTTTGTTTGGTAAAACAGATAAAGTTTTAAATAGAACAGAGTTAGTTATATTGTTAACACCCAGAGTCATTAAAAATCAGCAAGATGCTCGATTAATAACGCGCGAGTTTAAAAATAAATTGACGGGTATTTATAAGCAAGCTGAAGAAGCCTCTCGGTAAATTCAACTAAGTAGCAACTTGATATTATTTTTGTATGGAATGAATTAAGCCTTGAATTTTATTATTAATTGAGATTTAATCAAGCCGCAGGAAGCGAATTATAGAACTTATACTGAAGATTCGGTGTTTGTTTTAGAAAGTAAAATACAAGTTATAATTAAGGTGAGACAAGGATGTTGTATTCAATAGCGAACGGCGACGCCCGTTCTTTTTCAGTAGAAAAATCTTTTTGGAACTCGTTTTTCTGGTCAACACTACGATCAGTGGCACTCATGCCCGTGGGTGCTATAAAAAATTGCTTTCTTAAATTTGTCTCACCATCTCCTTTAGCTGGCATGGCCTTTGTTGAGGGAAATATTTATCAGGTAATAAATAATCAATTTAGATTAAAAGTAGGGCGACCTATCTCGCAACTAAAAAGCTTATTAAATAATTGTGCTGTCTTATCGGAGGTTAAAGGATGAACCTGAGCTCATGCGACGTTAAAAAACATAGCCGCACTAATAAATGGCTGTTCGTGATTTTATCTCTATTTATTACTATATTTGGCCGAGAGGTTAGGGCTGATATTGGTTTAGATTGGCTTGCTGAATCATATAGCACAGATGGTAGTTATTCATCTTTGAAGGATAGCGGTACAGGTTTTCAATCCACGTCAGAGGTTCTTCGAACATTAAATGCACTTAATCTATTAGATATAGCAGATAAGAGTACGACTCTTATGTACTTAGATACGGAGTCGTATTTAAGTAGTGAAAATTTAGCTCGTAAAATTATTACTAAAACTGATGAGGGCCTTGATAATTCAAGTCTTGTTAATCAGCTTTTTACTTATGCCAATAGTCGAGGCGGTTTTGGTGAGTCAGAAGGGCATCACGTTACAGTATTAGATACTGCAACTGTTCTCGATGCATTAAGTCATAGTGGCAGTGTAAACAATAGCGCTGTATCAGGCGCAGTAGCCGTGTTGCTAAGTCGCCAGAGTGCAAACGGCGGGTGGGCTGAGGGTGTAAATGAAGAAAGCGTATATTTAACATCACTTGTGATGAATGCCTTAGTTCCTTTCAAAGATAGTCAGGCAGGTGTTGCTGAAGCGCTGAGTCTCGCCCGTAATTTTTTATTATCTCGACGTGATGCATCTGGCTTGTGGTCGAGCGACATTGAAAGTGCGCATGCCTTGCTGGCATTATCTTCATACGTATCTGATATATCTAGCATACGTATTAGTGCAGAATCACTCTTATCAAAACAAGGTGAAGAGGGGAGTTGGGGCGAAGATGTATATACAACGGCTGTTGCTTTAAGAGCTTTAGGCTTATTTCAAAGTCGTAGTGGTGGTAATAGCGTTGGTACAGGAACAATCACGGGTTATGTGGTAACAGCTGGTACGAGCCAACCGATCTCTGGAGCAGCCGTATCTTTGGTTTCTGAAGCTGGGGCTGTTGTTGCGTCAGGAGCAGATGGTTATTTTGTAATAACAGGGGTAGAAGCTGGAGAACAAACGGTTGTCGCACAAAAAACGGGATATATAGGTAGTAGTTCTATCATTACAGTCTATTCTGATCAGTCTTCATCGCTTACTCCTCTAGTATTGGGCAGGGATGAAGGAACATCAATCGTAAGTGGTCGTGTAACCGATAGTAATAGCTTTGGTGTTGGTGCTGCTGTGGTTTCTCTTGAAGGTACTAGTAATTATTCTGTGTCAACGGATGCAGAAGGATATTATGAGTTACTAGCAGTATTGCCAGGTAACTATAGTTTTTCAATTGAAAAAGCCGGTTACTACACGCCTACAGGTACTGCTTCAACTGTAGCAGCCCAGCATTTAATTATTAATCAAAAATTAATTAAAGAAGGCACTATTCTCAATAGTGATCCAGGTAGCTTATCTGGTCTTGTTATTGATGCTACAAACAATCAGCCAATAGCAGGAGCCACTTTCGCAATAAGTGGGGGCGAAACCGTAGTAACAGGCAGTGATGGTCGATTTGTTACTAGTGACTTGGTACGTGATACCTATCACGCAACCCTTGAATTAGAGGGGTACGCAAGCTTAAGTATGTCTATCCTTTATACGGCGGGCATTGATGGAGATATGGGGGCGTTGACTCTATATCGGTTAGATGGAAGTGCCGCAGCAACGACCCTTACAGTTATTGGCAGTGTTGTTGATGGTCTTAATAATTCACCCATTGCTGGTGCTGTTGTAGAGCGAGTTGATACAGGTGAATCATGGGCAACAGGTAGTTCAGGTGGATTTAATCTAGCAGGTATAACGGAGCTTAACGTACAGTTAAGTATTAGTGCTGACGGACATGAGTCTCGCTTATTTTCACTGACGTCATCGGCGTTTGGAGAAATTGAACAGAAGTTCGTATTACCGTTAATTTCAACTGGTGGTATTGCTAGTACAACGACGTTATCAGGAACAGTAACTGATGCTGTAACCGAGTCTGGTATAGAAAATGTGAGTGTTGCTTTAAATGGAGGTGAATATGCTGCAATCACAGATATTAATGGCTATTACCAAATAACGGAGGTTGATTTACTTGAGTTTTCTATAACAACTAGCGCGTTAGGTTATACGGGTGAAGTGAGGCAGGTAAGTTTGAGTTCGCATGGTGCTTATCAGATAGATATTGATTTAGAAACGAGGCCTGAATTAGCGGAAGATGTTTATCAAATAATTTCTCTTACGCAGCCACAAGCGGCTGTATCAGCAAATTCAGAGTTGTTATTTGAAGCAAGCATAGCTAACTTAAGTATAGAGCCACAAGAGGCCTTGCTTATAGCTGAGGTATATAATGCTAATGGTGAAAGTGTTGCCGAAATAACTCCATATGCGGAGGGGACGCATATCCCTCAAACCTTATTCAGTTTTTCAGCAGAAGAAACTAAGGTGCTGTCAGTCGCTTGGAATACATCTCAATTACCAGCTGGGTCATACCGTGTGGTACTTCGGGTTGTAGAAAAGGACAGTATTAGCCGAGCACTGCCAAAGGGTATTGTATTGGCGGAGCACTCTAGTTCGGGTGATATTGTTGATACAGCAGCAATAGATGGTGATTTTGATTTTAGCCCACCGTTGACGCAAGCGGGGTCTCAAACCCCCGTATTATTGAATGCGCTGGTAATAAATAAAGGTAATATATCTCTTGATGGTATAAATCTTACTTTAACCATCGCTGATCCAGATAGTGGTGTCATTATTCATAGTGCTACAGCAGTGGTGAATCAGCTTGATGTCAGTAATCATAAAGTAATTTCGTTTGGTGAATGGCTGCCCATTGTTGAAGGTAATTTGAATGTTGTTGTTCGCGCCAATGAAGAAGAAATTGCAGGTGATATCACGGGAAGCTTGTACGTAGGTGATAAAGCATCTGGCACTTTTACGTTGGATAAGAATATTGTTACAGATGGAACCCATACAGTACGTGCAAGCATTGATCTTCACGGGGTCGATACGGCTTCAGGTACCAGTACGGATCCTTTGTTCTTTGCCGTGCAAGAAGCAACAAGAACAGGAGCTACATATACAGGAGTTAAGACGTTGTCATGGCAACGTTCTAAGCGTTGTATGGGGTGTCACGTGCAAACTCAGGGTTTGGTTGGGTCAGCTTCAGCATTTGATAAACGATTGGGTGACGAATTTCATGCTAATGCCTTGTATAATAGTGTTGCAGGTAGTCAACAAACGGATGGAGGCCTACGCAGTAATCACCCTCAACATACGCGTACACAAACGGCTTTAGGGGTTTGGGCGCTAACGTCTTGGAAAGATATAAAAGCTTCCTACCGCACGCTTTATAAAGCAGGAAAGCATATGTATGACAGGCGTTCACAGTCTGGTAATCAAACTTGGTGGAAGCCCGACCATGTGTCTGGTTGGTGGCGTTCTAATGATTCGCATACGGCCATGATGGTAAAGGGGTATGTGAAATTATTGCAGGGAGCTGAACAAATAGATTTAAGTAAAGTTAATGATTATCAGCTTTCTGAAGTGGCAAACCTTGGTTCATACAAGGAATCTTTAGATACGGAAATAGGTCCGGACGGCCTGTTATATACGGTAAAACGAACAGGCGGAGTCGTTCGGACAAATCTTCAAACTGGAGTTACAGAAACGGTTGTATCTAACCTGCCTATGCTGGGGTATGGTGTAGCAGTTGATCTACAGGGAAGCATTTATGTTTCTGGTTACCGTAAATTACTACGATATAACACTGATGGATCTGTGGAGACAATATTAACTGCTAGTGGTTATTTGACCGATGTTGATATTGGTGCCGATGGATTACTTTATGTAGCAGATTACTCTAATAATCGTATTCTTAAGGTGGATTCTAGTGGTCAATTTGAGGTGTTGGCAAGTGGTGGTTTGTTAAATCGTCCTTATGGTTTAACTTTTGGTGATGATGGGCAAATCTATATCGCAAATCTAAATGGCTATAATATTTTAAAGCTTGATGCAGATAAGCAAGTTACCATCTTTGCTGATGGCCTACCATATGCACCGCTTTATATTTCTAGTGACAGAAAAAATGGTTTTTACTTTACGTCAAATACCCGTAGTGTGTCGAGGCAAACTACTCCAGGTGCTATTAACCACTTGAGTCAAAGTGGAGTGATGGAACGTTTGCACTCTAGCAATAGATTATTTGGGGTTGTTACCTCTCCTGATGGACGGGTTTTTAGTACTAATTTCTCAACTAATAAGTTGTATGAATTAATTACAGTACCTTTAAATACAGATTTATTAGTAAATTATCAAGAGCAAGTTAACCGGTCAGTCAATTACTATCTTGCTCGTTATGCAAATGGAACAACCAATAATATCGTTCAAGCGATGCGCCTAATGGGACTTGCTGAAGCACGTAAAGTGACAACAGATACAGCATTAAATGCTCAAATTGATGCGGCGATTACCGTTATATCAGATACACTTCGGGCGCGACAACGCTCAGATGGAGGTTGGGGCAAATACACGACTTACGGTAGTGATGCAATGGTAACGGCACTGGTTGGTTTGTCGCTGGACTATACAAATCCATCGGTTGACGACCCAATGGTGCGGAATGCGATTATTTATTTGTTGAATAACCAACGCAGTGATCATTCATGGCGTAGTAATAATCGCATTTTAAGTACTAACCTAGCGGCTACGAGTTTGGTTGTTGCTTATTTGCCGGTTGCTTTGGATCGCTTGGGTGGTATTGATGTTGATTTAAGTCTTAATTTCCCCTCCAATATCAGTCTAAGTAACTCCTCAATAGTTGCAACTGAAACTCAACCTCAGGTAGATGGTTCAACAACATACGATTGGGAGTTGTTAGGGGTAACGGGTAATGGTCGCTCAGTTGAGTTTGATTTAACCTTTGATGATATGCAGTTAAATGAAATACGTCAGGCAGCTAATGATGCCCATATTGGTTTTGTTAACTCATTTAATGATGATGTCTTCCGGGTCGACTTGCCCATTCCTAGTTTAAAAGCTAAGAGTGATACGGGTTTATTCCTCACAACGGACAAACAGCTTTACACCTCGGATGAGGAAGTTACTATACCCTTAACGGTGGTTAATACAGGCCCTACGGCGAGCGACACCGTCATTGAGTTATTGGTACGCGCAGCAGGGGCAACAAGCCCGTTAAGTGCATTGACAACCGTACCGGTTGGAGTGCTTGAAGCAGGAGCGGAGATTCATTTAGAGAGCAACTGGAACACCGCCGCTACCCTAAGAGGAGACTATGAAGTTTATGGTCGTTTAGTTGATACCAATGGTGTCGTTCTAGATGAGTCCCAAGCTCCCTTTAAGATTACGCTGGCAGGTTCAGTGCTTAACTCAACTGTCACAACCGATAAACCCCTGTATGAGGCATGGGATCAAGTAGTGCTAACAGGGCGTGTCGAGAATGTCACCCGTAACGCAATTCAACTGCCAAGTTTTGTAGAGATAACAGTACGTGACCCAAGCGGAAGTGTTGTATTTACTGAGTCGGCACAGCTAGGAGAGCTACTGCCAGAAGCAATACGAGACCTACCTTTTGCGTTAACTTTGGTGGATGCACAAAGTGGTGTTTATGCCGTCGAGATGGTAGTAAAAGATGCACTGACGCATCAAACGCTTAATATTGCATCGACCAGTTTCCAAGTTGAACGGTTTGCAATACAAGCCTTAACAGGCCAAGTAGAAGCGACACCCGTACAAGTGCATCAAGGTGATCCCACTCAATGTACCGAGACAGTTCACAACATCTCAACAGTAGCGTTGAATGATGTCGTATTGATCAGTCAATTGGTTAGCATGGACAGTGGGCAGATAGTCAATGAGTCACAACGTACCTTAATCTACGATGGTGGGCAGTCAGATATCAATATACAAACGATACTGACCGATGATCTACCGATTGGTGCCTATGCCTGTGTATTAGCAGCGGTTGTTGATGGGCAAACCCGTCGATTAGACTTAGCTGGTTTTGATGTGATTGAACCACCGATTCGTATAGAAGGGTCTTTAAGCCAAGGAGAACGTGGGCGAGTTCTGATCCTATTGGATGAGTCACCAAAACGCTGCGAGGGGTATACAAAAGTTGCGGTAGAAGCGACCCTGCCAACACCTTTGACAGTAAATGCCACACTTACTGTAACCCTATACAACGAGTTTGGCGTGATGGTTGACCGAGAAGTAGGACAAGTGGATGCGCGGGCGCTTGATCTACAATCAGGCAATGATGATATTAATCTGATTATTGATGACATTGCACCGACCCATATTGCCTTATCCGTCAATAGCTTGATGGAACTTGGCAAAGGTTATCAGCTAGTTGTTGAAGCAATAGATGGCAATGTGACAATCATGTTAGATAGCGGTGTAATAGCCACAAACTGCACCGAAACGCTCACGGTAGGCGATGTATACGGTGATATGCGCTTAAGTGATATAGATTATCTGTCCACCACCAAAGATCCTTTGGGTACTAATCATTTACCTGATTTAGATAGCCAACGTACTGTCGTTGAGACCTTACTAAGTGATGCAGGATGGTCGTATACCATTGTTACCAGTGCAGATAATTTTGCGTATGAACTTAGAACGGGCGGCTACGTCACCTATTTATTATTATCTGAGCAGGTAAAGCTGGATGAGACGGTTCAAAAAGAACTACGTGAAGCTGTTTATCGTGGAGAAGGCCTTGTTGAAGCGGGTGGTCATGATCAACGCCAAGGGCGCATTGATGAGGCATTGGGGGTTAAATTCTTAGGTAAGCATGCCAGCATGCAAGGTGTTAATACGTTAGACAATGACGTAACCGCTGTGGGTCATTTAGACTTCCAGCTTACCGATCGAACACTCAAAGCAACATCAGAAGGTGCGATCGTATTAGCTACATTCTCTCAGCAAGATGATATAACCACAGAACCTGCGGTAACTCACTTTGACTATGGCCAAGGCCATAGTTTATACGTTGGATTTGATCTGGCTGCCGAAGCGGCAATGCCAAATGCAAGTTCATTATTTGGTGACTTGTTATTAGATGCATTATCCAGTGTCCATCCCGACTCACTATCAGCGATGGCGCAGGGTGGGTATCCATTGCGTTTAACGTTAGATAACCTTGGTATTGCCACACCGGGGCAGGTTGTTATGACATTACCTGAAGGCGTTAGTGTCATTGATGTGAACGATGCAGCCGTCAACGGACAAACCGTGATATGGCCATTTAACCTTGAAGAAGAGGAAGTATGGGTCAGGAACGCGTGGTTAACGCTACCCGATGAGCCACTTACGGTGACAGCATTGATCCAAAGCGGCGTAGCACCAGACTGGGTTGAACAGGGTGATTTAACACTCGATATAAGCCCGAGTGTATTGTTCACCGTTGAAGCAGCCTATTTGAATGCCTCTGATATTACCGACAATGCCTATAAGCAAGTTCAAAAATACCTAGGTTGGGCGCAACAAGATAGTATTGATGGGCAATGGGCAGATGCCTTATCGGCCTTGCTTCGCGCATCAGATGCTTTGATAGCCATTGGCACAGAGCAAAGCGATAGCTTACATGTCGATGTTGCAAAAGCAATACGGACTGTCTCTACAAAACTATAACTATTATCAAAAATTTACGGATGAATACCATGATAACCCCACAGCCTTTAATCGGCACGATGCGTCAGTCAACTGCTTTTATGCGCCGTATCTCGGCAACCGTTCTTGTTGCCTTTAGCGTATTGGTATTACACCCCAGTCTTGCTGCTGCGGCCACCTTGCTGGATGAACCAGAGGCAGTGCAAACCAGCACAGAAGATCAATACAGCAAAACCTTGCAGCATATAGAAGATAAGCTGTCACGCTTAGAGGCAAAGCTGACCGAGCAACTGGATGGCACGGTAGAGCGTAATGAGCTAAAACAACTGCAACAGACCTTGGCGCAGTTAGATCAAACCGTTCAACAGAGCTTTCAGCAAATTGAACAACACATTGATGATAACGCACTGGCGAATATCATCATGCAGCGCCATCAAGCAATGGTTGAAAACTATCAAGCTGAATATCAAGCATTGATCACCGCGCTAACCGCCATTGATACGGCCGCTGATGATGATCAGCGTCAGCAACAGGCACAAGCGGCCCTTTTACGCCTTAAAGCAAAAAAGAACAAACGCAGCCAACAACCGTTTGACCCGAACCAACTACCGAGTAGTAGCCTTAAGGCCGATATCAACAACACCGCAAAAGACACCGCCGACCAGTTTACCCAAGCCGGCCTCTACAATACGCCCGCGGTTAAACTTGCAGCATTAGGCGACTTTACCTTTGATAAATTGGCCGGTGCCAGTGATCCAGCCTACCTTGCGGCCACTGATGAAGTTACCTTAAGCCAACAGATCAAAGACAAAGCAGCCGAACTTAATCATGATGCGGTAAAAATCTATCATTGGGTCAGAAACAACATACAGTGGCAAGCGACTTGGGGTGGCATACAAGATGCGGACCTTACTTTATCGGCAAAACGTGGCAACGCAATGGACATTGCCGGGTTAACGATAGCGCTACTCAGAGCCTCAAAAATCCCTGCACGTTATGTACATGGCAGTATAGATGTACCTGCTGAGGCGTTTCAAAACTGGGCAGGTGGGTTTGATACCATCAATGCGGCTGCCAGCTTTGTCGCCGATGGGGGTGTGCCCATCACCACCATTACCAGTAATGGCCAAATTAGCAAAATCCGTCTAGAACATATTTGGGTAGAAGCAGCGATAGACTACCAGCCTTCCCGCGGTGCAAAAAACAAAGCTGCCGATAGCTGGGTAGCCTTAGACCCAAGTTATAAACAATACACCTATCAAGAAGGGCTTGATGTTGTTGCCATCAGTGAGATAAATCCCGAACAGCTGGCACAAAGCTTTATCGACAGTGGCACCGTTAATGAGAGCGAGGGCTGGGTGACAGGGTTTGATGCCAGCGTATTACAAAACGCCCAAACCCAAGCACAGCAAAAGCTAGAAGCGCATATTCAAAACAACATGACAGACCCCACCGTAGGGGATGTGATCGGTGGTCGTAAAACCATCATAAAAGAATATCCAAGCCTACCATCCAGCTTACCCAACACCATCAAAGTGGCCGGAAGCCGATACAGTGAACTGCCCAGTAGCCTACAGCAACAGATTAGTTGGGCGTTTAATAAAGATATCTTTGGTGAACCAATAGGCCCTGTGAGTTACCCCTTTGCTCAAGTCAACAACCAAAAGATCACCTTATCGTTTAAACCCGCCACCGAGGCCGATGAACAAGCGTTATTGTCCTTATTGCCAGAAGGGGAGATTACCGACATCAGTCAACTGCCTAGCAGCATCCCCAGCTACCTGATTAACGTCATCCCTGAGCTTAAACTCAACGGCCAAGTCATCAAAAGTGGCAACAGCATGCAGTTGGGTGAGGAACTAAGCTTTATCACCTCAACACGCTTTGCAGGGCGAGGCAACTTACAAACACCCCGAACCTACAACGTCATCGCCGGGTCATACCTTGTTGTTAATGCCTATGCAGGCAGTGTCTCACCAGAGATGCTTCAACAAGCACAGACCAAGCTTGAAAACACCAAAGCCACACTAGAAACAGCAGACCAAGCACAAATCGGTGCTTTAACCCGCCAAGAGCTACTGGGTGATATGTTCCATGCCGGTGGATTAGGCTATTATGCCCAACTCACTGCACTAAGCCATATCATGGGCCTACAAGCCAACGGGCAACATACCCTAGCCGCCGGTACCGGCACCTTTGGTTATGAACCTAATGTTGATTACTTCTTTGGCTTCCCACGTGCGATTACCACCGGTGGTGTCGCCTTTGACATCCCAATCTTAAACATCATTGCCAGCAACGAGGGTGATAGCAATAAAAAGAGACAATTCAACCAACAAATAGGACTATTAGCTTCAGCCCTAGAACACGCCGTCCCCGAGCAAATGTTCGTTAATGAACAAAATCCAGGGGAAGCAATATCTGCGGTAAAAGCCCTACAAAAAGCCAGTGCTCAGGGCCAACGTATTTATCAAATCACCCAAGCGAACCAAGCCAGCACCTTACCGAATATCCATCATGCACAAGCCACAATGGATGAGATAAGACATGCACTGAATGCAGGCAAACAAGTGACCACCCATACCGATGCCGTATCAGTACCCGGTTGGAGTGGAGCAGGTTATATTATCATTGACCCAAGCACTGGCGATGGCGCGTATAAGATATCCGGTGGGAGGAATGGGGGGTTTTTAGAAGCCCTAGGTTATGTAATTGGAACTTTAGAGTTGTTCATTAGTGCTCTTTTGTCTTTAGCGTCTACGCTAGGATCTAAAATACCGATACTAAATACGGTTTCGAACTTTTTAAGTCTCACAAAGTTTATTTACACTGTGCTGGAGAAAGGGAGTACATGTATTTCGGCGGTTGTTGTCTTTATTACAACAATGTCTATCTTTTCATTATTGGCTGTTGAATTGGCATCCAACTTAACTAATCCTTTAGTAGGTTTGGGCGTAGGATTAATAGTTAACTACTCGATAGATTGGTTGATTGGTCAAACTGAAGATTGTAAGTAACGTTATTAATATAAATAATATGAATCCATATGATGTTTTAATTGCTATAGCAATTATTTTGTTCTTCATTGGCTGGAGAAAGTTGAGGCTGATTTTTTTATATGATACTTGGGCTGATTGTGATGCAACTATCATTTCGATATCTGAAAAATATAAATTCATCGCGGCATCAGAATTTCAAAGAATCAAGTATTACTATCCTGATATACGATATAAATATAAATTTGAAGGCAAAGAATATATTTCAAATAAAGTAGTTGAAGATATTAAAGATATTTGGATACCGGAAGTTGATTCTTGGGGGAATGAACTAAGTCTTAGCAAGAGATTTTGGTGTGATTGGAAAAACGGAGACAATGTAGGTATGTACATAAATCCGTCATATCCGAATCAATCAATAATCATTAAAAAATTAAGCAGGGAAGGCATTAATCATGGTATTGCCTTGCTAATATCTGGGGCGCTAATTTTGTCTATTTGGTTCTTCTTTTAGTCAATAACCAGGGGGAGTAAAACATAAATCAATGGGGGCATATTGAAGCTCCCCCTAGTTTAACGGATACATTTAATAAGCGACAATGTTACTTAGGAGTATCCAAATGAAAAAGGTGTTAGTCAACTGATGCAAGCATTGGGTCGATATTATGTATGTCATATTGAATTAAGTCCTTTACGTGCTGATATGGTTGAGCCCCCAACTGAATATCCGTGGTTTAGCTATTATGCGAATACGTTGGAGGAAGTGGCTTAAGTTAATAACTACTCATAAATATTAGCGTCAACTTGGCTGTACTGTGAGCGAGCGTCAAAAGCCTATACAGCGTTATTTGCGCATATTCCAAGTAAAAAGGTCGATAAAATAACCGAAGCTATGAATAAGGGCTGGTTTTTAGGGGAACCTCAGTCGATTCAAGGAACAGATATAAAAAACGGTGTGAAGAACTGAACCATCCGTTCGTAGTGGTGACCGGAAACTAAAGAAATATCATGATGGGATTGAAAATTAAAGCTCCTAGAAGGAAATTATTTGACGCGCAACGTTGCTTAAAACTATAATCAGTAAACATTTCAAATATTTAGGGTTTTATTTTGCCTATAATCAGTCAAGATGCAGTAACGCAAGCATTAGCGAATATTAGACTAGAGTCTTTAACTCTTCCTGCAAATATCCTTGAGCTAATCAAAGAGGCTTTAGAGGGGGGGGTTATTGATACCACGTATATTCTTAATTTAATGCGTGGATAATAACGTTTTTCCTGATGCTGTTGACCCTCAATGCTATCCAAATACAACAACATTTGTTAACCTCCTTGGCGTTACTTCTTCTAAAGAGTTAGCGGAGAAAGAAGCTGGCTTTACCACAATAAGGTCAATTGAGTTACTCCAAAATCCTGAGTTAATACATCAAACTTTTGATTTTATTCACTTAAAATCAATTCATCGTTATCTGTTCCAAGATTTGTATGAGTGGGCTGGTAAGCCTAGATCGTATGATTTGAGAAAAGATGGGAATGATTTCACCCCAGCAAAAGACTTACCAAAGTACGAAACCCAGGTTTTTTCAAGGGTTGCTATTTATTGCAATAATAAAAAAAGATCTAACATAATAAATTCCGCAAAAGAGCTGGCATCTTGCCTAGGCATAATAAATATTTATCATCCATTCGCAGAGGGAAATGGACGATCACAGCGTATATTTTTATCGTTACTTGCGAAAAAAGTTAACTACGCAATAAACTGGGATGCGGCATACCCGTGGGAAATTATTGAAACCTCAAAGCAAGTCCATATGGGGAATTATCAACCGCTTGAGGGACTTATTAAGCGGATCCTTATTGACGAAAGGAAACCCTAAATCATTTTTACAATCAATGAGACCCTGCTTTAAGCTGGGGTATTTAAAATAATACCTTTCCTTATAAGGCGCTGCTTTTTTTGCTTGACGTAAACGGATGTCGCCAGACATCTACGATGTTATTTGGTAGTACATATTCAAGAAATATGACAGAACCTATAAATAAAGGTATGGGTATCAAGGTGCTCGATTCAATGAGCTGATTCATTGACCTGTGGTGGTTATTGAAAACCAAAGGCATATTTCTGGTTTGAAAAGTTCTTAACTCTTGACGTTTATTTTGAATTGAGTTTATATGTCCGTCTGGGGAGTAAGTTGCATAATTCATATTAACTTGGCCCATGTTCTAAAAATTAATAGAAGTAATAATTGAAAGTGAAACAAGGATGTTGCATTCATTTACGAACGATGTTTTCTGTTCGTTACTTAATAAGTAATTTTCCCTCGCTATCTCAAATTAAAATCTCAATTAATGCTGAGAGTATTGTAATTTGCAGCACCACTACAATTATTAAATAATTGTTCTGTATTATCGGAGATTAAAGGATGACCCCGAGTTTAAGCGACTTTGATAAAAATACCTATGTTAATAAATGGGTATTCATAATTTTAATCATATTCATGGCTATGTTTGGCCGAGAGGTTAGGGCTGATATTGGTCTAGATTGGCTGTTATCTCAATACCAGAGTGATGGTAGCTTTTCATCTTTAAATGATAAAGCAACCCCTTATCAATCATCTTCAGAAGCTTTAAAAATATTTACTATTTTTAATACCGACAATTTAGATATTTCGACTAGTAGAGAGTTTCTAAGTAATGACTTAATTCAAAATACTGAATACTTATCTCGCCAAATTATTTCTACTGATGAGGTAAATCAAAATACAGAATTATTGATTAATCAATTGCTCAAACATCACTCTTCTTTGGGCGGCTTTGGTGAGTTTTCTGGCTATGATTCTAGTGTGATTGATACAGGCTATGCCATCGAGGCAATTGCCTTAGCTGGATATTTTGCTTTATCTGAAATTGATATGAGCCTGAGTTTTTTACTTAATGAGCAAAATGATGATGGAGGCTGGTCGGCATCAAGAAGCTCAGTTAAAGAATCATCCGTTTTTATTACTGCTATCGTATTGAAGGCGCTTTCTCATTATAAAGGAGTTTACAATTTAGAAGAGGTTCTTAAGGAGGGTGCTGATTACCTTATAGCTAATCAAGGGTCTGATGCTTTATGGTCTGAGCCATTTTTAACACCACTTAGCATTATAAGCCTAATACATATTACAAATAATTCAGCAATAATTAATGAAAGTGTTAGTGCTTTAAGGCAGCAACAGCAAGCTGATGGTAGCTGGGGGCAAGATGTTTATACTACAGCACTAGCTTTACGTGCCATAAACGTAGCTGAAACTCCTCCAGTTAACCCTGTGTTGGCACGAATTAGAGGGCGGCTTTTGGATGGAATGACAGGGAGACCATTAGTTGGGGTGTCTATTTCTCTAAATGGACCTACTGTTGCTCAAGTTATAACATTAGAGTCGGGTGACTTTGAATTGCCTGACTTAATTGCCGGTAAATACACACTATCCATTCAGGTAGATGGGTATAACCAAATTACCGCTGAAACCATAGGGCGGGCTGGTCAAACGGTAGATTTTGGTGATATCACCTTATTGGCTGATACCCACAATTCTACGACTGCTACCATTATTGGTAATGTCTCTGACTTAATATCGGGTGTTCCGTTAGAAGGAGTCCACGTTGTTTTATCGGGTTCTGATAATGACTCTGTCGTAACCGATAGTAATGGCGCTTATCAATTTATTAATATTGGTATCGGTGAGATTGTTCTTCACGTCTCAAAAGATGGGTATTCTGAAACTATTGGGAAGAGTACTTTAACCGCTGGAGCGACGCTACTTTTTTCACCTAAGCTGACTATGGTAGATGAGGCTATCACAGCGATACAAGGAGTTATACGTGAGGCATCAACAGGGGAGCCGTTACAGAATGTCTTGATTTCTGTTAATGGATCTACCATTGCACAAACGAATACGGATACTCTTGGACATTATCAGATTTTAAGTGTTTTGCCAGGTATGATTAATATCGAGGCAAGCCGAAATGGTTATGATTCAGTTAATGTTATGACAGAGGTTTATGAGAATAGTGTAGTGGACTTTTCTCCACAACTCTACTCGAGTGATAGCACCCCGCTAGGCGCAAATTTGTCAGGTGTCGAAGGGGTTGTTGTCGATGCTGTAACTAACAAGCCGTTATCAGATGTTTTAGTTAAGTTGCTGCTAGGGTCTGAAACGCGTGAAATGCTGACATCAGCAGAAGGAACGTTTGATTTTGAAGGAATATTCTCAGCATCAGCTGAATTAAGCTTTGTCAAACAAGGGTATATTACGCCGCAGTTTAGCGTACCGTTGGTTCCTTTAGATATTTTGGATATAGGCCAAGTTAGGATTAGGGAAGAGGCACTACTTGAATTATTACCAGACTTGATTGTTAGCTCTATTGATTTGAGTTTACTTAGAAGTGACCTAAACACTTTAAAACAAGAGGGAGAGGTTTCTGTTTCTATTAGTAATCAAGGTTCTGCAAAGGCCATAATATCAGAGCTTGTTGTTTTTCATGATGCTAATAATGATGGAGTATACAGTTCTGATAATGATGTTTTTCTTGGAAGCACTCATATGGAAAATCAGCTTTCTATAAAAGAAGAGCAAAAAATATCAATTAAAATGGATGGCTTCCTGCCATATCGTGATGCCCCGATTTCGGCGTGGGTAGATAGCTCTCAAGTACAAATAGAAAGTAATGAATTGAATAATTTCTTTTCTACGTTAAGTAGTTGTATGCTCACGTCTCCTGAGACGGGCGAGCTTAACCCAGTAGAAAAGTGGCACTGGTCTGGTTCCAATATACAACCGTCATATAATCAGGTTATGAGCACCCCAATGGTTGCGCAGTTATCTGATGATAATGGAGATGGTAAAATTGACTCAGATGATATACCCGATATAGTTTTCACCACCTTTAGTAGAGGTAGATATACTGGAACCGGAATATTACGCGCTATTAGTGGAGCTGACGGAACAGATATTTGGGGTATTACTCCTTTGTCTACAGGAATGATATCTCCAGCTATCGGAGATATAGATAATGATGGTTTTGTCGAAATTGTGGTAGGTGGCCCCGCGCGTAATGGGTTGAGAGTTTATGAGCATGATGGGACATTGAAATGGAAGGTATCTGTTAACGGTTCCGCTCATCCTGTTATAGCTGATTTAGATAACGATGGTAGCCCTGAAATTATCTATGCTCAGAATATTTATAATAGTGAAGGCTCACTAATAACAACATTGTCCCAAAGAGATTTCACTCCAATAGCGGTTGATTTGGATATGAATGGTGATTTAGAGGTCTTTGCTAATGGTAATGCCTATCATCATGATGGTTCCACCTATTGGGACAGTGGATATCGAGGGACTTTCGCTGCAGTAGGGAATTTTGATGAAGATAAATTCCCTGAAATAGCCATGCGGACGACTGGATCAGTTACCTTACTAAATCATGATGGTAGTTTAATATGGGGACCGGTGGCGATACCGGGCGGGGGCGGGGGGCCTCTGACCATATCAGATGTGGATGGCGATGGTGAGCCTGAGATTGGAGTAGCTGGCGCTAGGAACTATACTGTTTTTGAAACGGATGGAAGTATCAAATGGGTTTCGCCTACGCGTGATTTTAGTTCTCGGGCAACTGGGTCATCCGTTTTTGATTTTGAAAGTGATGGGAAGTCGGAAATACTTTATAACGATGAATTAAATTTTAGAATTTATGATGGTGAAACAGGAAAAGTGCTTTATCAGGTGCGTAACACATCAGGAACACTTTGGGAGTTCCCCGTAGTTGCGGATATTGACAACGATAATCATGCTGAAATTATATTAGCATCAAATAATTATGCTTTCGGTGGGAAAACGGGTATTCGCGTATTTGAGAATCAGGATGATTCATGGGTCGCTACTCGCTCCATTCATAATCAACACACGTACCACATAAATAATATAAATGATGATGGGACAATACCTCAATATGAGAAGCCATCATGGCTGGAGCATAATACTTATCGCCTAAATACTTTCTCAGATAGAAACCCTCTTGGTTCTAGTGATTTAACTGCATCATTACTTGTTTTTTCAAAAAGCGGTGATGGGCAGCAGGGTTTAACTGTACGCATTGGTAATGCAGGAGTGGCTCCAGTGACATCTCCTGTCGATATTGTTTTTTATGAGGGTCACCCTGCCGACCAAGGGATATTGTTAGGTAAGATTTATATTGCAGCATTGGCGGCTAACGAATTTTCAGATATAAGATTAACTGGAATTACTCTTTCTAGTGGAGCAAACATCTTTGTAACTGTTGACTCAGAGGAAAAGGTTACTGAGTGTAATGAGAGTAATAATTCCATCCAGATTCTGACTCCCAACCAAACTAGTTTATTCCTCACAACGGACAAACAGCTTTACACCTCGGATGAGGAAGTTACTATACCCTTAACGGTGGTTAATACAGGCCCTACGGCGAGCGACACCGTCATTGAGTTATTGGTACGCGCAGCAGGGGCAACAAGCCCGTTAAGTGCATTGACAACCGTACCGGTTGGAGTGCTTGAAGCAGGAGCGGAGATTCATTTAGAGAGCAACTGGAACACCGCCGCTACCCTAAGAGGAGACTATGAAGTTTATGGTCGTTTAGTTGATACCAATGGTGTCGTTCTAGATGAGTCCCAAGCTCCCTTTAAGATTACGCTGGCAGGTTCAGTGCTTAACTCAACTGTCACAACCGATAAACCCCTGTATGAGGCATGGGATCAAGTAGTGCTAACAGGGCGTGTCGAGAATGTCACCCGTAACGCAATTCAACTGCCAAGTTTTGTAGAGATAACAGTACGTGACCCAAGCGGAAGTGTTGTATTTACTGAGTCGGCACAGCTAGGAGAGCTACTGCCAGAAGCAATACGAGACCTACCTTTTGCGTTAACTTTGGTGGATGCACAAAGTGGTGTTTATGCCGTCGAGATGGTAGTAAAAGATGCACTGACGCATCAAACGCTTAATATTGCATCGACCAGTTTCCAAGTTGAACGGTTTGCAATACAAGCCTTAACAGGCCAAGTAGAAGCGACACCCGTACAAGTGCATCAAGGTGATCCCACTCAATGTACCGAGACAGTTCACAACATCTCAACAGTAGCGTTGAATGATGTCGTATTGATCAGTCAATTGGTTAGCATGGACAGTGGGCAGATAGTCAATGAGTCACAACGTACCTTAATCTACGATGGTGGGCAGTCAGATATCAATATACAAACGATACTGACCGATGATCTACCGATTGGTGCCTATGCCTGTGTATTAGCAGCGGTTGTTGATGGGCAAACCCGTCGATTAGACTTAGCTGGTTTTGATGTGATTGAACCACCGATTCGTATAGAAGGGTCTTTAAGCCAAGGAGAACGTGGGCGAGTTCTGATCCTATTGGATGAGTCACCAAAACGCTGCGAGGGGTATACAAAAGTTGCGGTAGAAGCGACCCTGCCAACACCTTTGACAGTAAATGCCACACTTACTGTAACCCTATACAACGAGTTTGGCGTGATGGTTGACCGAGAAGTAGGACAAGTGGATGCGCGGGCGCTTGATCTACAATCAGGCAATGATGATATTAATCTGATTATTGATGACATTGCACCGACCCATATTGCCTTATCCGTCAATAGCTTGATGGAACTTGGCAAAGGTTATCAGCTAGTTGTTGAAGCAATAGATGGCAATGTGACAATCATGTTAGATAGCGGTGTAATAGCCACAAACTGCACCGAAACGCTCACGGTAGGCGATGTATACGGTGATATGCGCTTAAGTGATATAGATTATCTGTCCACCACCAAAGATCCTTTGGGTACTAATCATTTACCTGATTTAGATAGCCAACGTACTGTCGTTGAGACCTTACTAAGTGATGCAGGATGGTCGTATACCATTGTTACCAGTGCAGATAATTTTGCGTATGAACTTAGAACGGGCGGCTACGTCACCTATTTATTATTATCTGAGCAGGTAAAGCTGGATGAGACGGTTCAAAAAGAACTACGTGAAGCTGTTTATCGTGGAGAAGGCCTTGTTGAAGCGGGTGGTCATGATCAACGCCAAGGGCGCATTGATGAGGCATTGGGGGTTAAATTCTTAGGTAAGCATGCCAGCATGCAAGGTGTTAATACGTTAGACAATGACGTAACCGCTGTGGGTCATTTAGACTTCCAGCTTACCGATCGAACACTCAAAGCAACATCAGAAGGTGCGATCGTATTAGCTACATTCTCTCAGCAAGATGATATAACCACAGAACCTGCGGTAACTCACTTTGACTATGGCCAAGGCCATAGTTTATACGTTGGATTTGATCTGGCTGCCGAAGCGGCAATGCCAAATGCAAGTTCATTATTTGGTGACTTGTTATTAGATGCATTATCCAGTGTCCATCCCGACTCACTATCAGCGATGGCGCAGGGTGGGTATCCATTGCGTTTAACGTTAGATAACCTTGGTATTGCCACACCGGGGCAGGTTGTTATGACATTACCTGAAGGCGTTAGTGTCATTGATGTGAACGATGCAGCCGTCAACGGACAAACCGTGATATGGCCATTTAACCTTGAAGAAGAGGAAGTATGGGTCAGGAACGCGTGGTTAACGCTACCCGATGAGCCACTTACGGTGACAGCATTGATCCAAAGCGGCGTAGCACCAGACTGGGTTGAACAGGGTGATTTAACACTCGATATAAGCCCGAGTGTATTGTTCACCGTTGAAGCAGCCTATTTGAATGCCTCTGATATTACCGACAATGCCTATAAGCAAGTTCAAAAATACCTAGGTTGGGCGCAACAAGATAGTATTGATGGGCAATGGGCAGATGCCTTATCGGCCTTGCTTCGCGCATCAGATGCTTTGATAGCCATTGGCACAGAGCAAAGCGATAGCTTACATGTCGATGTTGCAAAAGCAATACGGACTGTCTCTACAAAACTATAACTATTATCAAAAATTTACGGATGAATACCATGATAACCCCACAGCCTTTAATCGGCACGATGCGTCAGTCAACTGCTTTTATGCGCCGTATCTCGGCAACCGTTCTTGTTGCCTTTAGCGTATTGGTATTACACCCCAGTCTTGCTGCTGCGGCCACCTTGCTGGATGAACCAGAGGCAGTGCAAACCAGCACAGAAGATCAATACAGCAAAACCTTGCAGCATATAGAAGATAAGCTGTCACGCTTAGAGGCAAAGCTGACCGAGCAACTGGATGGCACGGTAGAGCGTAATGAGCTAAAACAACTGCAACAGACCTTGGCGCAGTTAGATCAAACCGTTCAACAGAGCTTTCAGCAAATTGAACAACACATTGATGATAACGCACTGGCGAATATCATCATGCAGCGCCATCAAGCAATGGTTGAAAACTATCAAGCTGAATATCAAGCATTGATCACCGCGCTAACCGCCATTGATACGGCCGCTGATGATGATCAGCGTCAGCAACAGGCACAAGCGGCCCTTTTACGCCTTAAAGCAAAAAAGAACAAACGCAGCCAACAACCGTTTGACCCGAACCAACTACCGAGTAGTAGCCTTAAGGCCGATATCAACAACACCGCAAAAGACACCGCCGACCAGTTTACCCAAGCCGGCCTCTACAATACGCCCGCGGTTAAACTTGCAGCATTAGGCGACTTTACCTTTGATAAATTGGCCGGTGCCAGTGATCCAGCCTACCTTGCGGCCACTGATGAAGTTACCTTAAGCCAACAGATCAAAGACAAAGCAGCCGAACTTAATCATGATGCGGTAAAAATCTATCATTGGGTCAGAAACAACATACAGTGGCAAGCGACTTGGGGTGGCATACAAGATGCGGACCTTACTTTATCGGCAAAACGTGGCAACGCAATGGACATTGCCGGGTTAACGATAGCGCTACTCAGAGCCTCAAAAATCCCTGCACGTTATGTACATGGCAGTATAGATGTACCTGCTGAGGCGTTTCAAAACTGGGCAGGTGGGTTTGATACCATCAATGCGGCTGCCAGCTTTGTCGCCGATGGGGGTGTGCCCATCACCACCATTACCAGTAATGGCCAAATTAGCAAAATCCGTCTAGAACATATTTGGGTAGAAGCAGCGATAGACTACCAGCCTTCCCGCGGTGCAAAAAACAAAGCTGCCGATAGCTGGGTAGCCTTAGACCCAAGTTATAAACAATACACCTATCAAGAAGGGCTTGATGTTGTTGCCATCAGTGAGATAAATCCCGAACAGCTGGCACAAAGCTTTATCGACAGTGGCACCGTTAATGAGAGCGAGGGCTGGGTGACAGGGTTTGATGCCAGCGTATTACAAAACGCCCAAACCCAAGCACAGCAAAAGCTAGAAGCGCATATTCAAAACAACATGACAGACCCCACCGTAGGGGATGTGATCGGTGGTCGTAAAACCATCATAAAAGAATATCCAAGCCTACCATCCAGCTTACCCAACACCATCAAAGTGGCCGGAAGCCGATACAGTGAACTGCCCAGTAGCCTACAGCAACAGATTAGTTGGGCGTTTAATAAAGATATCTTTGGTGAACCAATAGGCCCTGTGAGTTACCCCTTTGCTCAAGTCAACAACCAAAAGATCACCTTATCGTTTAAACCCGCCACCGAGGCCGATGAACAAGCGTTATTGTCCTTATTGCCAGAAGGGGAGATTACCGACATCAGTCAACTGCCTAGCAGCATCCCCAGCTACCTGATTAACGTCATCCCTGAGCTTAAACTCAACGGCCAAGTCATCAAAAGTGGCAACAGCATGCAGTTGGGTGAGGAACTAAGCTTTATCACCTCAACACGCTTTGCAGGGCGAGGCAACTTACAAACACCCCGAACCTACAACGTCATCGCCGGGTCATACCTTGTTGTTAATGCCTATGCAGGCAGTGTCTCACCAGAGATGCTTCAACAAGCACAGACCAAGCTTGAAAACACCAAAGCCACACTAGAAACAGCAGACCAAGCACAAATCGGTGCTTTAACCCGCCAAGAGCTACTGGGCGACATGTTCCATGCCGGTGGATTAGGCTATTATGCTCAACTCACTGCACTGAGCCATATCATGGGCCTACAAGCCAACGGGCAACATACCCTAGCCGCCGGTACCGGCACCTTTGGTTATGAACCCAATGTTGATTACTTCTTTGGGTTCCCACGTGCGATTACCACCGGTGGTGTCGCCTTTGACATCCCAATCTTAAACATCATTGCCAGCAACGAGGGTGATAGCAATAAAAAGAGACAGTTCAACCAACAAATAGGCCTATTAGCTTCAGCCCTAGAACACGCCGTCCCCGAGCAAATGTTCGTCAATGAACAAAACCCAGGTGAAGCCATATCAGCAGTAAAAGCCCTACAAAAAGCCAGTGCTCAGGGCCAGCGTATATATCAAATCACCCAAGCGAACCAAGCCAGCACCTTACCGAATATCCATCATGCACCAGCCACAATGGATGAGATAAGACATGCACTAAATGCCGGCAAGCAAGTGACCACACATACTGATGCCGTATCAGTACCGGGATGGAGTGGGGCAGGTTATATTATTACGGATCCAACCACCGGTGATGGGGCGTATAAGATATCGGGTGGGGGGAATGGGGGGTTTATTGAACCAGGCGAACTTGAAAAAGGTTTTTTTTGGTCTGCTGTAGAGGAATTTAGTGGGCCTTTAAATAAAGCTTTAGTAAAGTTTAAGACAATATACGATCATATAGTAAACATAATAGACCTTATAGAGTTCTGTTCAACGAATACAGCTATTTTGGCTATCATATCCATTACGCTAGTTTTAGTAGGGTTCGCATTGTTGACTCCATTTTTCGCCTCTTTTGCTTCTGTGCTTATTATGAGGCTTGCTCTAGTGGGGTACGGCGTGTTTTCGGGACTTGGAATTATGGCAGTAAAAAATGGATGGTTAAATTCATGCAAAAAACAATGACTATGATTTTTAAGTTATTCGCAATACTAGTACACATGTTTCAGGGCTCGGTTTCATATTCGGCGGACTTGTGCTTTTCTTCGATAATTGCTGCCCTTTTGGTTGGAATCTATGTGATTGATTTAAGAACCTTTAAAAAAGCATTTCTTCTGCCACAATGGGCTATAAGCTGCGTAGGCAGCATTGTTTGGCTAGTACTAGCTATGATAGAAGCGCCTATAGATCAATGAAAATCAAACAGTGTTCGCTACAGTAATGTCTGTAACAATGAATTTGACGAAACGGGACGCTACCCTTTGATTTAAGGATTACCAATAATTCACGGATGAATACCATCAAAAGTGGCAACAGCGCAGCTGGGTGAGGAGCTTAGCTTTATCACCTCCACACGCTTTGCAGGGCGAGGTCACCTACAAACACCCAGAACCTACAACGTCATCGCTGGGTCATACCTTGTTGTTAATGCCTATGCAGGCAGTGTCTCACCGCAACTACTTCAACAAGCACAAACCAAGCTTGAAAACACCCAAGCCACACTAGAAACAGCAGACCAAGCACAAATCGGTGCTTTAACCCGCCAAGAGCTACTGGGTGACATGTTCCATGCCGGTGGATTAGGCTATTATGCTCAACTCACTGCACTGAGCCATATCATGGGCCTACAAGCCAACGGGCAACATACCCTAGCCGCCGGTACCGGCACCTTTGGTTATGAACCCAATGTTGATTACTTCT